>Ga0247610_10009055_pt1 | contig 10071 bp, 9 predicted proteins | sample 174DNAGHGhighgp2_FD_193483 | JGI IMG/M metagenome (GOLD analysis project Ga0247610, IMG submission 193483) | Sheep rumen microbial communities from Palmerston North, Manawatu-Wanganui, New Zealand - 1742 DNA GHGhigh gp2 | ecosystem: Host-associated > Mammals > Digestive system > Stomach > Rumen ... | reverse complement strand
CCTGACAAATCAGCAATGCGTTGGCAATACCGTGCGGGACGTGGAAACGTGCGCCCAATTTATGAGCCATGGAGTGACATACCCCCAAAAAGGCGTTGGCAAAGGCCATACCGGCAATGGTGGCGGCGTGGTGAACTTTTTCACGCGCTTCGTGGTCGCCGGTTTCATACGACTTAACCAGATTTTCGTAAATCAATTTGCCGGCTTCAATCGATAATCCGCGGGTATAATCGGTCGCCATGCAAGATACATACGACTCGAGTGCGTGCGTCATTACGTCGATACCGGAAGCGGCACACAAACCGCGCGGCATCGTCAACACCAAATCGGTATCGACAATTGCCATACTCGGAGTAAGTGCATAATCGGCAATCGCATATTTTACACCGGTTGAATCATCGGTAATAATTGCAAACGGAGTTACTTCCGAACCGGTACCGGATGTAGTCGGAATGGCAACCATCTGCGCTTTAACACCCATTTCCGGAAATTCAAAAATACGTTTGCGGATATCCATAAAGCGGCGAGCCAAATCTTCAAACTTCAACTCCGGATGCTCATACATAATCCACAAAATTTTGCAAGCGTCAATCGGCGAACCGCCACCCAGAGCAATCAGCACATCCGGCTCAAAACTCTCAACCATCTCGCGAGCTTTGTTAATGGTGGTCAAATCCGGATCCGGCTTAACGTCGCTGAAAATTTTGTATTGAATGCCCAGTTCCTCCAAAACATCGGTAACTTTTTTGGTATACCCCAAATCAAATAACGGCTTATCGGTCACGATAAAGGCTTTTTTGCGACCTTTGAGTTCTTTTAAGGCAAACCCCAAACATCCCGGTTTGAAATAAATTTTCGGCGGAACTTTGAACCATAACATATTTTCTTCACGTTTTGCCACAGATTTAATATTCATCAGATGTTTCACTCCCACATTTTCACTAACCGAGTTTCTGCCCCAAGAACCGCAACCCAAGGTCAAAGACGGTTCCAACTTAAAGTTATAGATATCGCCGATACCGCCTTGCGCCGACGGACAGTTAATCAAAACACGACCGGTCGGCATGGTGTCGCCGTAAAGTTTGATACGCTCGTCGTTGCGCGGATTGGTATATAACACCGAAGTATGACCGCAACCGGCAAATTCAACCAACGCTTTGGCTTTAGCCATGGCATCGTCAAAATCTTTGGCACGATACATAGCCAAACACGGCGATAATTTTTCGTAAGCAAACGGTTCATCGGCACCGATTTTGGTAACTTCGCCGATTAAAACTTTGGCATTTACCGGCACTTTAATCCCCGCCATATCGGCAATTTTAGCGGCCGATTGACCGGCAACAGCAGAATTAAGTTTGCCGTTTTGAATAAGCGTTGCGCCGACTTTGGCACGTTCTTTGGCATTCAAAATATACGCACCGCGTTTAACAAATTCCGCTTTAACCGCATCGTACATCGCATCAACCACCACTACCGATTGCTCGGAAGCGCAAATCGTACCGTTATCAAAAGTTTTGGACATCAAAATCGAACTGACGGCCATTTCTATATCAGCAGTTTCATCAATCACTGCCGGAGTATTACCCGGACCTACGCCGATTGACGGTGTGCCCGAAGAATAAGCGGATTTAACCATTCCCGGACCGCCGGTAGCCAAAATCAAATCAGACTTTTGCATCAGGTATTGGGTGCGGAACAAACTCGGCTCGTCTATCCAAGCGATAATGTCTTTCGGTGCACCGGCCTTAACCGCTTCTTCCAAAATTATGCGCGCCATTTCAATGGTGCATTTTTTAGCGCCCGGGTGCGGAGAAAAGATAATACCGTTGCGGGTTTTAAGAGTTATCAACGATTTGAAAATAACCGTAGAAGTCGGGTTGGTACTCGGAATAACACCGGCAATCACACCAACCGGCTCGGCAAATTTAATCATACCGTTTTCTTTGTCGTCTTCAATCACACCGCAGGTTTTGGTATTTTTATACTTGTTATAAATATATTCGGCCGCAAAGTGATTTTTAATAACTTTATCCTCGGCAATTCCCATACCGGTTTCGGCAACAGCCATTTTTGCCATCGGAATACGCACCGAACTTGCCTTCAGCGCCACGCGACGGAAGATTTCATCAACCTGTTCCTGAGTATAGTCGGCAAACTTCTTTTGCGCGTCGCTTACGCGTTTAATCAGTGCGTCGATATATTCTCTTTCTTTTTTTTCATCAATAGTATTATCCATAATATCCTCCTGTTATACTGCCGCCATAATAATCGTATCTCATAAAAAATAAATACTTTTTTGCACGTTTTTCCTCACATTTTGTTACCAATTATAACATACCATCTTGAAAGAAACTTATCCATACATATTTAGGTAGAGGTTTTATTTCAACAATTATAAGGAGATAGCAAATGAAATCAAAGTTTTTATCTGTTTTGGCGGCCGGCGCCGTTATGTTCGGAGCCGCCACTGTTAATGCCGGCACCGCAAGTACAAGCGACAAACCGGTAAGTCAGGTCAGCGCCGTGCAAAATATGCCGGAAGATACCATGGTTTATATCCAAGGTTATTTAATTCAAAATCTCGGCAACGAAATGTATACATTTCAAGATGACAGCGGCACCATAACCGTTGAAATCGATGATGATTTAATGGCGCCGCCTTCAGCTATGCCGAATACTTTGGTATGGATTGCAGCCGAAGTCAATAAAGACGGCAATGTCACTTCGTTGGAAGCGGAAGAAGTCCAGTTTTTGCCGTCGCAGGCTTCAAATTAGCTTTTATTGCACTTGACTTTTATACCGAAAACAAATATTTTTAAATGGTACGGAACGTCGCCGTTTTGATATACGCGGCGGCGTTTTTTGATTTTTTATAAGGAAAATGCAATGCGTAAATTAATCGTTCTTATCAGTATTTCTTTGGTATATTCTTTTGCGGCTGCGGCCGGCAACATTGAATACGGTTACAACTCTCGCGGCGAATATGTCCCGACCAAAATTGACGGTAAACAGGTTGAATACGGCTACAATTCACGCGGTGAATATGTTCCGACCAAAGTCGGCAACGACAATATTGATTACGGCTACAACTCCCGCGGCGAATATGTTCCGACCAAAGTCGGCAACGACAATATCGATTACGGCTACAACTCCCGCGGCGAATACGTCCCGACCAAGGTCGGAAACGACAATATCGATTACGGCTACAACTCTCGCGGCGAATACGTCCCGACCAAGGTCGGCAACAAAAATGTCGGCTACGGCTACAACTCCCGCGGCCAATATGTGCCGGTTGATTTAAAGTAATTTACCGTATTTATAAGCACAAGCCTTCAACACCGATAAATATGCTTTCGGAAAAACAAAATCAGGCGGAAAAACATTGTCTACCAAATGGTATACGTCATCGTCGGTTACCACAAGTTGCGGCACAAAATGTCGGCAAAAAGCATAACTTGCCGCTATCAAATCACTCACGTCATATCCGATGATTTTTAAGAGTTCCGACACATCGTTTGTCGCTACTTTTGCCGCATCGTTGACATCATACCAAAGCCCAATGCCTTTGGTTGCCAGATATTGCCACGGAAAAGCCTTACCGGGGTCGGGTTTGCGGGTCGGAGCAATATCGGAATGAGCCACCACGTTGGCGGCCGGAATCTGATAGTGCCGAATAATTTGTCGGCTCAATTTTATCAAACTGGCGATTTGTTCCGGCGCATAAATATCCTGTCCCAATGTCGGCGAACTCAATTCTATCCCGACCGAATACTGATTAAGCATCTTCATACCACGCCACTCGCTTTGTCCGGCGTGCCACGCGCGTTTTTTTTCGGAAACCAGTTGCAGCACTTTGCCGTCCGTGTCTATGATATAATGCGAACTCAATTCACGCTCGCGCAAAACCTCAATCATATCTTTTGCCGAATGCGAACTGCAATGCAACACCAATGCCCTGACTTTGGCTTCGTGCGGGCGTTCATCAAAATAAGGTAAAAATTCACGAATAACTCTCATATTTTCTCCTAAAGGCAAATGCAGGAATATTGCGTCGGATAATCCTTGGGCGCATCAATCAGATTAAGGTGTGTATTGCGGCGATAGCTGAAATAACCGTTTTGCGGCGGATAAGTGTCTATTCGGCAATTTACAATGTTCTGAATACCGATGTTTTTGAGCTGTGTCTCAACGTAGCCGCTTAAATCAAAATAAAAATGCACTCCGTCACCGTCGGCCGTAAAGTATTGCTCGTTAGCGGCCGAAACTTGCAATAATTCCTGCCGCATATCATCTTTGACCGCGAACGATTGTTGTTGCATACAAGGACCGATAGCCGCGGCGATATCTTCCGGACGCGCTCCGTGCTCAAACATAAGTTTTGCCACATTTTGCACAATTCCTTTATAAGCACCGCGCCAACCGGCGTGCGCCACCCCGATAACTCCGTGTTTATAATCCGCCAACAGCACCGGTGCACAATCGGCAGTTTTAATACCGAGCAAAAGTTCGGGATTGGTGGTTACCGCACCGTCGGCGTAAGTCTTAAACCACGTCGGTTGCTCGGCATAAATTACATTAGCGGTCACCCCTTGTCTGAATGTTACCATATTTTCGGGCGTTTTATTAAAATGAGCGGCTATAATTTCAAAATTGCGACGTAAATTTTCCGGCTTGTCGCGGCTGTTTAAATTGGTATTGAGTGCCGCATATTTATCGGCGGAAACACCGCCCGCCGCACCGAAGAAACAATGTTTTTCTTTATTAAGATTATGCGAAGTCCAACTCATTTTTTTGCCTCAATAAATTGTCTTGTTCTTTTTGCTTTTCCTCATACACATACACTTGCCCAAAGTTTAACATTATCATCTTTATAAAAAGTAAAAACCGCCGCAAATTACGACGGTTTTCTTAAACAATGCGCAAAATTTATACATGCACGATACCGCGCATAAAGGCGTAGACGGCAAACACGGCAACCAATGCCATAAAGCCGGCGATAATTCCCTCGCCCACGGTAAAGGCACACTCATCTTCGTTATGCTCTTTTTTGGCCCATACATATACCGGTATGCCGATAACCATAAAAATTACGGCAAGCAACAAATATTGCAGACCGGCAGCGTAAATCAGCCATAAAGCATATCCTGCACCGATAATGGCGGAAAACAAGGCATGTGCACGGCGGATGTAAAAGTTATTCGGATATTCGTGGTCTTCACAGATTTTCCATAAATAGGCACAGCTGGCAAAATAAGCCGGCAAGACCATTACTCCGGTGATGCTAAGCATAGTGTTCCACGCGTTGCCGGCAAAATAAACCAGCAGCATAAACAGTTGCATCAATGCGCTCGTTACCCATAGCGAAACCGCCGGTGACTTATGCTCGTTTTCTTTGGCAAATACGGAAGGAAATGTACCGTTGACGGCGGCTGCCTGCGGAATCTGCGCCGTTACCATTGTCCACGCCAACCAGCTGGTCAGCACCGAAATCAACAAGCCGATGTTCATCAGCCATGCACCCCACTTGCCGACCAAAGCTTCCAAAATTCCGGCAGTTGACGGGTTAGCTATTTTTGCCAGTTCACTCTGGTGCATTACACCATACGGCAAAACCGACAACAGTACATAAATCAGCAAACAACCGGCAAAACCCAAAACCGTAGCGTGTCCGACCGTTTGCGGCGATTTGGCGTGTTTGGACATTACCACCGCGCCCTCAATACCGATAAACGCCCATAAAGTTACGAGCATAGTGCTCTTAATTTGCGTCGACAAGCTACCCAAACCGGCGGAGCTGACGGTTTCATTACCCCAAAAATCAAACTCAAACATTTTAAAACGAAACATAAACGCAATAATAACGATGAACAACAGCAACGGCACGATTTTAGCCACCGTACCGATAAGATTGATGACGGTAGCTTGCTTAATTCCGCGCAATACCAACCAATTAAATCCCCAAATCAATATTGAACCGCCGACAATCGAGAGCAGATTGTTGCCTCCGGCAAAATATGGCGGAAAAAAGTAGTTGAGTGCATCCATCGTTATCACGGCATAACCGACATTACCGCAAATCTGGCACAACCAGTACGACCAACCGATGATAAAGCCGACAAACGGACCGAATCCGGCGCGGCTGTACATATAAATTCCGGCGGTTAAATCCGGTTTGGCGGCCGATAATATACGAAAAGTATTGGCGATAAAGTAAACGCCGATACCGGTAATCAGCCACGCCAACAACACCGCACCAACCGAAGCACCGGCTGCCATATTTTGCGGCAAACTGTAAATGCCTCCGCCAATCATCGAGCTGACCACAATCGCCGCCAATGCCCACACACCGAGCCCCTGCGCATTATAATTATTCTGCGTGTTTGCCGGTGCTGCAACTTTATTTTCTCTTTTCAGCATTTTGATTCCTTTCATGATTTTAAGGCGGTGTTTTTTTGCACCGCCCCTCCTTTTATTTATGCTTTTGCCGGCTCGGCAGTTTCAAAATTAAGGAATCCCAGAGCGGTCAAACAGTAGCCGAAATGTTGCGTAATATTGATGTAATTATGCCACATCTGGAACTCGCTGTGTTTTTCCACCCCGCGAATATCCAGCTCGTGCTGTAATGACTTATTGAGCCACATTTCAGCGTGACCGCGGGCAATATCGTCATCAATGTGCGTATCAAAATATTCCACATATTCGGCCGCCCAACCGCCGATTAACTCGCCGTTTGAGTCCTTACCCCAACAAACACCGACACCGGTGGCAATGGCCTTATGGTCATCGTGACAAGCGCCGTTGCCGGCCATAATTACTTCCAGCACCGCACCGTGCTTAAACTGATTAACCACACGGTCAACCGGCACAATATTACCGTAAATTTCTTTCGGCAAAACAGAGGTGTACGGGATAACATTAAAGTTTTCAATGCGAGCTTGCATCAAGGCAGAATCGTAGCAAAATGTCTCGAACGGCTGTGGCGGAATACCATCATTGGCCTCGCCGGCACCGCCGGTAATAAAAGCTAAAGTCGGATAACGAACACCATAAGTCATCTTTTTCTCCTTTCTTGATTAAAACAATATTATTCGCAGATGACTTATGCTTTTTCAAACATCTTTCAATATAAACTTTTGACGAGATAAAATTTGTTTAAGACAAAAACTTTACTTTTTAAGTTCGGCACGAATGGCGGTTGTCGAACGCACCGGCAACAAATCTTTCGGAATACGGTTGCTCACGACATAGCGCACGCCCAAACCTTCAACAAACGACCGTTTTTCAGCACTGTCGCCGTCGGAATTAACAAAGAAAATATCCGGTTTAATCTGCTTGAGTTCCTCGGCAAAATCCAACTTGCCGGAACCGTGCGCCACAAACGCCTGATGTACAAATTTTATGGACGATACCATATACAAACGCTCGTCTTCGTTATACAGAGTCGGACGATGTTTGAGCGCTTCCACGGTTTTATCGGAACCGATGGAAACATATAAATCGCCATATTGCGCCGCTTCCTCAAAAAAGCGGATATGCCCGCTGTGCAACACATCAAAACAACCCGATACAAACACCTTGGTCATATTATTTTCCTATTTATTATTTAAGATAAACGTCTTTAACCGCTTTTCCAATTCTTGTAATCCGGTATCTATATATTTGCATAGATTTGCCGGACGCTTGCGGGTACAAATCCCGCAGATGTAAGTTTTAATATAGCGCTCGGTTTCGACGCGCTTATACAGCCAGTTACCGCTGACTTTTTTGAACGGCTTAACCAAAGGTTCTGCAGAATCTGTATCTTGTAAGCGTGCCGCTATCGCTTGCAGTTTGCTGTTTTGTTGTTTTAAGCCGGTAACCTCTTCCTGAAGTTTCTGTTTTTCCTTCTTTATCTTGGCAATAAAAGCTTCATCAACTTTTTTTGACCAATTACGCGGGTCTTTATTAAACGGCTTATTTCCCTTTTCGATGATATTCAGCAACCACTTTTCATATTTTTTATTTTGTTCAAAATCAAAATCCGCTTGCATCGGGTTTTCACGCAGCATCGCCAGATATTTATCGGGGTCATTATCCAATTCTTTAATCCGCTCAATTACGGCATCAAAGTCGTTATCATAATCATTGCAGTTGATAAAAGCTTTCGGATTAAAATCGCGCGTTACCAATGGGTTACCCCAATAAATCGGAATGGAAAAACTCTGTAACGGATGCACTAATTTTTCGGTGGTATAACCGTTTGAGCGTGAATTTTCAAAGGCAATCGTAAACTTATACTTTTTTAAAAACTCGAGTTTTGTTGCTATCCAATTTCCATAACGTGGGGATAATTCATCCTCGGCATCCATATTGTGCAAAATCTTCCCCGGACAATCAACGCGTTTATATTCCATAAGTTTTTTACAAAATTCCTGCCGCAAAAATGCCCCTTCGCCGGAGGTACCGTTTGAATAAATAAAATTACAAAACCGCCGATTGAAAAAATCTTTGCTGACAGCTTCACGATTGCAGATTTCAGGCGATGGTACATAATACAGCTTATGAAAATATCTATCTCCAAAGTTGATATAATCAAAAGCTGCCGCATAGTCACATTCGTTAAAATCTGGAAGAACGTTTTCTCCGGTTTCAAAAATTTTCACACAATTTTTATAATTTCTATACTTTGTACCGAAACTGGAATAAAATAAAAAATCCGGTTCCTCGGATATTTCAATATTATAATGTTTTTGCAGAATACTTGAAAATAAATTTCTATAAACATCAAAATCGGCCCACCAGTCACAAAAATTGATTTTTATTGTCTTTCTTTCGTTCATCTCTATTGCTCCTCTATCAATATCAGCGGCATAAAGTTCAAAAATTTATAAGTTGTTTTTTCCTTTAATGCCACCTTATCCAAAAATTTCTGTAATTGTGTTTTGTATTTTTTCTTATCTGCCGCGGTAAATCCATTATATAAAGATTGCGGACCGCCTGCACACAAATTATAATATTTCTTTTTTTCGGAATCCAAAAAAGCGACATATTCCCCTTGAGTAACAGTAAGTGCATTATGGCGTGAGCACGAAAGTCCCTGATTTTTTTGATTGATGATTTTAATCCGTTTATCTTTCTCGGCATATTCTTTCATAATTGCCAACGAGTTATCCGGCGAACCGTCATTAACGCAAATAATTTCAATATCTTTTAAGGTTTGTGCCAACACGCTGTCCAAACACTTCGGCAGGTATTTTTCTACATTGTAAACCGGAATGATTACACTTACTTTGGGCATCTTATTCTTCCTCTATTGATAACAACGGAATAAATCCGAGAAGGCTGAATATTTTCACTTTTTTCGTGTAAAGAATATCACTGTATTTGCTGAAAAGTTTTCCCAGAATTTTTTTCGATTTCTTCTTAAAATCCATCTTTTCCGCATTTGTACACTTTGACAATTCATACATAAAACTACCTTTCATTTGATAATCTAAGGCCTCAATTAAGTGCGATTTACCTTTTTTATTTAAATAATTATACAAATACTTGTATACATACAGAATATTGATGGCTTTAGCGCCACGTTTGGAAGTGATAGAAGTATCAGATTGGCGATAGTGCAATAAAATTTCCGGAACAACTGTTATTTTGGAGCTCATTGATAATGCTGAAAAAGTAAACTCAATATCATTGCAAGAAAAAAGATTTTGAAAACGTAAATTATACATTTTCAGTAAATCATGTTGATAAAGTTTGTTCCAAGCAGCCGGGTTGGTAAAAGAATAAAGATATTTTATGTCATCAGGCTTAAACGTGCTGTTGCCGTTTATATATTTCTTATTTATGCCTCTATGCATATTTGATACACATTTACCGTCGATAAAAATATCAAACTCGCATACACATATATCGGCTTTTTCTTTTATTGCCTTCTTATACATTTTTTCAAGCATCTTCGGTTCAAAAAAATCATCTGAATCCAAAAAGCTCAAATACTCACCTTTAGCTACTGATAAACCGGCATTTCGTGCAACACCGGCATACAGATTATTTTGAGCAATGATTGTAAAACGCTTATCTTTTTTAGCG
>Ga0247610_10009054_pt1 | contig 10071 bp, 6 predicted proteins | sample 174DNAGHGhighgp2_FD_193483 | JGI IMG/M metagenome (GOLD analysis project Ga0247610, IMG submission 193483) | Sheep rumen microbial communities from Palmerston North, Manawatu-Wanganui, New Zealand - 1742 DNA GHGhigh gp2 | ecosystem: Host-associated > Mammals > Digestive system > Stomach > Rumen ... | reverse complement strand
TTGGTTGTCTATCTCAAGCACCTTATGAAAGTGCTATAGCAATTGGAAAGGAGAGTAGAAGTCTCAATACATTTTCAATTGCAATAGGTTCTGGTTCAACTTCAAATGCAGTACGTTCAATAGCAATTGGAAATGCAGCATCTGCATTTGCACAAGATGCAATTCAAATCGGTAATGGTGCAAATAATACTCCAAATACATTACAAATTTGGGATATTCAATTGTTAGACAGAACATCAGGAACAATTCCTGTTGAAAGATTCAGTTCAGATTCTCCAACTGATGGATATGTATTAACTTATGATAATGAAAATAATAGATTAATTTGGACTAATCCAATTCCAGAAGTACCAGAAATCCAAGTAGAAGAAATGCCTACACCAACGTATGCTGGTCAAGTAGTACAATATATTGGTGAAGACGATGGTGAATTAGTACATGGATATTTCTACACTTCAGTTTATGATAGAGAAGGTGATTATTATTATTGGACACAAATGAATGTTCAACCTAATAATAGTAATATAGATTATAATGATTTATCTAATAAACCACAAATTGAAGGTACTACATTAGAAGGTAATATATCATTATCAGATTTAGGTATAAAACGAGTTGCACTTACTGGAAGTTATGCAGATTTGAATACTAAACCAGGAATTAATGGTCATCCAATTGAAGCAAATAGTAGTGCAGAAGATTTAGGATTTGCAAAAGTTTCTACAACAGGTGATTATAATGATTTGATTAATAAACCAAGTACACAATCATTACCTGAATTACCTGCAGATAAAGATACTAAATCATATATGTTAATGTGGGATCATACAGTTCAAAGAATGAAATGGGTACCAAGTATTATTAACAATGAAGATTTAGGTGTTATTCCAGAACCAACTACTGAAGGATAATAAAAAGATAATAATGAAGGAATATAAAAAATGACAAAAACATTACAACTTAAACGTGGAACAAAAAAAGCAAACGATTCATATACAGGTGCAATCGCAGAATTGACATATGATACTGAATCAAAAGAACTACGAGTCCATGATGGTGTTACTCAAGGTGGTAAAGTTGTTGGTGGTCTTACATCAGTATCTTGGAATGATCTTACTGATAAACCTACAATTCCTTCAAAGACATCTCAACTTACTAATGATTCTAACTTTATAAACACTTCAGAAGCAACAACAATTGCAAATAATAGTGCTTCAAATGCAGTAACTAACCACAATGGTAATAGTAATGCTCACTCTAATATCATTACTCCTATCAAAAATGTTATTCCATCTGCAGCAACTGCTTCTAACCAACTTGCAGATAAAAAATGGGTACAATCTACATTAGAATCTTTTGCAGGTATTATCTATAAAGTAAAAGGTTCAGTTGCAACATATAATGATTTACCACAAAATGCACAACCAGGTGACGTTTATAATGTTACAGATACTGGTGCTAATTATGTTTATGTAGATTATGCTGATACTGATTCTTCTAAATCTACAGATATTGGTGAAACAGTTGTAAATGTATCTAATCAATACGCATTATTATCTAAATTCGATGAATGGGGTACAACTCAACATGCAGATATAACTCACCTTACAATACAAAAAACTTCTGCAGAAGCAACTAATTATACAGTAAAATATTATTGGATGGCATCAGATCAAGAAGGCGAAGATCCAACAGAACATTCTCAAACATTAAATAATATCTCTACTAATGTATTAGGAAACTGGGGTATCACGATTACTACTTTTGATGCAACTACAGTACTTGCAATTACACGTAATAAACTTGGTTGGGATAAATTATCTGAAACATTTGAATTAGATGCATTGAAACAAAAATCTACATTACCTACTGCTTCTCTAACTGAATTAGGAAAGATTTATCAATATACTGGTACTACAGATGCTAATTATACTCATGGTTATGTATATGAATGTGTTGAAACTTTAGCACCATATGATATTACAACATCAGGTACTTTTTCAGATCCAAATTTAACAATTGATGAAGATATATTTTTAAGTTATGTTCAACCATCTGGAGATACTGTATTAACATTTACATGGGATACAAGTTTAACTCCTCCAGGATGGAAACTCAATAATGAAAGAGTTAATGTCTACTACTATGGTATTTCATTCCGTTCTTTACCAGCAAATGGAGATACACTTATTGTTACATATACTGCTCCACATTCTAATAATCCAAAAACTTACGGTTGGGAAAGAGTTAATATTCAACCTGCTGATACAGATTCTGGGAGTTTTGTAGCAACTTATGGAACAACTACTTATAATGAAATAACTGCTGCATTAAATCTTGGAAAACAATGTTATTGTGATTATAACGGTAGAAGATATTATTATACTTGTATAGATAATAATTCACATTGTTTTGTATCTAACTTTAGAATGACACATAAGATGATCTATGTATATAAATATGATGATACTTGGACAAGTGGTGATGACACATGGATGGAAACAACAAGTAATAAAACTACAACAGTAACTGCTTCTTCAACAAATACACAATATCCTTCAGCAAAAGCAGTATATGATTTAACAGATGCTTCTTATCCATTAGTGAGAACAACTGTTGAAAATAACAAGGTTAATCATTTGGTTGCTAATACAGATAGTTCAAATAATATTGTATCATATCAAAAACAAGCAGATGGTTATTCACTAACAATTATGACATTGTTTGATCGTTTATCAATAGGAACAAATAACGCTGGTTCATTAGATAATTTCCCATATGAATTTCCAGGAACTATTACATACGAAGTAAATGATCAAATGTTATTTGCTCCAAGTTATAATGGTGCAACTAATAATGGATCAATATCTGAAAAGATGTTAGGTTATTATGATGGCGAAGGTATCTTTATTCCTGTGATAATAATAGATGCATTTAATGCTATTTATACCAATGAAAATAAAAGTTGTTTCTGGTCAAAAGAAGTTAGTGAATATACTACAAGTTTTAAACTAGGTAAAACAGGTGATATAACACATATTACTCTACCATCAACTTCTTCTGATCCAGCAGGTGATGCAGGTGAGTCTTGGTTCTATGTTATGAAAGGTAATTCGGATAGAAACTTCTCATTCCATATTTGTGATGGTTCTTATTGGCACACATTATCAGCATCAGACTTACATTTAGATGAAGATTTTGCAAATAAAATAACAACTTGTATGTATAATGTTTATTTGTATCAAACTGGTCCCGCATTAACAAGTGAATCAGTAATTGCTTATAAATGTTTAACAACTGCTCAAGCAAATCAATCTTCAAATGTAAATAGAGGAACAAATATTTTTACAAAACCAATTTCTGGTGGTAATACAACTTCTACATCAATTAGTTTAGATGGTTTGAAAAATATGCTTGGCGGATTAACATTCTGGACAGGTACACAAACAGAATATGATAACATTTATGCAAAAGATCCAAATACTCTTTATATTATCACACCTGCTTCTTAGGAGATAAGTATGTCATTAGCATTAGGTAGTTTAGATATAGCAAATTTAAAATTAGGTTCTACCCAAGTTTCTAAAGCATATCTTGGTAGCACTCTTATTTGGCAATATGTATCCCCTACTCCAACTGCCAATCCTACTTTAACAGTTACACCAATTCCTTCTAATGCTACTGTTTCTATATCAGGCAATGGTCAAACTAAATCTGGTTCAGGTCAGCAATCTTTGCAAGCACCTGCAGGAACAACAATGACTGTTAATGTTCAAGCATCTGGTTATACATCGAAATCTACAACTGTTGTCCTTCACTCTGATACTGAAATGACCGTATCTCTTGATGTTTCAATGGCAACTATTACATTTACAACCAATGCTCCTAATCCAACAATTGTTCTTACAGCTTCTGGATATACACAATCTGGTAACTCCATAACAGTTCCAGTAGGTACAAGAGTTGATTATACAATTTCTGCAACAGGTTATGTAACAAGATCTAGTGCTATCTTTGCCGATACTGATAAAACTTATGATATTACTTTAAACTCTGATTCAAACCTTGTAACATTAACAATTGCTCCTACACCATCTTCTACTTCAGTTTCTATTTCCGCTACTGGGTACGATACAGTTTCTGGTAAAGGTACTCAATCCATCACTGTTGCAAAAGATACAGCGGTTACTTATACTGTTACTTATGGAAATCAAACATTAACTGTAGATTCTGCAAATCCATTGTATGTTTCAAATGATATGTTAATTGAATATGATATGAATAGACAACATGTAAAACAACAATTGACGTATAATGAAACTCCATCAACAGGTAATCATTTAATTGGAACATTTATTTATAAATCTGTTGAAGGTACAATGGTTGTTGGTCCAACTGATGCTTCTCGTACTACCCCATTGTTCTATCCAAAAGGTGAACAAGTCTGGATGTATTTCCATACCGATAACTTCTCTCATACAGTAGGTTCAACTGGTACTTATACAACAAATGGTGGAACAAGTTATGGTATTAGAACCAATAAAATATTAACAGTAAATTATACACCAACTGATGCTATTATTGAAGTCGTTGATGGTGCTGGTAATACAATTCCACCTATATCTGAATCAGCTGGTAGAAATACGTATTACTTCCCATACTATAATAGTGGTTCAACTGCATTCTATAGTAATACCTGTACAATTACCGCTTCTCGTGCAGGTTATGCAACAAAATCTACTACTGCAACAAGAAACTACTCACAAGATGGTTCAGTTACTATTAATCTTAATGCTTCATAGGAGACAATCATGAGTTCAATATATTTAGCAACAATACCTCAAGCAAATAGTTCAAACAATGAGTTTGAATCAAATGTTTCTGAAACCATTGAAGAGCAAGCATTGTCCCCTAACAGGGAAGCTTCACAAAGCATTGAACCAAGCTTTTCTAAGCTTTATCTCTATGCTTCATCAGATGGTTCTTCTGAAAATGGTCACCTTGTAAAAGTTGTCTTAAAATAGTTGCATCAATCATTATAACAAATCTTTCAGGAAGACGTTGATATGAATAAATATTCATATAACGTTATGATAAGGATTGTACAATGATTGAAAAAACAGAAATATTTAAAGTTACTGTAACAGGTGGCTTACTTGATAATTTGAAAGCTTATGCTTATCCAGATTTTAAACCATCAAAAGTTGAAGCTGAAGAAGAAGGAATCGTTCAAAAATATATCGAAAAAGCTCAAGCTCATACTCGTTATGTTCAAATGTGTCTGAATCTTCAAAAAGGTTTAGATACTTTAACAGATATTGTTGCTAAAGATGCTGACCATTTAACAGTTCCATCATCAATAAGTTTCAAATTAATTTATACACAACCTGATGGATTATGGGTTGAAGTTGACCCTTCAGAATATGCTGAAGATGAAGAGATTCAAAGATTGAGAGATGGCAGAGTTATCTTCAAAGGTAGTAAAGCTATTAAACGCTTGATAGCAAAAGTTTTAACTATGTCTCATACATCATCTGAAACCAATATTTTAATGGACAATATTTGGGACCCAGAAATTGCTACATCTGGATTAATTGAAGGTGTTAGAATCAGAAATATTGATATTCCAGCAGTATTTAATTCAATAGAATCAGCTGAAGAAGCTATTGAAGTAGAAAGATTTTTACCAGGAGAAACTGAAGAACCTGAAGAAGTTCAAGGACAAGGTGAATAATAACATAATAAAGGATTGAAACAATGGCTACCGCAGATATAACTAACGAAGCTTCAAAGATTAAGATTAGACGTGACAGTGCTGAAAACTGGATTGCGAATAATCCTATCTTAGACGAAGGTGAAATAGGTATTGAATGGGTTGATGAGACTAGAAAGAAATGTTACATCAAGGTTGGTAATGGTTCTGATCATTATTTGGATCTTGAATATTTAGGCGGTTCATTAAGTCAAGGTGTTCCTACGCCAGAGTTTAACTACAATGATGGTAATGAAAGTACTTTACCAACCATTAACAGCGTAATGGTTAAAGGCAACTTGACGCTGGAACAGCTTGGTATTCAACCGTTGGGTAGCTATGTTTCTACTTCAACATTCGTATCAACGCTTGCTACAAAAGCTGATAAGAATAATGTCTATGACAAGGATGAAGTCGAAGGTTTAATCGATTCATTGTTGAAGTTACCTGATGTTACTGGACATGAAGGTGAATACTTAAAGGTCAGAAACTCTGAACCAGTATGGTCACCAATCACTGAAGATGTAGTTACTACAGAAAGATTGGAAGAAGAGCTTGCTACTAAGGTTGATAATACAACATTAGAAGAACTTGATGTTCCTGGATTAAAAGCTACTGTACAAGCTTTAAGTAATACGGTTGATAATAAGGTTGATACAGATGACTTTGTATTATTGCAACAAGAAGTTGATACAAAAGCTGATGTTGAGAATGTTTACGATAAAGCTTATATCGATGCTACAGTTGCAGGATTTGCTACAGTTGAAGATTTACAAGCATTACAGACAACAAAAGCTGACAAGTCATCATTGGTAGAGCATACACTTAATACTTCAAACCCACATAATGTAACGCTTACACAACTAGGATTATCAGAGGATTATGAAGGAACATCCCCATTATCCTTACCTATCAGCGTTGCTACACAAACCGCTTTAGATGATAAGCAAGATAAGTTTGAAGTAGGGTATGGGTTAGAGTTAACTAATGAAGGTGTCTTGAGAAATAGCTTGCCAAACGTACAATCTGATTGGTTGGCTGAACCAGGTACTGATGGTGCAATACTTAATAGACCTAATCTTGCAACAGTTGCGACAAGTGGTTCATACAATGATTTGACAGATACTCCAGAAATCATTCATTATGTACTACCAGTTGCTGAACAAGAGGTTCTTGGTGGTATTAAGTTAGGTGATGAGTTTACAGTTGATGAAGAAGGTCATTTAAAAGCTGTTCATGCAGGTGTTTCATACAATGATTTGACAGATAAGCCTAGTATAGTTGATATAGATGGTTCTGTATATACATTGACAGACCATATGACAGCAGCTGATTTGAACTTGGCTTCTTTAACAGTTGCTAGAGCTATTGATGAACACTTGCAACAACAGATTGATGATATTAATGCTAGAGCAGAGTTGCCACCAATAGATGGACACGATGGTGAGTATTTAAAGGTTGATGGTGACACTATTATTTGGTCACCTGTTGAAGGTGGATATGTTACTCGCGAAGAGCTTGAAGAAGCTTTGGAAACAAAAGCTGATACTGCTGATACATTAGCTGGATATGGCATTACAGATGCATTTACTAAGACTGAAGTAAATGAAAAGCTTACTCTTAAAGCTGATAAAACCACTGTTACACAACAATTAGCTGGTAAAGAAGACAAATCAAATAAGACTCAAACACTTGATGGATTAACAGATGAAGAGAAAGAGTTATACTATCCTTCTGCAAAAGCTGTTTTGGATGCTTTAGGTAATGCTGGTAGTGTAAAGTCAGTTAATAACAATAGTCCTGATGCTTCTGGTAATGTTACAGTATATGCTGCGGTTATTAAAGATTGGACACTTGATTAGTAAAGGATGAGAAATGACAGTTGATACAAATGTTCAGCAAATTGTTATTAACAAGCTAACACAGGCTCAATTTGATTCGTTGCAAACAGTTAATGCAAATGAGTTATATGCAATAGTTGATGAGCCAGTAATACCAGCATTGTCAGACAATGCTAACAAATACTTGACTAACAATGGTGTTCAATATGTTTGGGATGATATTCCTTCAAAGGTTGATAGACTAGCTATTTTAACACCAACTACTGCTACACAATATGCAGGTAAAATAGTTCAATACACTGGTGAGACAACAGAGAATTATGTCAATGGTTACTTCTATAAGTCTGAGGGCGAGATTTCAACACATAGTTGGGTAGAGTTTGAGACAAGTAGTGTTGCAGGTACTGTTTGTACTTGTTCAGTTGAGGACTTTAAAGCTTGGCTTGAAACAATAGATGGCATAACACCATCTGATGTAGCATCTGGTAGCTTTGGTTTCTATTCTGGTACACCAGGAACTGGTGATGGAAGATATAGCATAAGCTTAAAGGATGCTAATGGTCAATACTTGAAGAGCATCAGTGATACAGTTGCTAACTTAGAAGCTGCTGGGTTCTCATTTAGTCCATACTTAGATGCACAAGATGGGTTAAGCTTTACTTGTGGTATTGATGAGGAAGTTGTTACATACTATTGGAAGCAAGTTGATGTTCAGCCTAGAGGTGCTGATGATGATACTGTAAAATATGGTGTTACAGCTAACTTTAATGGTAATGTTCCATTGGCTTCTGATAATCCTTTGAACACAATACTTTATATACAAGACAGCATTGCTACAACCTTTATTGGTAGTGTTGCTGATGTTTCTTCACTTCCAAGCATTGAAAACACTTATATCAAGGTTGGTACATATGCTTGGGTAGAAAGTGATGAATTATACTATGTCTGGGATGGTTCACAATGGTTGACTTATGCTAAGCAATATGCTGATGGTCAAAGCATTACTAATGAGCATAGTACATATATCAATGCTGAAGTATCAAGAAAGTATGCTTACACTGTATTCAATGATGAGTATGAACCTTATGATAACAGACTTGTTTACACGAATTACCCAAGAAGAGATACTAGAAACATTGGTGAATCAATACTTGTGAAAGACCCTAATGAAAGCTTGATTGAAGGTGGTTGTAAAATCGTTGAGTTAGATAGTGAAGGTGATGTTAAGACATTGCTATATAATGTAGTCAATGGTTATGGTATAGCTTATACTGATGATGACGATGATGTATGTTTTGCAAGCTCAGCATTTGATAAGATAATAGACGGCAGCTTTAATCCTTATTATGAAGAAGATGGCTCAAGCTGGGTTGTAGGTGGAGAGATTGCTTCAGTTTCTGGGGATACAATCACTTTAACATCAGGAAAGACTTTAACAAGAGAGCCAACTGAGGATGTGTTATATACCAAGATTTCCTACAATGGTAACAATTACTACATCCTTGGTAATATTGATGATGCAGCATTTAATCCAGCAGGAGAATCCCTTTATTTCGTAACATCTAATAACCTTATGGAAGAATCTGCTCTCAAGGTTGTTTTCTATGATTCTACAACCCGTGAATTTGCTGTAACTGATAACAACATATACACCAGTGATGGTGAGGTTAAAGCTTATGCAGTAATATCAGTTCAAACTAATGCTACTCCTACCTTTGATGTGATTACGACTGGTTGGTCACCATTGGCTGACAAAACATTGGGAGATACTCATTTCGTTACAGATTATCCAAGATATGATGGGTCATATATTTCAGACACTTTACCAGCATCTGTAGGCTTTGTATATCAAGCATTAGACAGAAGACTTGGAACAGCTACAGCTACAAAGACTTTAGAAAATGCTGAAACAATAGCATTATCATATGCTCAGACAAGTGATGTTGCAAGCTTGAAAGGTATGCTTACTGTTATAGATTCAAGCAACGATACAACCCTTGAAACTATTGCTCTCAACTTTATGAATGATAAAGTCCATAAATCAGGGGTTATCTTAACCGCAATAGAGTCTGATAATATTGACATTACCGTATGGGGTAAACGCATTGATAATACTAATGTTTACAATGAGCAAGTAATCAAGATTACCAACAAAACAAATAAGGCTTTAACATTAGTAATATCAGCATATAGTGAACAAGACTTGACAAAAGGCTCAAGTAAGCTTTCTCTCCAACCAGCTGAGAGACTAGCATTTACAGAGACTTCAGAAACCATTGATGCTACTAACTATTATCAGTATGGAGTAGCTGCAGCTGGTAACCTTTCAAACATCATAATAGATGGTGGTAGTGCTATTGCTTAGGAGACAATAAATGACAGAGAAAACAATATCAGCAAGACAGAGACAAAAGAGAGATACATCAGCCAACTGGGCATCAAGTCAATTAGTGCTCTTAGAAGGTGAGTTTGCATACG
>Ga0247610_10009052_pt1 | contig 10072 bp, 7 predicted proteins | sample 174DNAGHGhighgp2_FD_193483 | JGI IMG/M metagenome (GOLD analysis project Ga0247610, IMG submission 193483) | Sheep rumen microbial communities from Palmerston North, Manawatu-Wanganui, New Zealand - 1742 DNA GHGhigh gp2 | ecosystem: Host-associated > Mammals > Digestive system > Stomach > Rumen ... | reverse complement strand
ATAGAGGGTGAATGCCTCCTTGCCATCGACAACGGTCTTGCCGGCGGCCTTGGTGTCGGCGATGACTTTCTCGATGAGTTTCATACCCGTTTCAAGGGTGCGCAGGAAGGCATCTTCCTCCTCCTTGGTCACGTGCTTGATGAGGTCGGCCTGCGCCTTAATCTCAGGATAAGCCTCTCCCATGCCCTCAATCAAGGTGTCGATGAGGCGGTACATAAATGCCTCACGGAATCCCAGGAAGGTGTAGCCGTAACGCACGGCACGGCGCAGGATGCGGCGGATAACGTAGCCAGCCTTAGCATTGCTGGGCAATGGTCCGGCGGCCACCGAGAAGGCTATAGTGCGCACATGGTCGGCCACGACGCGCATGGCGATGTCCACGTCCTTGTTGTCGCCATATTTCTTGCCGCACATCTCACCCAGCTTGCCAATGAGCGGCTGGAAGACGTCAGTATCATAGTTTGACTTCTTGCCCTGCAGGGCCATGCACAGGCGCTCCAGGCCCATGCCGGTGTCAATCACCTTGTTGGGCAGCGGCTCGAGCGAGCCATCCACCTTGCGGTTATACTGCATGAACACGAGGTTCCAAATCTCGATCACAAGAGGATTGTCCTTGTTGACCAGCGAGGCGCCGGGAACAGCGGCTTTTTCCTCCTCGCTGCGCAGGTCGATGTGGATCTCACTGCACGGGCCGCAAGGACCGGTATCGCCCATTTCCCAGAAGTTGTCGTGGGCATTGCCGTTGAGAATATGGTCCTGGGGCAGATGAGCCTCCCAGAATTTGGCGGCCTCATCATCACGGCTCACGCCGATGCCCTCATCGCCCTCAAAGACGGTAGCATACAGGTTTTTGGGGTCCAGTTTATAGACATTGACCAGCAAGTCCCATGCCCAGTCAATTGCCTCGTGCTTGAAGTAGTCACCAAATGACCAGTTTCCAAGCATCTCAAACATGGTGTGATGATAGGTGTCGTGGCCTACCTCTTCCAGGTCGTTGTGCTTGCCGCTCACGCGCAGGCACTTCTGCGAGTCGGCTACACGGCGCCACTGGGCTTGCTTGTTGCCCAGGATGATGTCCTTGAACTGGTTCATGCCAGCGTTGGTAAACATGAGGGTTGGATCGTCCTTGATCACCATGGGAGCCGAAGGCACGATGTGGTGCCCGTGTTCCTCAAAGTAACGCTTGAACGTCTCTCGGATTTCTTTTGCAGTAAGCATAGAATTTTGTCTTAATATGTTATAAATGTTCGATTTTTATTGCGAAGTCTAAACTATTTGTTTACCTTTGCAGGGTTGTTATCAAACTGCAAAGATACTCAATTCTATCAATTTGTGCAAGACCATGCAGGAACTGGATAAAAAATTCTACAGAATCGGTGATGTTTCGGAGATTTTGGGTATCCCCGAGTCCACCTTGCGCTACTGGGAGTCGCAATTCACCATCATCAAGCCCAAACGCAACAAGAAGAACATTCGCTACTACACGCCGCACGACATTGAGATGATCAGCAGGGTGTATTACCTGGTCAAAGAAAAAGGCCTGAAGCTGGATGCCGCCCAGGCCCAGATCAGGCACAACCGTGACGGTGTTGACAAGCGTTTTGACGCCATTGCCCAGCTCAAGTCCATCAGGGAGCAGCTGGTCCAGTTCCAAAGGACCCTTGACGAGCTGTACCCCGACGTGCCTCCCCTCAAGTGAGGCCCACCCCACACTGATTCCAAGTCAATCATTGACGCACAAAATAAAGTCTGGCAACTTGCGGTATCCCGTTTGTTGCCAGACTTCTTCTAATGATACTTTATAAAAACGTAATCTCTGGGTATTTACATCATTTTCAGAACCTCATTCCCAGGGTAAGGGAGATGCGGTTGTTGTGGTCGGTAACGTCGGCGCTCACGTTAGGCTCATAGCCAACCTCATCGTTGATGGGCGAGAATGCATTATAGACGCTCTTGCGCATCTTGTGAACGTAGGCCAGATCGGTATAGAATGACTTGTAGCGGTAACCCACACCACAGGTGATGTTTTGCACGCTGTTGTCATACTGGTAGGTGGGATTGGTGCCCACGGTGGCGATGTTGTAATCATATTCGTCCACACCCTTCTCGACCTGGGTCGTCTTGTAGCTGTAGCCGGCACGCAGGCTCCAATTGGGATCAACGCGGTACTCACCACCAAGGCGGATGATGTGTGAAGGCTTGAAGTAGAACTTCACATTATCGGTCACATCGGGATAGTTGTTACCGCGAGTGTCACCAATGCGCATGGTCTCGTTAGCAACATACTCATAATCCAGGCTGATGATGCCCTTGGTGCCGATGACACCTGCCAGACTGCCCATGAAGCGCCACGGCGTTGACATGGTGTAGCTGCTGGAATAGTCATAGCCGTCGTTGCTGCCCTTGTCGGCACGATAGATCATCTCGTTGTTGTGGTAGGCATTGAGCGAGGCGTTCACATAGTAGGTGTCACGCATGTCATAGTAGGTGGGCGTGTGGAATGCAGCACCAATGCGCAACGACTGGACGGGACGCCAGATGAGACCCAGCTTGAAGTTCACGCCAGTGCCCTCGCTGTGCAGATAGTTGTACAGCCCCCAATCGGCACGGGTGTTGTTGTTGATGATGGGTGATTCGAGCAAATCCTCATCATCGGCCATGATATAGGCGTTGGTCAGGTTCTCCTCATAGGCCTGGTAACTCCTGTAATCCAGATCCAGAATACCGAAATCAAGTCCCCAATAAACCTTGTTGGCAAAGTTGCCGCCAAAGGCGATGTTGTACTCGTCGGCATGGCCGCGCTCGTCAACCTCATAAAAGGCGTTGCCTGTGGTGCCGTTGCCATAAAGGCCCTGCATTAGACCATCATTCTCAGTGATGATTCCCACATAGCCATCCCCCCTGGTGGGCATGTCATACATCGTGATGGCAGCCCAGGGAGCATAGCCGTCGAAGTAGGGATTGAAATCATCGGTCCAATAAAGATCACCCTCGACAAAACCGGGCACATTCACAAACTCGTCGGCGACAAAATTGCTCATCGACATGGGAATGGCAGACACGCCGCCGATGTAGTGCCGATTGAAGGACTGAATACGGTTGTAGGTGAAACCGAAGTTCAGGTTAGGCACCAAATCGCTGTTCAGACGAATTGCTCCGATGTAGCCCACATTGTTCACATTAAACTTTGTCTGGTTCATCTTGTCCACGCCGGCCTCGGTGCTGTTGAAGTCCAGGCCTAAGGTGATTCCCAGGTCGGAGTTGCGATATACACCGATGCCACCAGGGTTTTGAGTGAGTACCGAGAGGTCGCCACCCAGGGCTCCAAAGGCCCCTGCCATCGATTGGAATCGTGCCGTTCCGCGCAGTTCGTTCTGTGACATCTGCAGGACATCAAATGCGTCCTGTGCATTGAGCAGGAGAGGAATTCCGCACAGCAGTAAGGCAAATACTTTCTTCTTCATAACGTCAAATTGTTTTATTGTTTTCAAATGAAGCTAATGAATGTGTGAGAGAAAGGATTGGCTCAACGACGACGTCCTCCGCCGCCCGACGTGCCACCTCCGCCGCCACCGGAGCGTCCGCCGCCCGATGAACCGCTACTGTAAGAGCCGCTGCTGTGTGAGCTGCCGCTACTGTAGGAACCACTGCTGCGTGAACTGCTGCTGTTGTAGGAGCCACTGCTGCGTGAAGGACTGCTGTTGCTGTAACCGCTGCTGCGCGATGCACTGCCGCTGCGCGATGCACTGCCGCTGCGGGTGGTCACGCCACTGTTGCTGCGAGAGCCCATGTTGCCACTGCTGCGGTTGGTGGCATATCCGCTGCGACTGCGGGTGCCCGATGTGCTGACGCCAGTGGAACGGTTGCCTGTGCCGGTTCGCGATGAGACGTTGTTGCGGTTGCTGGTGCCATCAACACGGCTGCGGGTATTGCGGTTGGTTGCAAGTCCTGCACGTTGTCCAACACTACCGCCTGAGACGTAGCGGCGATCATTGCCGTGGCGGTGGTTGCCATAATCGACATAGTAATTACTGTTACCGTGCCATCCCCAGTCGCAATAGTGGTGTGGCCAACCCCAATGGTAGTACCAGCTATAATAGGGGCTCCATCCATAAATCCACGGGCTATAGTAGCCAAAGTAGTAAGGCCTGTGCCAGCCAAAGGAATACCATGGACTGTACCAGCCCACATACCACGGCTCATACCAACCCGTGTACCAGGGATAATAAGTGCTGTTCCATCCATAGGAATAGGAATAGCCCCAGTCGCTGCCCACAATCAGGTTGACGGTGGGTGTCTCGTCATAATAGAGCTCAACGAGGTCATCGTCGTCGCTCAAAATCACGATGTCGGGATTGTAGAAACGCTCGATGCGGCGTGTGTTGGCAAATGCATCGTCGTCGTAGATGGAGTCGCTGTCGAAATAGATGGTGTCACCATTGATGTCCACCTCGAAGTTGCGCTCATAACCAGGCTCGTAAGCGCCGCGACGGTTGTACTCGTCCTCGTCACGCTCAACCCGGTAGTTATCCTTGGCAACCACTTTGTATTTCTCAGGAACATCGCCATACACGGCAACAGTCTTGACAGGCTTCTCGACCTTGATCTTGGTTGTGGACTTGTCCTTGGAGGCATCATAATAGATGTCGTCATAGTCCTGGGCCTGTAGCGATCCGGCAGTCAAAGCCATCACGCCTAATAATCCTAAAATACGGTACTTCATAATTCAATTACGTTTTAAAAAGTTCATTATTAATTGTGTTTGTCTTTTAGACCACTTTCTTTTAAAAAAGTTTAAGTTGTATAAAAAAAACATCTTAAAAGTTTTGCAAGTTATAAACTAAATTGGCACCGACTTGGGTTTTAACAGTGAAAAAATGCTAAAACCCTCCAATTTTAACTTATAACCCACAGATGCACAGCAAAAACTGTGCCATGAAGACTAAAAATGCAACTTTGACCGATGGCAATAGCAAGGAAATGGTTACCTTTGCCGATGAAAATGGCAAGAGAAAAGTTATTTCGTTTCAAGCAGTTTGCAGTGCTCAACGACCGCACAGCGATGAAGGTGGGCACCGACGGAGTGCTGCTGGGTGCGTGGTGCCCTGTGGAAGGCGCACGTCGTGTGCTGGATGTGGGCACCGGATGTGGAGTCATTGCTCTGATGGTAGCGCAGCGCAACCATCAGGCCGTCATCGACGCCATCGACATTGACCATGATGCCATCGAGGAAGCCACCATTAACTTTGATCGTTCGCCATGGCATGACCGTCTCACGGCTACGGTTCACGATTTCAATACACCGAGCAACGATGTGCATCGGTATGACCTCATTGTCTCCAACCCACCCTACTTCACTAACGGCGTGTTGCCGTCGGGAGAAGCCCGCACGGTCGCACGCCACACCCACACATTGACCTACACGCAGCTGATTGTTGGCGCATCGGCATTGCTGACCCAAGACGGCATTCTGGCACTGGTCTCCCCCACCACGGCCGAGCATGATGTCATCGAGGCAGCGACATTTGCCTCATTGCCGGTGACAATGATGACGCGTGTTATTCCTGTTGACGGGGCGCCTCCCAAGCGGCTGTTGTGGCAACTGTCGCGCCGTGATGTTCCCTTCCAAGAAAATGAACTGACGATTGCTCACACCGATGGCACATTCACCAGCGAGTATGTTGCACTCACCGGCGCATTCTACTTGAAGATGTGATCTAGCGCTCAAGCTGCGCTACACAGACGCAAAGTTTATCTGCTCTCGACCAAAAATGTTCATAAAAACAAAAGTCCCGAGACATGGGATGTCTGACGGGACCTATATGTTCTGTGTCTAGTGATGCTTCGTCAGCAGTTCGACACAAGGTTGAAGTGTTTTATTATTAAGAAAAAGTCAGTTTAATCGTTTGAAGCATACAAATCTTCATTGATGTCACTTAATAGACTAATGAATGATCTAATAGTTTAATCACATGGTATTATTTAACATTTGTTAAGATTTAACCATAAAGAACAGGTGATCATATCCCCATTTATGGGGATATTTTTAACCAAAAACCACAAAAAATGCTATTGTGTATGATTGTCGTCTCTTGTAATTTTGCAAGTTGAATAAATCTATCAAATTGACATGATAAACAATCAAGATAAGATCAACAACACTCACACGCGCCTGCTCGATGATGAACCGGTGGGTACAACTGTGCAAGTAGTCAGGGTGATGGGCGACGGAGCCTTCAGGCAGCGATTGCTGGAGATGGGCTTTGTGCGCGGTGCCCAGGTAACCGTCCTCAAGAATGCACCGTTAAGAGACCCAGTTGAATACATGATCATGGGATCACACATCTCGTTGCGCCACAGCGAGGCCTCACAGGTAGAGGTAACCGACAAAGACGCGGAATTCTGCGACATGGAAGATGCCTTTAACGGCATTGTCGAGACTACCGTTGCCGGGGTTGAACCGCTGGCCGACAACGTGCTGCGCATTGCCCTCATCGGCAATCCCAACTGCGGCAAGACGTCACTATTTAATAATGTGACCGGTGCCAAGGAAAAAGTGGGCAACTATGGCGGTGTGACCGTTGACAGCAAGGAAGGCTGGTTCACCATCGGTGGCCGCAAGGTGCAACTTGTGGATTTGCCTGGTACCTACTCCCTGACCGAGTACTCCCCTGAGGAGATGTATGTGCGCACCTACATCCGTGACAACCGTCCCGATGCAATCCTGAACATTGTGGATGCGGGTAACCTGGAACGCAACCTGTACTTGACCACACAGGTCATGGACATGAATATTCCCGTGGTGATTGCACTGAACATGTGGGACGAACTGGAGAAAAGCGGCGACCACCTGGACGTTGAGATGATGAGCCGTCTGCTGGGGGCAAGAATGGTGCCCATGACAGCGTTTAACGGCCATGGCGTGAAAGACGTGCTGCAAGCTGCAATGGATGCCATCGACGAGAGCGAGCAGGAAACACTGCACCACAATGTGAACTACGGTACACTCATCGAGAACAGCCTGAAAGAGTTGGGTGGCATGTGCCCCACCCTGGACCGTTACACCGTCCTTAAAATCATAGAAAATGACCAGCATGCCATTGACCTGATTAGTGGCCAGGCAAATGCCGAGGAGGTCAAGAAAACCGCTGCCGAGATGCGCAAGCGCATCGAGCGCGACTACAATGACGACATCGTGAGCATCGTGACCGACCTGAAATACGGCTTTGTGCGCGGTGCTCTGGCCGAGGCCCTTACACCCAATCCCGACCGGGCTACAGGAGAAACTAAGCCCGGCTACTCATTAGACCGCCTGTTGACCAACCGATGGCTGGCACTGCCCATTCTGCTGGCGCTCATGTGGCTGATGTTTGAGGCCACCTTCACGTTGGGAGCCTATCCCCAGGAATGGATTGAAATGGGCATCGGCAAGTTGGGAGAATGGATTGGCTCGACCATGCCCGACGGCATTCTCAAAGACCTGATTGTGGACGGCATCATCGGCGGCGTGGGCGGTGTGCTGGTGTTCCTGCCGCAGATCCTGATCCTGTTCTTTTTCATCTCGTTGCTCGAGGATAGCGGCTATATGGCCCGTGCGGCATTCATTGTGGACCGCATCATGCACCGTGTGGGCTTGCACGGCAAGTCGTTTATCCCCTACCTCATCGGTTTTGGCTGCGGTGTACCAGCAATCATGGCCACCCGCACACTGGAGAACCGGCGTGACCGCATTGTGACCATTCTCACTATCCCGTTCATGTCATGCTCGGCTCGTCTGCCGGCCTATCTGCTGCTCGTGGCCGCCTTTTTCACGGCAAAACAGGGACTGATTTTAATGAGCATCTATCTCATCGGCATCCTGATAGCAGCGTTGACGGCTATCATTCTGAGCAAGACCATCTTGAAGCATGACAAGACGCAGTTTGTCATGGAACTGCCGCCCTATCGCAAACCCACGGCGCGCAATGCCACCATCCACATGTGGAGTAAGGGTAAGCAGTATCTGCAAAAGATGGGAACCATCATCCTTGCCGCCTCAATTATCGTGTGGGCCCTGGGTTATTTCCCCCGTCATGAGGGACAGACACCGCAGGAACAGATTGAAAATTCATTCATGGGCATGATGGGCAAGGCCATCGAGCCTGTAGTGGAACCGCTGGGCTTTAACTGGCAGATGGGCGTGAGTGTGCTCACCGGTGCCGCTGCCAAGGAGATCGTTGTCTCGACAATGGGCGTGCTGTATACGGGCGAGTCCGATGCCGACGAGGAGAGCACTTCGCTCAAGGAAAAACTGCAGACGGCCACCAAACCTAACGGTGAGCATGTGTTCAATCCCATTGTGGCCTACTCGTTCATGCTGTTCATCCTGCTCTATTTCCCGTGCATCGCTGCGTTGGCAGCCATCAGGCGCGAGGCCGGAACCAAATGGATGCTTTTCGAGATTGTCTATACCACTGCAGTGGCATGGATTGTGTCGTTCATCTTTTATCAAGTGGCTAACCTGCTATGACAACATCGGCTATAATACAAACGATAGTGGTGCTCGGCATTGTTGCCGTGGCTCTGGTGTATGTGCTGCGCCGTGTCATCAAGACAACCCGCGGTCATGGTGACTGCGGGTGTGGATGCGGCAAGGACTGCAAGTGCAAGAAAGAGTGAAACTCAGCCGAAGAGAAAACGGAAGGCATCCTCGACACGGGCGACCTCAACGACCCTGATGCTCCATGACTCGCGTTTCACGCCCTTAAGGTTGTTCTTGGGAATGATGATGGTCTCGAAGCCCAGTTTTTGGGCCTCGATGACACGTTGCTCACAACGAGTGACCTGGCGAATCTCGCCCGAGAGGCCCACCTCGCCCGCAAAGCACACATTGTTATTGATGGCCATGTCGACATTAGAAGACAGGATGGCACTGATGACGGCCATGTCCAGCGCCGGGTCGTTGACCTTGATGCCCCCCACGATGTTCAGGAACACGTCTTTTTGTGCCAATTTGAATCCCAGGCGCTTCTCCAGCACGGCGAGCAGCATGTTCATGCGCCGCTGGTCAAAGCCCGTGACAGAGCGCTGTGCGGTGCCATAGGCCGCTGTGCTGACGAGGGCTTGCACCTCGATGAGGAAAGGCCGCATGCCGTCGATGGTAACGCCAATGGCCGTGCCCGACAGTTCATCACCCCTGTCGCTCAGGAGCAGTTCGCTGGGGTTGGTCACCTCGCGCAATCCGTCCTCCTTCATCTCATAGATGCCGATTTCACTGGTGTTGCCAAAACGGTTCTTGATGGGTCTCAAGATGCGGTACAGGTAATTGCGGTCACCCTCAAACTGGATGACAGCATCCACGATGTGCTCGAGCACCTTGGGGCCGGCAATGCTGCCCTCCTTGTTGATGTGGCCGATGAGAATCACCGGTGTGTAGGTTTCCTTGGCATAGCGCTGGAAGGCTGCAGCACACTCACGCACCTGCGTCACACTGCCAGGAGCGCTGTCAAGTTGTTCACTGGCGATGGTCTGGATGGAATCCACAATGATAAGGCCAGGTTGGAATGCGCGTATGCTGCTGAAGATATTGTCCAGCGAAGTCTCGCACAACAAGTAGCACTCACAGTCCATGCGGCCACCGGCAATGCGGTCGGCACGCATGCGCAGTTGCTGGGGGCTTTCCTCGCCCGAGACATAGAGCACGCGGCGGGAGCGAATGCGCAACACGTTCTGCAAGACCAGGGTCGATTTGCCTATTCCCGGCTCTCCCCCCAGCAGGACGATGCTGCCTGGCACAAGTCCGCCTCCCAACACGCGGTTGAGCTCGGTGCTGGGTAGGTTGATGCGCGGTTGGTCTTCGGCTCTGATTTCCGAAATCTTGACCGGTTCAGCGGCTTTGCGGTTGCCCTCGGGGGCTGCATAGCGTGCAGATGTCGTCTTGGGCGCTTTGGGTTCCTCGATATAGGTGTTCCATTCGCCACAGGCTGGGCATTTGCCCAGCCACTTGGGTGACTCGTTGCCGCAATTTTTACAGAAGAAAGTGGTCTTGACTTGTTGCTTGGCCATAGCTGGATGAACTGGATTGAATGGACGT
>Ga0247610_10009047_pt1 | contig 10077 bp, 9 predicted proteins | sample 174DNAGHGhighgp2_FD_193483 | JGI IMG/M metagenome (GOLD analysis project Ga0247610, IMG submission 193483) | Sheep rumen microbial communities from Palmerston North, Manawatu-Wanganui, New Zealand - 1742 DNA GHGhigh gp2 | ecosystem: Host-associated > Mammals > Digestive system > Stomach > Rumen ... | reverse complement strand
CCGATGACAATAATGATAACAACGACAATAATGACAACAACGATAACAATGATAGCAACGATAACAATGACAACAACGATAACAATGATAGCAACGACAATAATGACAACAACGATAACAATGATAGCAACGATAATAATGATAACAACGATAATAATGACAATAATGACAACAATGACAACAACGATAACAATGACAACAACGATAATAATGACAATAATGACAATAATGACAATAATGACAATAACGGCGGAGAAGGAACTGATTTAGGAACTCAATCTGAAAATGGAGATGAAGATGGTAATTCAGGAGATTCCGGCGGTTCAGGTGATTCCGGAGGATATGGAGATGCAAGCGGAGACTCAGGTGGATCTGGAGGAGATTCTGGTGGCTCAGGCGGCTCAGGTGGATCTGGAGAAGATTCTGGTGGCTCAGGCGGCTCAGGTGGATCTGGAGAAGATTCTGGTGGCTCAGGCGGCTCAGGAGGTTCTGGTGGCTCAGGCGGCTCTGGAGGTTCCGGTGGTACTGGTAGTGGTTCAGGAGGATCAGGCAGATCAACTGGTGGAGGTTCTACTGGTGGAGGTTCTACTGGTGGAGGATCAGGAGGTGGATATAGAAGCACAGGATCAACAAGTTATCCAACAGGAACAAGTTATGGTAATAAATCAAATTCAACAGGAAGTGACGGAAGCGATTTAGCTGATGGTATGGATGGTGCTGATGGCATGGATGGTGCTGACGGAAAAGGTAGCAATAAATCTAATAAAGCTGCTAACTCAGCAATGAGAACAACTAAATTAGGTGCTGACGGTAATAATCCAAGATTAAGTGGAACAGGTTCACAATCATCAGGAGTTGGAAAAGGTAAATCAATTAGTCCATTATCTGTTGCAGGAATAGGTCTTGCAGCTGGAGGATTACTTGCTGGAGCAGGATTAATTGCTAAAAATCAATTATTCTCTTATACATTCACACCAGATGATTGGTTTGGAATGGATTCACAAACACAACAAGCTGTTATAACACGTCTAAAGAATGCTGGATTTGGAGATGAAGAATTAAATGCATTTGCTAATTCAACATTTAAGATTAAAGCAACAGAATTAGATCAACATGTTAGAAAAGTTAAAAAAGCTATGGAACTTGATGGTGCTTTAGATAATGAATTTAGACAAATGTATGGCTTCAGTTGTATAGATTCAAGAGGAAATATTATTAAATACTATCTATTCTTAATGTTAATAATAGATGGAAGCGATACAATGGATGAAACAAATATTTATAACATCTTAAATATGTCATTAGATGAAGATGAAGTTGACTTTATCTACTCAGGAATTAATTATGAAGAATATATCTTCGATGAAGATGGTACAGTTCCTCAATCTGATGGAGATATGGTACCACAACCTGAACAAGATGAAGTGTTCGATCCATTAAAAGAAATCGAACAATAAAAAAGAGTTAGAAATAACTCTTTTTTTTGAAATTGCTTTTTATTAATAATTATGATAAAATATCCTTTATTAATAAAAGAGGTGATATAAATGCTCATATTTCCAATAGTTCATAAAAAAAGAGTAATGAACGTAGAATTAAGTATTAAAGATGCATCTAAAATTAAAAGTTTAGTTAATTATGAAGATGTAGAAGAAAGTGACATAGTCGTAAATGGAGAAAAGTTTTCTAAATCATCATTTAAAGATTCAAGAAAACCAAACATTCAAGCAGAATTTATTAGAAATAAATCAATTTTATATCCAAGAAATTTTATAGTATCAACAAAGAGTGAATCATCATCAACAAAATATGATATTTATGAATTACCTCAACCACCTAAAAAAGTAAATGATAATTTAGATACTCTATATAGTAAATCAATATTAGATTTACAAAAAGAAATTCCAGGAAAACCTAATCGTGGAAGATATGTATCATTTGAAGATTTAGGAATAGATAAAGATTTAGAGGATGAAAAAATATCTAAATTACAAACAATTATTAAAGAAAATCCAGATGGAGAATTTGGAGATAAAATAAAAGAAGCAGGTTTAGTAGATTTAGTAGAATCTGTAGATTTCTTTAATAGTTTTGAATGTACTATTTTATCTGATACAATTATTCCAGAAGATAGTCTTCAAGATACTATAAAAGCCTTAAGTTCAATAAATACTAGAGATTATAGAAATCTAAAGAAGTATTATCAAATGGCTAAATCAAATACTGAAATATATACTAAGATGTCATATATTAGTAAAATATTATATGATAAACCATTAGTTTTATATCAATCAAATAAATCTTCATCTAAGAAATTAGTAAAAAAGAAAGAAGAAGGGGAATATAGAAATGTCGCATAGATTTTCTAGATTAGAAAAAATAATAAGTAAAGATAATTTAACTAAACTAAATAATAGTTCTATCTTAGTAATTGGTTGTGGTGGAGTAGGAGGATATTCTATTGAATCACTTGCTAGATCTGGAGTAGGTACTATTATTATTGCAGATTATGATACTGTAGATTTTACAAATATAAATAGACAAATAATTGCATTAGATTCAACTATCGGAAAATTAAAAGTAGATGTTTTTGAACAAAGAATTAGAGATATAAATCCTGAATGTAATGTAATTAAAATAAAAGAGTTTATTAATAAAGACAATATTGAATTATTATTTAATAATAGAATAGATTATTTAATAGATGCCTGTGATACTATAGAAACCAAAAAAGAAATAATAAAAGAATGTTTAAAAAGAAACATTCCCTTTATTAGTAGTATGGGAACAGGTAACAAATTAGATCCAAGCAAATTAGAAATAATAGACATAAGAAAAACAGTTAATGATCCATTAGCTAGAATTATGAGAAAGTTTATCAAAGATGAGAATATTAAAGGTAAGATATTAGTCTTATCATCTAAAGAATTACCAATTAAAGTTCATGATAGAACTCCAGGATCAAGTGCTTTTGTTCCACCAACAGCAGGATTATTAATTGCTAGTTATATTGTAAGAGACATAATAAAAAAGATATGATTTCATATCTTTTTTTATTTATAATTTTCTATATAATCCTACTGCTTTACCTAATATAGTACATTCTTTTAATATAATTGGTTCCATTGTATCATTTTCAGGTTGTAATCTAAAATAACCATCTTCCTTATAGAATGTTTTAACAGTAACTTCATTATTATCATTCATAGCAACTACTGTATCACCATTTTTAGCAGTATTACATCTTTCAACAATAAGAATATCTCCATCATATATACCAACATTAATCATAGATTCACCACTTACTTTTAAAGTAAATACTTCATTATTTGTAGTTATTAAATTAGCTGGTAATGAGAAATACTCATCAGGCATTTCTATAGCTTCAATTGGACTACCAGCAGTTACTTTTCCAAGTAATGGTACATCTACAATCTTTTCATCTGTTTCTAAATATTCATTTGGTACAAGTATTTCTAATGTTCTATTCTTTTTAGTATCTTTTTTAATATATCCCTTTTCTTCTAATTGACTAAGATGAAAATGAATAGTAGCAGGAGACGATAAATGAGCTTCTTCACCAATCTCTCTTACTGTAGGTGGATAACCATTCTTAGCAATTAGTCTTTTTAATATGTCTAAAATGACCTGCTGTTTATTAGTTAATTTTTCCACATAATCACTTCCTTACACTTATATTTTAACAGCATTTGTGTAAAATGTCAAACAAATGTTTTAAAAATATATTGACGCGAACAAATATTCGAAATATAATATTGATATAAGATGAAAGGAGAGATTTATATGTCAGAAAAATTCAAAAGAAATATTAGAACAGGAGTAGTTATATTACTTATCTATATAGTATTTATATTATATTTACTATTAGTAAGTAATAGAGTAGAACAACTAGATAATAGAGATGAAGGTGAACCTGAATATTATTCTTTAAAAATTGGTTAATAAATACTAATTATGTTATACTAGATGCAGGTGATAAATATGCATAGAATAATTTTAGTTGATGGTAACAATTTATTATTTAGAAGTTTTTATGCAACTGCATATCAAGGTGTTATCATGAAAAATTCGAAAGGTTTTCCAACAAATGCTTTATATGGATTTATTAATATGATGAATAAGATTATTAAAGATGAAAATCCAAATTATATTTTAGTAGCATTTGATAAAGGAAAAACCTTCCGACATGATAAATATGATGATTATAAGGCAGGTCGTGCCGCTACTCCTGATGAATTAAAAATGCAATTTCCAAAAGCTAAAGAAGTATTAAATACTATGGGTATCAAGTATTTTGAAATTGATAATTATGAAGCAGATGATATTATAGGTACACTTGCTAAAAAGGTGGAAGAAGAAAAAGATTTTGTAGGAACAATTGTAAGTAGTGATAAAGATTTATTACAATTAATTAGTGATGAAGTAGTAGTTAAATTATTAAAATCAAATGATCATATTATGATGACAAAAGATGAATTTAAAAATACTTATCAAGTAGATCCTATTCGTATGATTGATTTAAAAGCTCTAATGGGAGACTCTAGTGATAATATTCCAGGAGTTAAAGGAATAGGTGAAAAAACTGCTATATCATTATTATCTAAATATGGATCATTAGATGGAGTATATGAACATTTAGATGAAATATCAGCTAAGACTAGAGAAAAATTAGAAAATGATAAAGATAAAGCTTATATGAGTCAAGATCTAGCAACTATCTATCGAGATGTACCATTAGATTTTGATCTAGAAGATTGCAAATATGAAGGTATAAATGAAACTGAATTTAAAAAAGAATTAGAAGAATTAGAATTCTATTCACTACTTAAAAAATTAAGTATTAATCCTACTATAGAAGAGAAGAAGGAAGAAGAAACAATTAATATAAAGGATATATCTAGTTTTGAATTAAAAAATTTCTCCTTTTATTTAGAAACTAGAGGATCTATTTATAGTAAAAGTGAAATATTAGGAATCGGTTTATATGATGGAGATAATGGTTATTTTATCTCTAAAGATGATATTAAAAAGTATAATAATATTTTTGAAAGTGCTGTAGAAAAATCAACTTATGATTTAAAGAAATCATTAGTAGTGTTAAATAATCTTGTTAATATAAAAAATACTACTTTTGATACAATGGTTGCTGCCTATTTATTAGATTATGTAGTAAAAGATGATATAAGTTTTGTAGCAAGAAGTTTTGATTATAATATTCCAACTTATGATGAATTATATGGTACTGATAAAAAACCAAAAGAAATAACAGATGAGGAATTACAAAATATATGTATTAAAAAAGCAAAATTTATCTATGAGACAAAAGAAGAATTAATTAAAAAATTAGAAACAGAAGAACAATTTGATTTATTTAATAACATAGAAATGCCATTAATATCAGTATTAGCTGATATGGAAATTACTGGTATAAAAGTAGATAAGGAATATTTAAAAGAAATAGAAAAAGAATTATCTTTAAAAATGCAAGAAAAAGAAAAAGAGATCTATGAACTAGCAGGTACAGAATTCAATATAATGTCACCAGCTCAATTATCAAAAGTATTATTTGAAGATCTTGCTATTAAATATCCAAAAAGAGTAAAAGATAATAAGTATTCTACAAGTAAAGATATATTAGATAAGATTATTGATGAACATCCAATAGTTGGATGTGTCTTAGAATATCGTACACTTGCTAAATTATATACTAATTACGCAGTAGGCTTACAAAATGAAATAAGAGAAGATGGAAGAATTCATACAATATTTACTCAAACTTTAACTAGAACAGGAAGATTATCAAGTATTGAACCAAATCTTCAAAATATTCCAGCAAGAAGTGAATATTCAAAATTAATTAGAAAAGCTTTTATTCCAGATGAAGACTCTTATCTTTTATCAAGCGATTATTCACAAGTAGAATTAAGAATATTTGCTCATGTTTCAGGAGAAGAAAATTTAAAACAAGCATTTATTGATGGTAAAGATATCCATGCTAAGACTGCTAGTGATATTTTCCATGTTAAAGAAGATGAAGTAACTAAAGATATGAGAAGACAAGCGAAAGCTGTTAACTTTGGTATTCTATATGGAATAAGTGGTTTTGGTTTATCAGAAGATTTAGGAATAGATCTAAGAGAAGCTAAAAACTTTATAGATAATTATCTAGAAACATATCCCGGAATATTAAATTATATGGAAGAAGAAAAAGCTAAAGCATATAAATATGGATATGTTAAAACATTAATGAATAGAAAAAGAGTAATAGAAGAATTAAATAATAAAAATTACTTAATAAGAAGTAGTGGCGAAAGAATGGCACTTAATACACCAATTCAAGGAACTGCTGCTGATATATTAAAGAAAGCAATGGTTGAAATATATGCTGAATTTAATAAGAAAAAAATAAAAAGTAAAATGTTAATTCAAGTACACGATGAATTAGTATTCAATGTTTTAAAAGATGAATTAGATGAAGTAAAAGAAATAGTTAGAAATATAATGGAAAATACATTTAAATTATCTGTTCCATTAAAAGTAGATATAGAATATGGAACTAATTGGTATGAAGCTAAATAGGGGGAAATAAAATGCCAGAGAAACCAGAAGTAATTACAGTAGCAAAAAACTTAGAATCAAGAATTATTGGTAAAAAAATAACTGGTTGTAATATTTATTGGGATAATAGAATTGCTTATCCAACAACAACTGCATTTAAAGAAAAAATAATTGGAGAAGTAATAAACAATATCACAACTAGAGGTAAATTTATTGTTTTAACTCTTGATAATTATTTATTATTAATTCATTTAAGAATGGAAGGTAAATTTTTCTTTAGAAATAAAGGGGATGAAATTACTAAACATGAACATGTTGAATTAATATTAGATGATTCTATTAGTTTTAGATATCATGATGTTAGAAAGTTTGGAAAGATGTATTTATTAAATAAAGAGGAAGCTTATAAAGTAAAACCATTATCGGAATTAGGTTATGAATATAATGATCCTATTTTAACAAGTAGTTATTTATTAGATAAATTTAAAAATAAAAGATTACCAATAAAAACAGTATTATTAGACCAAAGTATTATTACTGGTATTGGTAATATCTATGATGATGAAATACTATTTATGAGTAAAATAAATCCCTATCAAAAAGCCAATACTTTAACTAAAAAGAATTGTGAAGATATTATTACTAATACTAAAATAGTACTTGATCATGCTGTAGAATTAGGAGGAACTACTATTAAAAGTTTCACATCAAGTGAAGGAGTCCATGGCTTATTTCAAAATGAATTATTAGTACATGGTAAAGATAAAGGTAAGTGTCCTAATTGTAATACAGATATAATTAAAGAAAAAATAAATGGTAGAGGTACATATTATTGTCCTAAATGTCAGAAATTAAAAAAGTAATAGATTTATTCTATTATTTTTTTTGAATATAATATATAATTAATAATAGAGGGTATGGCTAGGAGGATGATTATGAAGAAAACTAAGATTATTTGTAGCATTGGACCTGTTAGTAATAATTATGAGGTTATGAAAGAATTAGTTCAAAATGGTATGAATTGTGCCCGTATTAATCTATCTCATGCTGATGCAGAAAGTATTAAAGAAACAATAAGTGTTGTGAGAAAAGTAAGACGTACAACTAATCAACCTATAGCTATAATGTATGATACAAAAGGTCCTGAATTTAGAGTATATGATATTGCTAAAGAGGGATTTAAGGTAAAAAAAGATCAAACAATAAAAATAGTAAAGAATCAAGTTTTAGGTAATAAAGGACAAATTAGTGTTAATCATCCAGAAGCAATAGATTTAATAGAAGTAGGACATCATGTTTTAATAGATAATGCCTTACTAGATCTAGCTGTTATAGAAAAAGGCGAAGACTTTATTATTGTAAAAGCCTTAAATGATGGAGAAATTAAAAGTCATAAAACAATTAATGTTCCAGGAGTAAGTTTAAATTTAGCCTTTGTTTCTGAAATAGATAAAAAAGATATAGAATTTGCTGCTAAACATTCCTGTGACTATCTAGCATTATCTTTTGTTGAGAAAAAAGAAGATGTAGAAGAAGTAAGAAGAATAATTGAAGCCGCAGGTGGAGACGCTAGAATAATATCTAAAATAGAAAGTCAAAAGGGAATAGATAATATTGATGAAATAATTGCTGTCAGTGATGGAATCATGGTAGCACGTGGTGACTTAGGAGTAGAAGTTCCAATGGAACGTTTACCAATAATGCAAAAAGATATTATTCATAAATGCCGCGAGAATGGTAAATTTGCTATAGTAGCAACAGAGATGTTAGCATCTATGTATACAAATCCAAGACCAACAAGAGCAGAAGTATCTGATATAGCTAATGCAATATTAGACGGAACAGACTGTGTAATGTTATCAGGAGAAACAACTGTTGGTAAATATCCTGCTGAAGCAGTTAAAATAATGGCTAGAATTTGTGAATATGTAGAATCTACTATAGACTATACAAAACACGTAGAATATAAAAGACAAATCAGTGTTTCAGATACTATTGCTAAATTAGTAGTAGATGGAGCAGACTATGATAATATTAAATTAATAATTACAACAACTATGACAGGCTTTACTGCTCGTAAGATTAGTAATAGAAGACCAGATTGTACTATTTTAGCTTTATGTCCATCTAATCATATAGCAGAAAAAGTTGCTTTAAACTTTGGAGTAGACCCAGTAGTAACAGAAATATTTAATGATTTAGAAAAAATGATTAAAGTAGCTAAAGAAATAGCCGTAAAAAAATATGATCTTCAAAAAGGAGACTTAGTACTAATTACTGGAGGTTCTCCATTAGGAGTAACTCATACTACTAACTTTATTAGAATTATTGAAATATAAAAAGAATATGAAATCATATTCTTTTTTTTATCTCAAAATAAATATCATATAGTTTTTGTGTACCATTCTCTAAGTAATAATAATGAAACATATATGGTACAAATAAACACATTGTTATTACAAACAATAAAAGTAGGGGGATGTTTGCAAATTGTAAGAATCCAAGTAGGAATAATATACAACCCATACCAGTAAAGAAAGTTACTATTAAATGTACTAATCTTTCATGTTGGAAGAATTGTATCTTAGTTAATACTTCTTCATCTAATCCTTTTTCTATTTTATTATTTTTTAGTTTTTCTTCTAATTCTTTAATATAATCGTCTAATCTTTGTTTCATTCTAACTTATCTCCTATACCACTATTATCAAATTCTTCATTTATTAATAATTCATGAATCTCTTCTTCTTTAGTATCAAGATATACTTCTTCAATACGATCAACCCTACATTTTTCTGCTTTAATAATTGCTTCTATTTTATCAACAGCAACTTCAACTTTATCATTAACAACAACATAGTTATATTTAGTTACCTCATTTATTTCTTTATAAGCTTCATGGAATCTTTTTAATATTTTTTCGTTAGATTCAGTTCCTCTATTTTTAAGCCTTTTTACTAATTCTTTTAATGAAGGAGGCATAATAAATATGAATAATGCTTCTGGTATTAATTTCTTAATATTAGTTGCTCCTTCAATTTCAATTTCAAGAATAACGTCTATTCCTTTTTCTAGTTTTTCTTTAATATACTTTTTAGGAGTACCATAATAATTACCTGCATAATTAGTATATTCTAAGAAAAAATCTTCTTTAATTCTTTTTTCAAATTCTTCCTTAGTTAAATAGTAATAATTAACTCCTTCTTCTTCACCATTTCTTTTTTCTCTTGAAGTAGCAGATACTGATAACCATCTTTTCTTATTATCATTTTTTAATAATTCTTTAATAATTGTACCTTTACCTGCACCACTAGGAGCACTTATAACAATAATTTGCCCTGTATTCTTACTCTTTATCAATATTATTACCTCCTATATATATTAATTTATCAAATTCCTTTTTTACTAGATTACTACTATTAATAATATCATATATTTTAGTAGTCTCTATTTCATATTCTAACATTTTATCTTTTTCTCTCATTACTTTACTAATAAT
>Ga0247610_10009043_pt1 | contig 10078 bp, 7 predicted proteins | sample 174DNAGHGhighgp2_FD_193483 | JGI IMG/M metagenome (GOLD analysis project Ga0247610, IMG submission 193483) | Sheep rumen microbial communities from Palmerston North, Manawatu-Wanganui, New Zealand - 1742 DNA GHGhigh gp2 | ecosystem: Host-associated > Mammals > Digestive system > Stomach > Rumen ... | reverse complement strand
TGATGCTCTTTTAACAAAAGAAAAAATATATCTTTTTGTTGACGGAAGGTACCATACTCAAGCTGATCAGGAAGTTTTTGAAGGTGTTGAAGTTGTTAAACTCCAAATCGGTCAAAAACAAGATGACGAAATTAAAAAATTAACAGAGAAAAATAAAAAACTCGGAATCGTTTCAAAAAAAGTTTCACAAAAGCGCTTGGAAAGTTTTGATGGTTATAATGTAATTCTTTTAGACAAAGATCCCATTAATGATTTTAATGAAAAACATTCAACAAATTTTCAAAAAGCATTTGATGAAATAGAATATAAACCTGAGAAAGCCCAATATATAACAAATCTCGAAGAAGTTTCATATCTTACGGGCTTAAGAGATTTTTCAAAAGATTGTTCTTCAAAAATTTGGGCAAAATTGTTTATATTTCCTGACGGAAATAAAAAACTCTTTTCAAATGAAAAAGAAAGCGAAGAATTTCTGAAAAAATACAAAGAAGAAATCATTGTTGATAAATCTTTAATTAACGCTTATGATTATGCACTAATTAAAAAACCCATCCACAAACCTTCTGAAATCAGCAAATTGAAATCAGTTAAAAACCAAGAAGAAACAGAAGCGTACAAAAAAGCTTTTGAAGCGACTGATAATGCTGTATTAAGTATCAGAAACTATATAAAAAACAATGAAAATCTTTCCGAATACGATATTTCGAAACAATTAAGAAAAGAATTTATAAAATACGGAGCAAAATCTTTAAGTTTTAATTCTATTGTTGCAATTAATAAAAATTCAGCTCTTGCTCATTATTCCAAAAATTCCAAAGAAGTTTACTTAAAAGAAGGCGATCTTGTTTTAATAGATTGCGGAGCATATTATGAAAGCGGTTTAGCTACGGATATTACAAGAGTTTTTGTAAAAGGAAAACCTAATAACCTTCAAAAACAAGTTTATACATTAGTTCTTAAGGCTTTTTTAAATTCTTTTAATTCTGATTTAGATACAGGGTATGAAATTGATTCACTCGCACACTCTATTTTGGATAATTCAATTGACGGATTTAAATTTAACCACGGATTAGGACATGGCATTGGTATAAACGTGCATGAAGCACCACCTAATCTTTCTCAAAATGAAATTGCAAAAACCAAAATTTTTGATAACATGACGTTTACTATAGAACCGGGATTATATCATCCTGAACATTTTGGAGTCAGATTGGAAAATTCGTGCTACAAAAAAGACGGCAAAATTCATTCTTTTGTTAAAATGGGATATGAAGGAAAGTTAATAGACTATAATATATTAACAGAACAAGAAAAAGAATGGCTTAAGGATTTTAAGATTTTATGAAAATAACAAGTGTAACAAATGATACCGTAAAAGAAACCGCAAAACTTCTGAACAAAAAATACAGAGAAGAAAGCCAGTTGTTTTTGATAGAAGGTGAAAAAGCTTTAGAAGAAGCCATTCTGTCAGGCATAGAAATTGTAAGAATTTTTTCTCAGGAAGGAATTACAGATTTCTGCGGAATAGAAACAATTGAAACAACAGAAGCTGTTCTTTCAAAAATTTCTTCAACAACTTCTGCTCCGAAAATTGTAGGAGTCGGAAAACAAAGAAAAATAAGCTGGAGAAAAGATTACAAAAAAGTATTATTATTAGAAAATATTAAAGATGCAGGGAATTTGGGAACAATCCTCAGAACTGCATGCGCTTTTAATGTTGATTCTGTTATTTTATACGGAGATACTGTAGATTTATACAACCCAAAATGTGTCCGCTCGTCTGTCGGAAATCTATGGAAAGTTCCTGTTTTTGAGATTAAAAATTTTGAAGAACTTAAAACCCTTACAGAAAATTTTGAAGAAAGAATAGCAACACTTCCTAAAAGCGATAAAACAGTTTGGCTTAATAATTACAAGCCTGTAAGAAAATGTCTTGTTATGTTTGGCTCAGAAGCTTTCGGATTAAGCGACGAATTAAAAAAATATGCAACAAAAAATATAACTATAGAAATGTCCGAAAATGTTGAATCCTTAAATCTCAGCATGTCCGTCGGAATCATTTTATATAAAATAAGATAAGCAAAAATAAAAAGGGCTTTCGCCCTTTCTATTATGTATCAATATTTTTTGCATAAACTGCATTTGCTTCAATGAACTCTCTCCGAGGCTCAACCTTATCACCCATCAAAACATCAAATAACTGGTCACACATCATTGCGTCTTCCAAGTTAACTTTTAGAAGAGTTCTCGTTTCAGGGTCCATAGTTGTTTCCCATAATTGTTGAGGCATCATTTCACCAAGACCTTTAAATCTTTGGATTTGAAGTCCTTTTTGTCCTCTGTCATCAACTATTTTTTGTAGTTGTTCAAAAGATGTAATTTCTGTTTCACCGTTTTCGCTTTCCAAAATAAGTTTTTCTTCTTCTTCAATTAAGAAATCACGAATTAGCGGATATGCATTTTTTAAACGTTTAAATTCGTTTGATTTAATAATGTTTGCAGTAATCATTTCGTGCTCATTTTCAAACAAATTCAATTGAATAGCATACCTTCCGACTTCCGGACTGTATTTTAATTCTACTTCGTAGTTTTTAGCTTCTGTTGCGTTGTAGTTTTCTGCGTGGTCTTTTAAGTAGTGAGCCAAATATTCTACAACTTCTGTCATTTTAGCCTGGTCAGTAAAATCTTCCGCTTTAACATCAGATCTTATAAGACCTCTTAAAACAACTGAAGGAATTATGTTCAAAATCGGATTGTTGTAAGCTCTGTAGAATGCTGACATGTTAGAAAGAAGCTCTGCTAAATCATCGCCTGTTTTAACCTTTAATTTTGTTTTGTCAGACAAGCTAAGAGATTTAATACCACGCTCTTTTAACATCCTATCTAAGGCATGCTCGTCATAGAGGTATTCGGAAGTTTTGCCTTGAGTAACCTTAAACAAAGGAGGCTGCGCAATATAAACATAACCGTTTTCAATAAGCGGTTTTGCATAACGGAAGAAGAATGTCAAAAGAAGCGTTCTAATGTGTGCACCGTCGACATCTGCATCTGTCATGATTATTATTTTGTGATAACGAAGTTTTTCAAGATTAAATTCTTCATCGTTTTTGCTTATTGTTATACCAAAAGCCTGAACCATTGATTGGATTTCGTTATTAGCATATATCTTATCCAAACGAGCTTTTTCTACGTTCAAAATTTTACCTCTGAGTGGCAAAATAGCCTGAAACATTCTGTTTCTGCCTTGTTTAGCAGAACCGCCTGCAGAATCTCCCTCAACGATGAAGATTTCACATTTTTCAGGTTCTCTGTTTGAACAGTCTGCAAGTTTACCGGGAAGAGTTGAGTTTTCAAGAACAGATTTTCTTCTTGTAAGTTCTCTTGCCTTTCTTGCTGCTTCTCTTGCACGTTGTGCTTGAAGAGTTTTTTCAATAATTAAACGAGCTAATTTCGGATTGAATTCCAACCATTCTTGAAGTTTTTCTTTAACAACATCCTGAACACAACCCATGACTTCAGAGTTACCAAGTTTTTCTTTTGTTTGACCTTCAAATTCAGGGTTTTCAATTTTTACTGAAACAATTGCTGTTAAACCTTCACGAACGTCATCACCAGACAGATTTTGTTCCGAATCTTTAAGAATTTTATTTGTTCTTGCGTAATCATTTAAAACACGGGTAATTGCGTTACGGAAACCTGTTAAGTGAGTTCCGCCCTGATGAGTATTAATATTGTTAGCAAATGACAAAATAGATTCATTATAAGAATCCGTGTATTGCATAGCAACTTCAACTTTAACCTTGTCTACGGTTTTATCCATATAAATAGGCTCGTCAAACATTACTGTTTTGTTTTGGTTTAAAAATGCAACATAGCTTCCGATACCGCCTTCATAGTGGAATGTTTCGTCTTTGTTATCTTTAAGGTCATGTAAAATAATTTTCAGCCCTTTGTTTAAGAAAGCCATTTCACGAAGTCTTGTTGCAACAATATCAACATCTATTGATGTCGTTTCCGTAAATATTTCAGGGTCAAGCCAGAAGGTAGATTTTGTACCTGTTTTTGTGGTTGGAACGGTTTTTTCAACAGGAGAAGTCGGTTCACCTCTTAAGTATGACTGTTTCCATACGTAACCGTCACGAGAAACTTCAACGACCATTTTTTCAGAAAGAGCGTTAACAACAGATGCGCCTACACCGTGAAGTCCGCCTGATACTTTGTATCCGCCGTCACCAAATTTTCCGCCCGCGTGAAGAACTGTGTGAACGATTTCTAATGCGGATTTTCCGCTATCCGGTTTTATATCGACGGGGATACCGCGCCCGTTATCTTCAACAGTTACACTATTATCTTTGTTAATTGTAACGTGGATTTCCGTACAATATCCTGCAAGTGATTCGTCAATAGAGTTATCTACAATTTCATAAATACAATGGTGCAAACCTCTTTGTGAGGTAGAACCTATGTACATGCCGGGACGAAGTCTAACCGCTTCCAAACCTTCTAATACACGTATATTGCTAGCGTCATAACTTTGTGTCATTTATCCCCCTCAATAGTAATCAATACCTTCCCTATACTAGTATTGTAGCATAAAAATAAAAATTTAAAACAAGAACTTGATTTTCATTTATTTGCTTGTTAGAATTTAGAATGAGTCACGGGCCTGTGGCAAGGACTCCGCGAGCAAGATTAAGCATCTTGCGAGAAGGAGGGAAGGTAGCGGGTTCGCGCCGAGCGGTAAGGCAAGCCGAAGAAGCGAAAGCTTCTGAGGTGGAGTCGAGGAAACGGAGTCGGCTTTGCGAAGGCAAAGACGAGCAGGTTTCCGAGCGGAGCCGTTAATTGAAAACAAAGCAAATGACAACTTAATAAATAACGCCACGGGCCTGTGGCAAGGACTCCGCGAGCAAGATTATGTATCTTGCGAGAAGGAGGGAAGGTAGCGCAGAGCGCTAACGCAAGCCCAAAGCAAATGACAACTTAATAAATAACGCCACGGGCCTGTGGCGCAGCGGTAGCGCAGAGGACTCATAATCCTTTGGTCGTGGGTTCGAATCCCTCCGGGCCCAAATTTAATAAAAGAGAGCATTTCAGCTCTCTTTTTTATGCAAAATTTTTGTGTAATTTTTCTGATAGTGTACTCTGTACCTTTTAACAGGACATTTTGTTGGAAGCCTGTAGGTTGGGTGAAACCCAACAATAACTATAATTTATCCCTACTCATAATCTAATTTATTTATATTGTATTTATCTTCATAATTACACCAATTTTGTTCATAATATCCCTTTTGAACAAATTTATTAAATGATGAAAATTCCCAATCTATTGGTGCAATGTTATAATGTTTCATTGGATTATACCTCAGATACAAAACTTTGTAAATATTTATCAAAAGAATTAAAATTAAATTTTCAGTCAGATAACAAACTTATAATTAGTTTTTTAAACTTTGATTGATATGTAATAATGCTAAAATTGTCTGTTCTATTACACTCTTACAGAACCATAATTAATTGAAAATTAAAAAATACTAAGAGCAAGGTAAGCCCTATTCCGGATTTTTATAATCCGAAACCAAATATTCTCTTCCAAGGACTTTTTTCTTCTGTTTTTTTGATATTTTCTTCAGGGTTATATCTAAACCTGTTAATCAGGTTTTCTACAGATTTTTTAAGAGTTTCCTGCTCCTGTTCTTCTTTTACCACTTTGGCTAATCGCTCTGCCTCATCTTTCTTACTTTTTAAAACGGCCTCTATATCACATTCTTCCAACATTTTGCTATATTCTGCAGCTTGAGCCATAATATCTAATTTTTTAAATTCTGCATATCTTTTTTTAGCATCTTTTCCGTACATTCTTATAAAAAGAGATGGTTCATTAGGATAAAAACCTCCTACTGTTTCTCCTACCATTCCGCAATTTCTTTCATAATATTTACCCAAAATGGATTCTTCTTGTTTTAATTTCCCAAAATAATCAATATTATTTGTATTATCTGCTCTTTTAATTTGCGGAGTAAAACTATCATAAAAAATTACATCATAATTTTTAACACCGGAAAGACTTTCTCCATATTTTTCCAATTCTGTTACAAAATTTTGGCCTTTTTTTGCAATTTCCGACTCTAATTTTGGATTAATTTTCATTGCCATTCGAAAATTTGTATTATCAACAGAATTTATATGCATATTTTACTTCCTTTTTTATTCCTTTATACAAAAACTCATAAAAATATTTCTTGCTACTTTTTAATAATTGGGAAATATCCCTAAAATTTTAACCATTATTTTATATTACCCAAAGAAATATTAACAAGATTTTTTGCTATTTGCAAAGCTTGATTATAAACAGGCTTATTTTCAAAAAAATCATCTCTTGAAACATACTCTTTTACAATTTTTCTGGCATAAGACCCTATTGCTACACCTCTGCAATCAATACCGCACAAAGAAGCAAGCTTGGTTGTTTTTGAGTTTGTACCCCCCGACAGTAACAAATAAATTGGCAGCTTTGCATTCTGAAAAATCTCTGCTGCAGCAACAGTTTGTAATGTAGTTTTATAATCATCCTCGCCACCTGACATAGGCGCACCGTCTGCCTGAATAATAGTCGTATACGGTTTCCTTTTTTCGAGCATCCTGCGGACTCTTTGTACTAATTTTTCGTCACCAAGCTTAGACCTATCAACACAAATACTCAAAATTCCGTCATAAAGATTATTTATGTCTTCCCACTTTTCATCAACTTCTTTTTCATCTTCACTGATAGCATGAAATTCAATACAATCAATCCCTTTATCTATTATTTGCGGTAAAACTTTTTTTAAATCTGCTGATTTATCTTTCATATCTATTGCTGAAAACTCACATATATCAAAACATTTACCGCAGCCTATACACCTTTTTGAATCAATAATAAACTCGTTATCTGTTTGTGAAATTGCATTTTGGGGACAGATTTTTATACAGTTGCCGCAGGTCTTACAATTCAAATTTATCTCTGCTTTTGATACATGAGGATCACCCTTAATTCCTACAGAACAGCATAAGTATCTGTCTTTTGTTATTCCGGCTCTTTCCAATCCTCTTTTTGCCGCATCAATAATTTCTGACTTTGCAGATAAATCGAAAAAATTGCATCCTGCTTCAGAATACAGTGTAACGAGCTTTTCAACTTCATCAGAATCTTCGTTACCTGCCCCGCATACAAGTTTAAAACATCTTTTTTCTTTAAATAAATCTAAAAGCATACCCTATTTTTTCCGTCATATATATTTTAAATCAAACAGTTATAAAAAATAAGATGCCTCTTTTAGAGACATCTTATTTTTATTTTATAAACTGAATTAACCGTTTAATTGGCTCATAACTTCTTCTGCAAAGTTATCAGATCTTTTTTCAAGTCCTTCACCAAGAACAAATCTGTCAAACTTAACAATGTTTAATTTACCGGAGATAAGTTGTTCAATTGTTTGGTCAGGATTTTTAACGAACGGTTGTTCGATTAAGCATCTTTGTGCCATTAATTTGTTTACACGACCTTCAACAATTTTAGCTCTGATTTGTTCAGGTTTTTTTTGAAGATCTTCTTTACCCATTTCAATTCTTGTTTCTTCTTCAATAACTGAAGCAGGAATATCAGCTCTTGAAACAAATTCAGGAGCAGATGATGCAATGTGCAAACAAATGTCTTTTGATAAAGTTTCATCTTTTGCATCTGTTAATAAAAGAACACCGATTTTACCGTTGTGAATATAAGTAGAAGTGTTGCCTTCATATCTTACAAATCTTCTAACAGTAATTTTTTCACCAATTGAAGCAATTTTTTCTTTTATAATGTCAGCAACTGCTTTACCGCATTTTTCGCAGTTAGAAGCTAATAATGCATCAACGTCAGCAGGATTAGATTCAGCAACTTTCTTAGCCAAGCATTCTGTTAATTCGATGAATTCAGCATTTTTAGCAACAAAGTCTGTTTCACAGTTAACTTCAATCATTGCACCGATTCCGTCTGCTACATAAGAAGCAATTCTTCCTTCAGCAGCGATTCTGCCCATTTTCTTGTCAGCAGAAGCGATACCTTTTTGACGAAGAACTTCCATTGCTTTTTCCATATCGCCGTCAACTTCAACTAATGCTTTTTTAGCATCCATCATGCCTGCGCCGGTTTTATCACGAAGTTCTTTTACCATAGTAGCTGTAATATTCATTTATTTTTCTCCTTATTTATTAATGAATCGTGAGTCAAAAATTATAATTGTGTTTCACAACTCACGATTCAATTATTTCATTTATACGTTAGCAGTTTCAGCTTCCTCTACGCCTGCATCTTTAGCAGTAATAGCTTCAGCCTTATTTCCTGCGGCTTTGTTTTCCTTAAGTTGTTTTCCTTCAAGAACTGCATCAGCAAGTTTAGAAGTGATTAACTTAATAGAACGGATAGCGTCATCATTACCAGGAATGATGTAATTAATTCCGTCCGGATTAGCATTTGTATCTGCTAAGCAGATAACAGGAATATTAAGTTTATTAGCTTCTGCAATAGCGATATCTTCTTTTGCTTGGTCTACAACGAAAATAATATCCGGTAAACCTCTCATTTCTTTAATACCGCCTAAAGTTTTGCTTAATTTAGCTAACTGTCTGTTTAATTGTGCTTGTTCTTTTTTAGGTAATTTTTCAGCATGACCTGAATTGATAAAGTCTTCAAGCTCTCTTAATTTGTTAACTCTTCCTCTGATTGTTTCAAAGTTAGTTAACATACCGCCTAACCATCTTCTGTTAATATAGTAAGCACCTGATCTTTTTGCTTCTTCTGCAACAACTTCAGCTGCTTGTTTTTTTGTACCTACAAAAAGAACGTTTCTTCCTTTTGCTGCATATTCTCTAACTGCATCATATGCTGCATCAAGTAAACCTGTAGTTTTTCTAAGGTCGAGAATATAAATTCCGTTTCTTGCTCCGTAGATATACGGTTTCATTTTTGGGTTCCAATGTTGTGTTTGGTGTCCGAAGTGTACACCTGCTTCGAGTAATTCGATAAGTGATGCTGTTGACATCTTTTGTCTCCTTTTGTTTTAACTTGTTTTACTACGGGCTTTATATCTCCATTGGGGACAACATAAGCATTACAATAATTAATATATTTCGGCTTACATTGGTTTTACGGGACTTACCCATTTTCCTCAACTAGGGCGAACCTATCAAGCTATAAAACCAGTAAAATCATATTATAAACATGTTTTTTTAGCAAGAAAATATAAATTTTCGTAAATTTCCTGTTTCAAAATCAAATTTCATAAACAAATTAATCTTCTGTTTTTATAAAAACTATGATAAAATTTTAGATATGGAAGGCGTAAATCAAGAGTATTTGGATAATTTAAAATCCAATGTGAGAGACAAAATTAAAAATGTTGACTTGTATCAATACAAAGGCAGCGTTTCTAAGCTTCTTGGTCTTACTGTTGAAGTAAAACTTCCGGGATTGAAAATCGGTGATTTATGCTACATTGAAGCCGCGACCGGAGAGAAGAAACCTGCAGAAGTTGTTGCTTTTAAAGGTGATGTTGCGCAGCTGCTTCTTTTATATGACGGAGCAGGTATTGGGCAGGGAAGTCTTGTGCAAACGACAGGTAAACCTATAACTATTCCTGTCGGTGATTTTCTTTTAGGCAGATTAATTAATCCTATGGGTGAACCGATAGACGGTAAACCTTTAAACCTTGAAGGAGCTTTGTGGCGTAATGTAGAAGGTCCGCCGCCGGGTCCGTTTGAAAGACCTATTATTACTGAAATGTTTTCAACGGGAGTAAGAGCGATAGATGCGTGTATGACGTTCGGATGCGGACAGCGTATGGGTTTGTTTGCAGGTTCAGGGGTCGGTAAAAGTACGCTCCTTGGTATGATTGCGAGAAATTCTGATGCTGATGTTAACGTAGTTGCTCTAATAGGCGAACGCGGAAGAGAAGTTAAAGAATTCGTTGAAGATGCTCTTGGCCCTGAAGGTATGAAAAAATCCGTTATTGTTTGTTCTACCGGAGACCAGCCGCCTTTAATCAGACAAAAATGTTTATTA
>Ga0247610_10009041_pt1 | contig 10079 bp, 9 predicted proteins | sample 174DNAGHGhighgp2_FD_193483 | JGI IMG/M metagenome (GOLD analysis project Ga0247610, IMG submission 193483) | Sheep rumen microbial communities from Palmerston North, Manawatu-Wanganui, New Zealand - 1742 DNA GHGhigh gp2 | ecosystem: Host-associated > Mammals > Digestive system > Stomach > Rumen ... | reverse complement strand
ACCTAAAGTGGAATATTCAGTACCTTTTTCTGACTACGGTGAAGCATATCAAGGAGAATATATAAGACCCGGTGAAGAAAGAGAAATTGTACTTGCTTACAAGTTAAAAGAAAAAGATATAAAAAAAGACTATGTACTTAAAGTTCTAAGTTCATATCGTGTTACTGAGGATAATTTAATTACTAAATATGCTATAGTTGATTTAAATTCAGTTATAGTTGATGAAGTGTCTGATTCACGTATTTCTAATATTAATAATAGATTAGTATTAAGTAATACTAATGTGGGAAATACTATATTAAATATTACGGAATATTATTATGGTACAAGTTATATTTATGAAAAGAGTACTTGTGATAAAAATGAAGTGTGCTCAACAACTAAAGAAATTGTAACTATTGACTATACTAAAGCTAAAGGTCCAGCATCAATGTTAGTATTGAAATATGATTTTGATTTAGATCACGATACAGCATATGCTAAACATATAAAAAGTGACTTACAATTTTTTGAAGACTTTGGTATCGTTAATTCATGCAAAGGAGAGGTATGTTCCGAATATAATTTAAGGGATATTACCCCTAAGGATTTAAAGAATCAGGTTGTTCTACAAGTAGACGGTGATATTACTAATTCTGATACATTGGAATTATGGTTTGTAATTCGTAATAAAAAGTATGTTATTTCGATAAAAAGTGCCAATTGACTTATTATATAAATTATAATAAAATATAGTTGTTCTTCTAAAAAGAACAACTTATTATGGGTCTATAGCCAAGTGGTAAGGCGTGGGACTGCAACTCCCTGATCGTTGGTTCAAATCCGACTAGGCCCTCCATATAAAAATTAGCTCGAGTTTCCGAGCTTTTTTTTGTGTCATGACTCAAGTAGAATTTTAGAATAATATAATAACTATCTTTTTTGCTGATTATTGTTAGATTTTCTGAGGGTATTCATTTATAATAATTAACTAATATAATTATAACATTAAATTAGAAAAAGGGCATTTCTATATGTTATAATACTCTAAGAAAGAAGGCATATCTATGCTAGATGATATAGTAAAAGAAACACATGATAGTTTAAACCTAAATAAAATAAATGATAATTTATATCTTACAAATAAAGAAATCGAAGTACTAGATAAATATGAAATTGATTATCATACATCTATAGATATGTTAATGTATAAATTAGATGAAATATTAAATGATTCTGATGGTGAGCTTGATGATTTAGAAGAAGTGTCAAAAAGTATTGCTGAGTTTAATTATTATCATAATACCAATAAATAGAATAACAACATATTAGATTTAATATGTTGTTTTTATTTGACTTAATATTTCCTTTTTATTATTATATACATTAATATTTATTTAAGAGGTATTATTATGAAATTAGTAGTTAATAGAGTTGGTTATAAAAGCGCTAAAAAAGTTGCTGAGGCGTTTGCAAACTTTTTAGAAGAAAGAATAATATTATCTGAAAAATTATCAGAACATGAAAATAAAAAGGCAATTAGCTTAAGTGATGCATTAAAATTAATAAATAACGGAAGTTTTGACGAAAATTGCTTTATTAATTATACAGAAGATGAAATCAATGAGTTTACTTCTTTGGTTGTAGAATCTTTAACAAAATATCCAATATTAGATTATTCAAATATAAATTCTTTTACTGATGTAGTTAAAATAGCATTAGTAAATTTAAACAATAATATTTCAGTTAGCAGTGTAATTGAAGAACTTAACCATAAAAAACAATATAAACCTGTAGATAAGAAACAAAAATTAAAATCTATAAAAAAATATGTTGGATTAAGTGGAATGAAGAATCCATTTGATATTGATCCTAGAGTTAAGGGTTCAATGTTTGTTCGTAATAATAATGAACTTGTATTAAAAGACTCAAATGATTTAGTAGCAGTTGATGTTTTATATAACTATACAAATGCACACCTATTAGAGGCTGAAAAAGAAATAGAAGATGAATTATTATTTATAGATAAATTATACGTAGGGCATTTAAATGTTGCACTAGGTAATGGTAAGTTTAAAAGTAGATCTTGTATTCTTTTAGAAAAGCAAGTTGATGATTTAACCTTAATGAAGGCATTTATCTATGATGGAAAATTATACGGTGGTTATATAGATGACAAAACTGATTTTGTTTCTGAAGTTATTAGTTTTAGTGAATTTCTTAGAATGGAAGGTATGTCAATATTAGAAGAAGACATATATAATTTGGAAACTTTAAAAAAAGTTATAAATGTCTGCAATGCATATCGAAATATAAGCGCGAAAGATAAATCAAAGATTATTGAAGTTGCTTATAAAGCATCTGAATGGTGGGCTCATCAAATATTTGATTTTAATAATTTATCAAATAAGTCCGATAATTTAAATCAAGTTGATAATTCAAAAGTAGAAGAAGAACGTGAACTTTTCAAATCAAAACTTGAAGATTTAATTATTATGAAATTGGGACTTAACCCTGAAATGATTGAGATACAAAACGATTATATATGTAGTGGAATTTTATTATCCACTGCTCTTAAGGCTAGAATAAACCCGTTAACTTTAAATATGCCATGGAAGGTTCAAATGAGAGTTTCAAAGGATAACATAGCAGTAAAAGGATTTTACGATAAAAATTGGCAAGTAATTTTCCAAAGAGAAGAAGAAAAAGTTGATGAAGGAATCGATTATGTTAGACAAAAGAGTCAAGATGGAAACATTAATTTGGATGATATGATTTCTTAGTTAAAAAAAGTATAAAAAAAGCTTGAACATATTTGTTCAAGCTTTTTTATCTCTTCTTTTCTTGCTGAGGCTCCGTAAATTCTTCATAAAGATCGTTATTTGCAGTAAATGTATCCGCATCATAGTAAACGCTATCATCTTTTACTGAATCTAAGTTACTTTCATATAGTTCATCTTGCATCATAGAATAGGGCTTGTTTTCATCAAATTGATCGTTACCCATATCAAATAAATATGAATCATCTTTTACTCTACCAAATCTATCATTTAAATCAGATGTATACACTACAAAATCATAACCATCTTCCATACGCACCTCATGAATTTCTTAAATATAATGTATCATATAGAGATTTTAATTGCAATTAATTATTTGTTATAAACTAATGGATCTATATTTTCCATAATACTTCATATAAACAAATATTAGACCTATACCACAAATTCCTTGAATTAATATGCCTATACCAGGAATTATTAGAGTGTAATATCTGTTTGAAGATATTTTTACATTATCAGGGTTTGAAGGATCGTAATATAATTTAATTTTTTCATTATTCACATAGTTTTTCTTAAAAGAAAAAAGTTTTTTTCGATATACTTTTTGATTAACGTTATACTTAACTATAATATTATGATTACTATGTGAAATGACGGAACCATTCACTTTGTTATTATTCTTAACATCTAAATAAATATACTTAAATGATAGAAAACAACCTATAACTGTAATAATAATCCCAAGAACGGATATATAAATAAATATTTTACTTAATTTTGTTCTTGATCTTGCATCTTGTTCATAGTTCATTTTTAAACATCTCCAATTTTATATTTTAATAATAACTCTTTGTCTTCCGTACTTACTCTATAGCTATCACGACATTTACTAATAGATTTATTTATAACAAATTTATTAGATTTAGCTCGTTTATAATAACTTATTGTTTCATCTCTACTTTTAATGAATAACTCACAAAGTAGCCATGCAAGGGCCATATTAACGTAGTAATGGGTTTCATCTTTAAAACTATCAATTACATCATAGATTCGATTTAAGTAAGATTTATTTTTAGTATAACTAAATAATATTCTTACACCAATTCTTCTTGTAGATGGTTCTGAACTTTTTATTAGTTTCAAAGCATAATTAAAATATTCATCTTCATGTTTTTTAATTGAAAATTTTAAGGTATCAACTAAAGACCAACCATCAATATATTTTGTGAATTTGTTAATATATTTCATCTGTAGTTTATAATCCTTTATTTTTGATATTAAATATGCACATATCATTAATGATTCATGGTATTTATTTGGCATTAAATCTAAGAATGATAGATAATTACCTTCATATATAGATTTAACAATTTCTTTAAGTTTAGGAGCAGGAATTCCTAAAACTTTAAGTTTTGTGTTTAGTACATTTTCCGCAAATTTAATTTGCTTTTCATTACCCTTTAAAGAAATGAGATAATTATAATATTCATCTAGATGATCTTTAGTCCAAAGGTCATGATTTAAATTTTTATCCATATTACCACTTCCATTAATAATTATATCATAGTTTAACAATATCTATATTTTTCCATATGATAAAAGAGAAGGGGAATATATATGTTATTAAAAATGAATTATACATTACTATCTTTATATGCAACTTTGTTCACATTTTTATTAACTGCTCTTGGAGCTAGCATGGTTTTCTTTATTAGAAGAATAAATAAAAACTTTATGGATGCAACTTTAGGAATTGCAGCAGGTATTATGATGTCAGCATCATTTTGGTCTCTTCTAAAACCAGCTATAGATAATGCAAAAGACTTAAAACAAGTAGTATGGTTCGTAGTATCACTAGGATTTGTAATTGGTGGTGTATTTATTTTTTTAACCGATAAAATATTTCAAAAGAAGTTTAAAAATAAATCTAGTAAAAACAAAAGAATATTTTTAATGATTCTTTCAATTACAATGCATAATATACCTGAAGGACTAGCAGTTGGGATTGCGTTTGGGTCAGTTAAATATCATTTAAAAGGAGCTTCATTAACAAATGCAATAGCTTTGGCTATTGGAATTGGTATTCAAAATTTTCCTGAGGGTTCAGCAGTTTCTTTGCCTTTAAGAAGTGAAAAATATTCAAGATGGAAAGCTTTTGCTTTGGGATCTTTAAGTGCAATTGTAGAACCAATATTTGGTGTAATAGGTGCCTTATTAACTATCAAGATACGTACATTAATGCCAATATTTTTATCTTTTGCTGCCGGGGCAATGATATATGTAGTTGTTGAAGAATTAATACCCGAAAGTCAATCAAATAAAAATAAAGCATTAATGACACTTTTTACATTAATAGGTTTTACCATAATGATGATTTTAGATGTAGCGATGTAAAGTTTTCTTATTTTGAATAAGATAAATATTTCTTTATGGTAATATATAATTATAAGGAGGCCTTATAATGATCGAATTTGAAACTGATTCAAGAAAAGTAAAACCAGGACAAACTTTTGTTGCTATTAAGGGTTATACTGTAGATGGACATGACTATATTGATAGTGCTATAAAAAATGGAGCTACAAAAATAATTGCAGAGAGAAATGTTGATTGTAGTGTTCCTGTAGAAGTGGTTAAAGATACTAAATTATATTTAAATGAAGAGTTAGTTAAAAAATATTCCAAAGATTTTGAAAATTTAAAAATAATTGGTATTACAGGTACTAATGGAAAAACAACTACTGCTTATCTTCTTTACCAATTTTTAAATAAACTTGGAAATAAAACAGCTTATATTGGAACAATAGGTTTTTACTATGAAGATTATATGAAAGAACTACCTAATACAACTCCGGATATTCTATCTTTATATAATTTGCTATACGAAGCTATGGAACATAACTGTACAACTGTTGTAATGGAAGTAAGTTCACATTCACTTGAAGAAAAAAGAATTGAAGGTATAAGATTTGATAGAGCAGCTTTCACAAATCTTACACAAGATCATTTAGATTTTCATAAAACTATGGAAAACTATTTAAATGCTAAACTAAAGATTTTAAATTATTTAAAACCTGATGGCGTTTTAGTGTTAAATAATGATGATAATTACGCACATAATTTTATGGATAATAGTTTTGAAAAGATAACGATAGGATTTAGTGATGGCGCAAGTATTAAAGTAGAAAACGTTGATTATTCAATAACGAATACAAAAATAGATTTCATTGAAAATAAAGAAAAATATAGTGTAGAAACAAATCTATTGTCAAAGTTTAATGTATATAATTATCTTACATGTTATGCAATATTAAAAAGTTTGAAATATTCTTTCGAAGATATAAAGAAAGTAACTAAAGTAGTATATCCACCAAAGGGTAGATGTGAAATTATAAGAGTAAATAATGGTATTGCTGTAGTTGATTATGCACACACACCTGATGCAGTTGAAAAAATAATTTCTACATTTGATGAACTTGAAAAGAACCGTATAATAACAATTATAGGTTGTGGTGGCGATAGAGATCCTGTTAAAAGACCTATTATGGGTAAAATGGCTTGTAAATTAAGCGATTATGTAATATTTACAAATGATAATCCACGAACAGAAGATCCTAAAAAAATAATGGATGATATTGTTAGGAACATAGGCTATACAAACTATGAAATTGTATTTGATAGGAAAGAAGCAATTTTTAAAGGTCTTAATATGATAGATGATAATGATATATTACTAGTTTTAGGTAAAGGTCATGAAAATTATCAAATTATAGGTAGAGAAAAAGTACATTTTGATGACTGTGAAACTATTAAAAGTTGGAAGGATGAAAACTAAGTTTTCATCCTTTTAATATTTTTATAAAATTACATAACAAAATTATATATATAATTAATTTAAATTCATTTCTATTTATAATTTTTGAAATAAGCTTTAATAGTATTATTGAAGTTATAATAAATATACTCCAAAAAGATAACCATACAAAAATATTTCTTTGTAATGATTGGATAGGTGATGCGTAGAAACCCATAATGTCATCATATAAACCAAAATTTATTAACATTGTTGTACTGCTTATCCCTGGAATAATTTTTGAAATTGAATACAAAATGCTTGAGAAAATAATCAATAGAGTTGAATGATTTAAATGTATATTACTACAATTTATTTTAATACTTATATTTTGTATAATTAGAGATATAAATATTATAAACAAATTTGTTTTTATAGTATTTTTTTTATAATATTTAGTAATTATGATGATATTAACAAGTATAATAAAGTAATGAAGTAATTGATAGTTGTTTTGATAGATAGAAAGAATAAATCTTGAAGATAAGATAATACCACTTATGATACCTAAGAAAAGCTCTAATACATAAATTATAGTGTTTTTTGATATAGTTTTTAATGCAAAAAAGTTTATTAAAATTTCATAATCGTTAAAATAATTTGCAAGAATACCTCCACTTAATCCTGGCAAAATACTAAATACCCCGTATAGAAATCCTTTGTATATGTTATATAGCAGTTGTTTCATTACTGAATTATATGTATTTTTAGCAATATTTTGATTGATTTTTTGTTTTTTTATGCTATACTTAATAAGTAACTGATGCGGGTGTAGTTTAATGGTAGAGCTTCAGCCTTCCAAGCTGATAACGTGGGTTCGATTCCCATCACCCGCTCCATATGTAAAAATCGTCGGACTAGAAATAGTTCGATTTTTTTATTTTAAAAAAAGAACGATTTAGTGTATAAATCGTTCTTTTATAATTCTATGTTGGTATTAGTACCATCCAATTTAAAATTAAATGGATATATTATTGTTTTTTCTTTTACTAGATCGGATTGTTTTATATCAATTAGTCTTTCAATAGTAGGACTGGTATTAATGGTTACTATCTTTGATTTAACTTCTTTAACAAACTTAGAAGCATTTTCTGTGGATGTAGTGAATATAGCTGAACTATATTTACTGCCATTATAATTGATTTGAGCAATAGCTTCATCAACATCATGTACTACTATAACATTAGAATAATCTAATTTAGTATCACTGTTTATATATAATTGAATGTTTAGCCCAGTATTTAATATTCTATTTATAAAGTCTATATGAGAAGTATCTTCGATGTATAAATCAAAGTTTTCGTATCCACTAATGATAGTCCTATTTCTTGATTTATTTAGAATCATATTTTGTAAGCTATGATTACCTATACAAACAACTAAATCAATATTAGCAAAATTCGATAATAATTCATCAAAATTTTCAGATATATAAATTTGTACTAGATATTTAGATATATTGAATTGTTCTAAAACACTTTGTATTATTTGTACTAACAATTGATTAGTTCCGAACATAAAACCATTATTTGAAAATATTGATGTATTTCCAGCCATTATATTTCTAATAACCATTTCAATGATAGTATATGGATTACCATCAGTAATAACAATAACATTGCCATAATCCATTATTTGTGTTCCGTATATTATCTTTTTTTCTTCATCTTTTTGAGAAAGAGTAACATCACCATATAATATTTTTTCCTTTTCTAAATTAGAAAATATACTATTAATAATATTAAAATCTAATATAAAGCCATTATTATTCTTTTTATCAATACTATTTGCTTGTTCAATGGCTTCTTTATTGCTTTCTAAAGCCTTTTTTATTTGAGTAATTATAGGTTTTATATTTTTACTTAATATATCTTTGTTAACTTGTAAAGCATTAGATATTATTTCATTAATATTATTATTTTGCATGACCAACGCCTCTTTCTATATCCATTTCATCTGATAAACTAGTAATTTTTGCATACATTTCTTTTTGCTTTTCATCTAAAGATGACACGTCAATTTCTTTATCACTAGCAATTTGTTCTAGAGCCAATCTCATTTGCATTACAACTTGATTTTCAATATCCATTTGTTGTTGTTCATTATCAACTCTAGTATTGAATAATAAATCACCAACCTTTAATTTATTACCATTAACATCATATATAATAGCAAAGTTTGGATTCATTATTATTCGTGCAGTTTCTGGATTTAATCCATAATTTCTTGCAAGTTCAGTAACAAGATGTTCTGAATCAGCATAATCACCAATAGAAGTTTCAAGATGCTTTGGATCTTCTTTTGTTACTATTTCCAATTTTTCTAAAGAAAGTAAAGATTTTTCAGTGAAGTTTTCATCAGTATATTCAACATAAGTATCACTATGTACTGGAAGTGTTTCTCCCTCAAATTCTTTTCTATCATCTCGTTCTTCTAAAACATATTGTGTAGTAGAATCACTAGTATAAAGACCTCTAGTTAATTTTACTGGTTCTTCAAAAGGTAAAGGTCTTGAAACAGTACCTTTATCAACTGCAGAGTTTTGTTTTAATGATTCAGCAATGTCATTATAACCTAAACCAACAGTTATTTTTCCTAATCTTAAACCATCATATTGTTCTTGAGTAATTTTTCCACTTTCAAGAAGTTCTTTATATACTTTTTCATCTGCCTCTATTAAATCGTGGGCTGCTTGTTTATATATTTCAAAGACTTCATCGGTAAATCCTTTTCTTCCTAATTCTGGATGTTCTTTAACTGCTCTTGCAAATGCTTTATCTGGTATTTCTATATTATCAAAACATAATACGTCTTTATTTCTCCATACCCAACTTTGAGCCACTATATTTCCTTGTTCATCTTTTATAACAAATACACGACCATTTTTATCAACCATACTATGTTCCATACATACTTCAGCACAGTTGTTTAATTCTTGACAACAATCTGTTAAAGTTCCTATTGCCATTGCTAATGGATCATCTAGTCTTAAAGTTTCATAAGTATATCTTCCACTTGTTTTTTCTGCACTTTGTTCAATTCTAGGAATACTACTAAATGTTCTTTGCTTACCATAGTTATATATTTGTTGTAATGTATTGAAGTCTGCTTGACTATATCCTGCAATAGCTGATATTTCAGCAACTCGTTCATTACCAACATTAACAGAAGTAAATTTATTTGTTTGAACATAACTTACTGCTAGTTCCCAAGTTAAAGCTCTATTACTATTTATTGCTTTAATATCAGAGAATTGTCTTTGAACGCTTGCAACTAAACTAACATATTCTGGGTTTTCCATAATCTTGTCCATATTAGCTAGTAAAAATTCCCTGAAATCTGCATCGTATTTCAGCTCAAATCCACCAAACAATTGATGAGCTTTATCTGGTGTAAGAATAGGAACTTCACTAAATTTTTCTAATATACCTCTTATAGCCTGAGCTGATTTAGGACAACTTTGAGCA
>Ga0247610_10009040_pt1 | contig 10079 bp, 9 predicted proteins | sample 174DNAGHGhighgp2_FD_193483 | JGI IMG/M metagenome (GOLD analysis project Ga0247610, IMG submission 193483) | Sheep rumen microbial communities from Palmerston North, Manawatu-Wanganui, New Zealand - 1742 DNA GHGhigh gp2 | ecosystem: Host-associated > Mammals > Digestive system > Stomach > Rumen ... | reverse complement strand
CCTTCTACGCCTTGGGAAACGGCAGCACGAGCAGCACGTTCCGCTCTTTCTCCTCTTGCTTTCATGCGCTCACCTTTAACAGCGTCACGTTTTGCATTAAAGAACTCATCACAGGTATCGGAGAACTGTTTCCACAAATCATCTGAGTACTTGCGTGCCACAACGCCCACTGTCTTCCATTCGCTCTGCAATGCTTGCATCTTCTCCGTTGCTTCATTCCAAAACTCGCGTGTCACTTCACCACTAAGAAGTTTTGCCTTCTGCTCATCTACTATCTCTTTCGCTTGCGCAATGAGCGACCGTTTATGCTTGAGGTTAGTACTAAAAATATCGCGTATTTCGCGGAAATACTCAGTTTTGGCATGGAAGAATCGGTCACATTCAGCGCGATAAGCCTCATAGATGGATTGGTTATGTTTCTTCGGCGCGAAGCCAATTTTGCGCCAATCATTTTGGAGATTTTGGATTCTCTCCGTTAACTCTTCCCATTGTTTAGAGGAAAGAGGAGTGCCATTTACTATCGGCTCGTTGATAGCTTTCAGTTGCTCAACAATTGCCTGTTTAGCCTCCAAATTGGATTGCTCTTTAGCATGCAACTCATCAAAAAACGCCTGATGTTTCTTGTTAATGACAGTAGAAGCAGCTTTGAAACGATTCCACAACTCTTCACGCTGTTCACGTGCTACAGGTCCAATCTCCGCCCATTCGTCATGCAGTTGCTGAAGCGCACGACTTGCCTCAACGATATTATTATTCTCCTGTAAACGCTCTGCTGCCTCGCAAAGAAGCGTTTTCATTTCCAGATTCTTTTTGAAATCCAAATCACGAAGTTCAATATTGATTTTCACCAAGTCATAGAACTGCTCTTGGTATTGCTGGTAAGCTTTGCGTATCTCCTGTGTTTTGGTGACAGGAACGGCTCCGATGGTTTTCCATGCTGCTTGCAACTCACGCATTTTCTGCAGATTAGTCATCACTCCGTCGGCATTAGCGCCCTCTACCATAGTTTTCATCTCATCGAGAATAGACTGCTTTCGCGCCAAGTTGTCCGCTTGCTCTTTCGCTTGAGCCGCAGCCACTTCAGCACGTTTAGCCTTATATTGCGACAGCAGTTCTTTGAACTCCATCTCCAACGCATCAATTGCGCCCAACTGATCATTCGTTTCATCTGCTGATACCGGCTCGGTCTCTGTTTCAGCTACACTTGATAATTCCTCTTCTTGAACGTCCGACTCAACCTCGCTGCTATAGAAGCGGGTTTTGAGGTGGTCAACTTGGTCTTTGACTTCCGTTACATCCTGTGCGAGCAACTGCCTGAGTTCCTCAACAATCTCTTTTCGTGTGTTTGCCATAATAAAAATACAAATTCGGCGACAAAGGTACTACTTTTTTTTGACATACACAAGAGTGTGAGCATTTTTATTGCATTTTTGTCTATTCGAGCGTCATCGCATCTGCTCTACAAAGTACATTTATTGAATTTATAATAATACACATAATGATAAATTGAGATTATTACATGATATAATTATGATAAGAAAGTACCTTTAGAGGTTCTTTTAGACCTAGACAAATCGTCACTCACATAGCGAAATGTGTATTTTTTGACACTTATTTACCAAGAAAACCGCCTAAATGCACAAAATAATAAGATTATCTAAAAGTGTGATAACTAATATATCAGAAAAAAGTTGTACCTTTGCACTCGATTTGAAAAATTTCTCCTGACCGGAGTTGTATCTATGTGGGCACAAACTGATCAGGATGCGCAACTGGATAGTTATGCTGCCAAATACATCCGTACGCCAGACGCAAAGGCGCGCTTTAAAATCGCCAATGAGTTTTTTGCGTTCCTGCATAGCATCGACTATATAGACGAGCCTATAGTCTTTCCTGATTCGGCTTATATCGACTCTGTAGATATCAATGTTTATTATTATATAGCAGAGTGGTATTATGTAGCAGGCGCATATGCTTCCACAGCGGATTATTGCACGCGTGCCACCCATTGCATGGGCATAGTGGATGATGTGTCAAAAAGCGATGTCTATAGCCTTCTCGGAGCAGCATATTTCCGTTTGAGCGAGTTTGATAAAGCCGTAGAAGCACTGAATGAGAGTTATCTATTGGATAAGAAAAGCGGAGATTTTGACAGAATGAGTTCCACTCTCAATGGAATAGCCGCGTCTTTTCCGCCGCAGGCAAGCCCGAAGAGGCGGAGAAATACATTCTGGAGTCTATAGCAGCCAACAGTTTGACCGACAATCTGTCATGACGCGCAGTACTGCTTGGCACCGCCTCTGAGATTTACCGCTCATTGGAACGAAAGAAAGAGTCGTTGGATTATGCCCAGCAAGCTCTGAATATCGAGCGTCAATTAGGAGACAGTACGCGTATAAGCGGACGTCTATCGCAAGTAGCAAACGCACAATTAGGATTGGCGAAAACCGAAGATGCTAAGCACACACTACTTGAAGCGATGCCGATGTTACTCGCCGGAGGAAACAGCCACTCTTGGGGAATTTGTCAAAACCAAATGGGAGATATCCTCGCTGAGGAAGGAAAAGAAACGGAAGCGGCAGAATACTACCGGAGAGCCGCAATGTTTTTCCTGCAGCAAGGGGACAAATATAATGAATTGCACGCGCGCGAAGGCCTATACCGCGTAACTAAAGATCTGTTGCCCCAGGAAGCCATTATACACCTTGAGCGCGCAAAACAACTGCAAGATTCTATCTACCGTCAAGAGACAGGAGAAGCAGTTGGGCGTTACAATGCTATCTATTACAACAATATTCTTCGTCAAGAGAGAGAACAAGCCGAAAAGCAGAAACGGCAAACAATGACCATTTCCATCGGAATAGGAATCTTGGTGCTTTTGCTTATTATCTTGGCTGTCTATTTCGCTTGGCGTCGTCATAAATCCCTCAAAGGGCAATACAGCGAAATCAACCGTCTCTATCAAAACTCTATCGCGCGCGATATGCAGCAAAGTGAACAACTAACGGATGATGACAAGCAGTTCCTACAACAATTAGCAGCAATTATTGACAAAACGTCAGAAAACGGAGTGTTTGATGTGGGCACAATCGCCATGCAGATGCACATCAGCATACTCACCTTGAGAAGAAGACTCTCATACACAGTTGGTCTTACGCCACAAGCATATATTATGCAGGTACGTATGGAGAAAGCGCGATACTTGCTGCTCAACTTCCGTGATATTACCATCGCTGAGGTTGCAGAGAAATGCGGTTATACACAGATGCCTAATTTCACACGCGCTTTCACACGATTCTATGGCATCACTCCTTCCGAAGTCAAAGGAAATAAAGAATAGCGAAAACCAAAACGGCATAGAAAACGAGTCAAGTAAATGCCCGACGAATGGTAAATAAAGGTGTGTCAAAAAACAACAATTAGTATTTTATAGGTCAAAAATTATCCAAAAATTCTTTATAATAGTCAACCATACAGCGAAACAGATTGTGCCAGTATGGCTAAAAATTAAAGACAATTTTCAACAATTATTAATTACAATGAGGGCGCGCCAATAGTTTTGACACACCCTCATTGTTTTAAGTTGTTGCGAATTTGTGTGGAAGATATATCAAAGAGAGGTGCCTCAGCGAGGTAAAAAACTCCCTTCGGAGTAATTGGAACATTCGGAGTAATTGGACTATTCGGAGTATTAGAAATATCCGACTTATCAAAGGTATTTGTAGTTTTCGGTTGTCTTGGATAGACAAAGATACGATAGTTTGCAAGGATGTAGTCATGCTCGCGCCATCGATCAAAAAGCGTCCAATTGTCCTCTCCAATGACAAGAGTGAAGTCATAAAGGGGAAAAGCAGTTTGTAGCGCTCGAAGTGTATCGGCAGTATAGGACGGACGCGGCAATGCGAACTCAAAGTCTGACGCCACAACATGCGGAATATCCTTTACCGCCTTTCGTACAGCCTCAAGACGTTGCTCCTCCGGAGTCAGCATGTCTGCCGGTTTAAGCGGATTATTAGGGCTAACTAACAACCATAGTTCATCGAGGTCAGTATGTTCAATGACCCATTTTGCCAAACCCACATGACCAAAATGTACAGGATTGAAACTACCTCCGAATAGACCTACTTTCATTCTCTTCAATGATTGCGTCCAATTGCTCGAAAGCGTGAATAAGATCATCGTTGACAACAACGCGGTCAAAGTGCTTCATTTCCTCCAATTCGACTGAAGCTTTGGCAAGGCGTTTTTCTATCATTTCGGGACTTGTATCTCCACGTCTTTCCAACCGCCGACGTAATTCCTCGATAGATGGAGGACAAATAAAGATGGAAGTTGCTTTGTTTCCTAATATACGTTTGAGTTTGAGTCCACCTTTCACATCGACATCGAAGAGCACTTCTCGTCCAGCCGCTTCTATACGGTCTATTTCCTCTTTGAGCGTGCCATAATAGAGTCCGTCGTAAACTTGCTCATATTCGATAAAATCGTCATTTTCAATGCGTTTCTGAAAATCCTCGACGGTAATAAAATAGTACTCCTTACCATGTATTTCCTGCCCACGCGGAGGACGCGTTGTACAGGACACAGAGAGTTCAAAGAGATCGGGATGCATGTTCAGCAAATGCTTCACCATCGTCGATTTACCACTACCCGAAGGCGCACAAAAAATATAAATCATAGTTACTTCTTGACCATTTACTATTTACTATTTACTATTTGCTACTTACGAATTACCTTTTACAGCACATTGAGGACTTGTTCTTTGATTTGCTCAAGGATGTCTTTCATTTTCACGACGATGATTTGCATCTCCGACTGGTTGGATTTGGAGCCGAGAGTGTTGATTTCGCGTCCCATCTCTTGTGCAATAAATCCGAGTTTTTTGCCGACTCCGCTACCATCTCCATCCATCGTCTCACGGAAATATTTGATATGGTTAGTCAGTCTCACTTTCTCCTCGGTTATGTCCAGTTTTTCGAGATAATAAATCATTTCCTGCTCCAGGCGGTTACGGTCTATTTGGGCTTGAGTCTCTGCGCTCAGTTGTGCAAGATTCAGCTCCAAGCGCTCTTTGATTTTTGCCACTCTGCCTTTCTCAAAGGGTTCTACCTGCTTCAGTAATTCCTCCATGCTATCCAGTTTTTCTATAAACATGTTCTGCAACGCTTTGCCTTCCTGCAATCGGAAAGCAACGAATGCATCTATAGCATTGTTCATCAGAGCTTGTAGGCTACTCCACTCTTCATCTGTCAGGTCTGAGGCATCGTCCTGCACTTTGATTACGTCCGGCAGTCTCATTATAGCCGCCATCACGTCCGGTGGCACAGGAGTTCCGAAATGTTCACCATATTGTCGTGCATACAATTCCGCCGCAGCCCAGTTGATAGCCGCCGGCATAGCGTTTGACTGTTCCTCCTGAAAACAGAGCGCCAAGTCCACTTTACCGCGTTCAAGTCGTTGTGTCAGAATGGTACGCAATTCCAACTCATGTGCCCGAAACTGCGGTGCAATACGGACCGAGATGTCCATAGATTTGGAGTTAAGAGAGCGGATCTCACACATTAGTTTTCGTCCGCGGAATTGGCTTTCGGCTTTGCCGTAGCCTGTCATAGATAAAAGCATATCAGTTACGTTTAAAACGATTTACGGTATATTGGGTTATTTATTTTCCTATACAGAATTTGCTGAATATGTTTTGTAGCACTTCTGTATTCGTGATTTGCCCTGTCACTTCGCCAAGTGCGGATAGGCAGTCCTGCAAGTCTAACGAGAGGAGTTCACCTGACAGTTTGTTTTCCAAGCCCTCCTGCACGCGTTTAATGGCATCGTGTGCACGCGTGATAGCCTCATAATGGCGTGCATTGGATAACATGACAGCAGATGTGTCCATAGTTTCTCTCGCCAAACGCACCAATTCTCGTCGCAAAGGCTCTACATCGCCGTTTTTGGCAGATATAAGTATAGCGTTTTTGCCCAATTGTTCCCTCTCAAGAGGACTTAAGGTGTCCGCTTTATTGTACGCTATTATATCGGTAAAACCAGCAGTAAAGTCTAGGATGCTCTCGTTCTGCTCTCGATTTTCTCTCGTTAAAGCTTCGTTCATTTGGGGTTCCAGTAATGTTATTACCACTTGTGCGTTTTGTGCAGCTCTGCGGCTGCGTTCAATGCCCATGTTTTCAAGGACATCGTCGGTTTCGCGTAAACCGGCGGTATCGATGAGCCGGAAAAGGATTCCATCGATGACGAGCGTTTCTTCAATGGTGTCACGCGTGGTACCCCGGATGTCGCTGACGATAGCCCGTTGTTCTCCGAGCAAGGCGTTGAGGAGTGTCGATTTACCGACATTAGGTGCGCCAATGATAGCGACCGGTATTCCATGACGAATGGCATTACCTGTGCGGAAAGAGGCGAGCAATTTGTCCAGTTTGTATTCTATTTCATCGGCGAGAGCAACGAGTTGGGTACGATCAGCAAACTCCAATTCCTCATGGTCGGCGAAGTCGAGTTCCAGTTCAACCAATGAAGTAAAGTGCAGGAGCCGCTCTCTGAGTTGAGCCAATTCAGCGGAAACGGATCCTCTTAACTGACTGAGCGCCAGATCTTTCTCTGCTTTGGATTGGGCAGCGATCAGATCTGCTACGGCTTCAGCCTGCGTAAGATCCATCTTGCCATTAAGGAAAGCTCTTTGTGTAAACTCTCCGGGTTCGGCAGCACGGCATCCAGCATCTATGAGCCATCTAAGTAGTTCCTGCTGAATAAAAAGACTACCATGACAGGCAATCTCAACCGTATCCTCTCCGGTAAAGGAATGCGGAGCACGGAAGACGGAGCACAACACCTCGTCAAGCGTTTCGCCGTTTCTCTCAATGCGTCCGAAATGTACAGTTCCTGGTTTGGCGTCCATTAAAGATGTTTTCGCCTTAAAAAGGCGGTCAACAAGTGCATGGGCACCCTCACCAGACACGCGGATGACGGCAATACCTCCCGTACCGAAAGGAGTTGATATGGCACAAATCGGTTTCATAATTCAAATTCGGGTACAAAATTACGAAAAATTTTTCACATATGCAAAAAAAGAACGCATATTTCATTTTTTATTTGCATAATTAAAAAAAAAGTTGTAACTTTGCAGCGAATTTTCGAAAAGAGAACTAATTAACATTAATAAATCCTATAAAAAATCAACACAATTATGGTGCGTACAACTTTTAATCGTCTTCGTGCAGTAAAAGACAGTCTTCCTCACGGTAGTATGGATGCTATAGCCTCAGAGTTAGGAATCTCAGGAGAAGAGGTAAGATCGTATTTTAACGGAGAAGGAAATGCGGACTATCACATAGAGCCGGGTCCGGAAGGCGGAATTGTAGTATTCAGCAACACACGCATTTTGGAGGTAGCCCTTCGTCGCGCCTGGGAAGCCCAGAATGCATTGTAAACGGAGCGTTAAAAAATTGAGGGCACTTCTAAAAACTCCCCGTTTTTAGGATAGCCCGCTATGTTAAACATTTGGCACTTTTATACTGCTTTAGCCTTTCTCTTGGTATCTTGCTGGTTTTTATTCGGTTCCAATGCCCGCATTACGCCTTCTCTCAAACCAGCAATCTACTCAAGACAAATCTCTAAATCAGAATAAAGCAATTTTTAGAGGTACCCTTGAGAATTAAAGATTCTTTGCAACGAGTAACAGCTCTGGCGTTTATCGTCGGAGCGTTACCTTTTTTACTTTGCGCAGGCGCCTACGCGGGAGAGAAGGAGTTGACAGATGAGGTAAAGGCAACAGACGGTAAGGAGATTCATGAAGGCAGCCGTTGGTTAGACGACTACCGTGCTCCGGTGGGATTCACATACGGAGCTCAGGCAAAAGTTCAGACTACTTATTTGTGGCGCGGACTATATGCAGGCGGCATGAATATCCAAGGAGACGCGAACGTGGGTTACGGCGGTTTGTATTTCGACATGTGGTGGAATATAGGCACCACGGATTGGTCGTTCAAAACATTCCAGCCGGAAGTGGATTTGGCATTAGGTTTTTCGCGTTGGGGGATAGATGCGAGCGTGGTATTTATTCATAATTTCAATTGCCCGTTCTTCGACTTCAGCAACCATCCGTATCCCAGTAGTGGCAACGCATTAGAGTTGGATTTTCGCTATACGGTAAGCAGCAAACTGCCGTTAAGTATCTTATGGGCGACTCGTGTGAGTGCATCAGATGGATACACGGAGGATTCACCATTGGCAGCCGGTCTGTCAACAGATACGATTCGTGCTTATTCGACGTATATTGAGTTGAGTTACACCCACCATTTTGCATATGGAATCAGTTTGTTCGGAGCGGTTGGAGTTACTCCTTGGCGTAGTCTGTACACGAGTTATCAGAGGGGTTTTGCCGTTCAGAACGTAGAAGTTCGTCTGCGCAAAGATTGGGATGTAAGCGCTCATTGCGGATTAATGGTTCAAGGAGTTTTGAGTGTCAAACCGTGGGCGTTAACGGCGGATAAAAGTACCGCTGAATGGCATCCATTGGACCCTTGGGCGCAGAGCGTAAATGCCAATTTGGCAGTGGGAGTGTATTTGAAATAATTGAGAATTGAGAATTGAGAGTTGAGAATTGAGAATTTATTCAATTGAGAGTTGAGAATTGAGAATTGAGAATTTAAAAACATATAACAAACAGAAAATGAAAAAGGTATTCGCATTAGTAACCGCAGTAATGGCGGTTGTGATGACTGCAAAAGCAGAAGTGGAGTTTGCCTATGAGGCAGGCGCCGAGTTGGTCAGTTCCTATTTATGGCGCGGACAGTACAATGGCGGTTTGAGTTTTCAACCCGAGGGTTTGGTCGGATTTGATGCCAAAGATGGAGCTATTCAGTTCCGTGCAGGTGCATGGGCAAACCTTGGCGCATCGGACTGGCAGTGGAAAGCGAACAAGAACGACGGCCGCGGATACACAATGTTCATGCCTGAGGTGGATTTTATGGCAACGTTCACGGCTTACGGTGCAACCGTCGGTTTTACCGAGTATTACTACTGCGATGATTTCAGTAGCGCAACTTCGGAGATCTCGTTGGGTTACAGTTTTGACCATTTCTTCGAGCAGAACGCCTATATCAACTGGTACACCACCGTTGCCGGTGCCGATATGATTGAGGATGAAAACGGCGACGAGAAACGCGCGTGGAGTACTTATATCGAGTTGGGTTACGACTACACATGGGACAATATCGGTCTGACTCTCGGCGGTCAGATCGGTCTCTCTCCTTGGGCAAGCGACCTATACGGCAATGAGAAATTCGCCTGCACAAATATCAGCATCAAACTCAACAAAGAGTTTGAGTTCGAGTATATGACACTCGATCTCTTCGCACAAGGTTCGCTCAACCCGGATCATGTGAACGCACAGAACGCATTCATCGGCAAAGCCGGCGATGATAAACTGTACAACCAAAAACTGAACGGCTGTATCGGCGTTGGAGTTTGGTTTTGATAATTGACAGTTGATAGTTGACAGTTAGGTGATACAGGCGAATAACAAAAAGAGTCTCAGCGCGCTGTTAGGCGTAGGTTTGGCAGCGCTGCTGATATGGGGTTGGGACAACAATCCCAAGAATAGTTATTACCATAATCAGGGGCATATTTTCGGCACGTACTATAATATACGCTATGAAGCCCAAGCGGATTTGGAGAAGGATATTCAAACCGCATTCAAGGATTTCGACAACAGTCTGAGTATGTTCAATCCCCACTCTGTCCTGTCGGCTATTAACGCCAACCGCGACACAACGACCAATGTCTATTTTGAGAACATGTGGGCAGAGGCTGAGCGCGTATATAACTTGTCCGGCGGTGCATTTGACGTTACCGTTGCCCCGTTAGTCAACTACTGGGGTTTTGGTAACCAAGGAACCAAAGAAACACAAAGAACAAAAGACAAACATGTCATAGACAGTCTGATGGCTTTTGTCGGTTTTGACAAAGTAAAGTTGGTTGACCATCGGATTATCAAGTCCGACCAGAGAGTCCAAATAGACGGCGGCGCAGTAGCCAAAGGTCAGGCATGCGATGTCATTGCCGACGTATTA
>Ga0247610_10009039_pt1 | contig 10079 bp, 1 predicted proteins | sample 174DNAGHGhighgp2_FD_193483 | JGI IMG/M metagenome (GOLD analysis project Ga0247610, IMG submission 193483) | Sheep rumen microbial communities from Palmerston North, Manawatu-Wanganui, New Zealand - 1742 DNA GHGhigh gp2 | ecosystem: Host-associated > Mammals > Digestive system > Stomach > Rumen ... | reverse complement strand
GAAAATTATGGGGGATTGGGGATTGGGGATTGGGGATTGGGGATTGGGGATTGGGCCCAATCCCCAATCCCCAATCCCCAATCCCCAATCCCCAATCCCCATTGATATAAATATATTAAATTTATTATATTTAATAATAATGAATTAAAAAAAAATAATTTAAAATTAATTAAATATTAAAATAAAATAATAATAATAATAATAAATTAAATTAAAAATGAATACAAATAAAATATCACTAGCATATGTCTTAGAACTCCTTGTTGATGAAAAATCAATTAAACAAATTAAAAATATTAAAAAGCAATTAAAACAATTTGCATTAAAAACTAATAATATTACTCAAAATTCAGATCCAAATTTTTTATATCAAAATGAGCAAAAAATATTTTTAATAATTTCAAATAATTTATCAGAAAAAATAAATTATTTTATAGATTCAAATGACAATTCTTTTTATTTTGAAATATTTATATCTTGCTTACTAGAAAAGATTAAAGCAAGATTGACAAAAGCCAAAAAAAATGGAAAGGCTATAGATAATAGTTTATTTCATAAAATAAATAAATATAACATAAAAAAGATACAATCAATGATAATTACTTTCATGGAATCTTTTTATGATTTTTATGAAAATGACTCTTCTTTCACTAATATTGATGAAATTTTTGAAGCTATTATAAATAAAAATACAATAATAGAAGAATCTTTTTTTATGTCATGTACAAAAATAATAGTAATGCTAAATAAATATATAAATAAAAATAGAATGAAAAATACTTTTAATGAAAAAATCATAAGTAATACATCATCAATAAAAGAAATGGTAGTATTACTAATTACAATTCTTAATAAATTAATATTAATTAAAAAAAATATTGATTGTTTTAATTTAGGAGAAAATACAGATGTTACTAAAAATAATATCAAAAATGCAAAAGGATATTATGATTTTAATCTTTTTGAATTATTTGTCAGTAAAACTTATGATATAAATGAGCCAAATTTGACTAAATTGCTATTTGATGTAATATTTGATAATAATTTAAATTTTTTTTTTCCGAAAATTATAGTAAATGACGATTTTACTAAAATTTTGCTGAATTCTTTAACTTTTGAAAAAAGTATTAGAAATAAACTCATTAAATGCCTAAACAAATTGCCTTATGTTCTAGATAGGCATAATCAAAAAGATTTGCTAAAAGCTATAAATAATAATGATTCTTTAACAATTTTATTTAATTATATTTCAATAGATTTAAAAAATAAAAAATATACATTTTCATCAGATTTATTAGAAGAATTAAAAATATTATATACTTTTTCATTATTAATTCATTCAAATGATATTAATACTCAAAAAATAATAATTCAATTATTAAATGAAGATTATACAGCAAAAAAAGAAGAAGAAGAAACTGATATTCATTACAATAAATTTATTACTGAAGTATATGAATTAATTGAAAAAATTCCAAAATATAAATATCATATTTATAATTTAATTTTGCAAATATTTGATTCAATGAAAAGCCTTCGAAAAATGATATCCCAAATATATTTTAAAAATTTAAAGGACGACAGCCAAGAATATTTAGAAATGAAAAAATATGTAAAATTTGAAAATTTATTCATAAATAATCTAAGCAACGTTGAGCCAGAAGTTATAAATAATTTTTTCAATTTTCTTTATTCCATTAAAAAGCAAGAATATTTGCCTTCAGATGAAATTCTTCTAATAATTACTCAATTGCCATACTTCTCTGATATCAAAGCAGTCGAAGCCTTAATTGAAAATTTTAAAATAATATTAGATATTAATTATCAATCTGATAATAAGGGAATAGATCAAATGAATGAGAGTGCAATATTTAATAATAATAATAATGAAGACAAGTTGAATAGAATAGAAACAAAAAATGAGCAAAATAATGACTTATATCAATTTAATGAATTCATCGAAAATATTTATAAAAATTATATTAATGTTCTGTTTAGCATTATCACTGAAGTTAAAGATAATATTAATTCAGCTAAATATAAATCACCATTTGATAATGATGTATCAATAACTGATATAATAAATACAAATTATAACGAAGATAATAAGCAATTTATATCTTGCGAAGTATTAAACGTTTTATTGGAATATCTAAATATAATATTAAAAGACAAAAATATGCTCAAACATTTTTTTTCTCTCAAATTTTTAGATTTTTATCCATTTTTAGTAAATAATGAAACTTATAAAAAAATTGCATATAAAATAATAGAAATATTTTTGAAGGCATCTAACAATGATGAAAAAAATTATGATAAAAATAACCAACAAATACTAACTATATTAAATAGATTTTATCTTATTTTTTCAAAGGATGCATTATTGGAAGAAAGCGACAAAAAAAAATATGATGAATTATATAAAATAAAAGAATTATTATTAATGGCACAAACTATTAAAATATATTTTGATAAAAAACAAAAATCTTCGGGGGAATATAGTAGTGTTGAAAATTTGACTGAAAAAATTATCAATTTTTATTTTTATTATCCTGAATATTTAGTTCAGAATTCAAAGCAGTGCATTCAACAATATAATGATGAATATCATTCATTAATTAAAAAATACTTAATACTTATATTTGAACTAATTTGTATATCAAACCAAAACATAATTAATAAAAATGATTATTTTTCTCCGAATAATCTCAAGAAAAAAATAAAAATATCAATTGATAATATGTTCAAATTTTATAAATCTTCTTCCTTCAAAAGAAATGATTATATTTTAGATATAATTAAACATTTTATTGACAAATCATTTAATTTTTACTTTTTTAAAGACTCATGCATAAATAATAACACAAAATTATTTCAGGAAAAACTATCAGAAGAAGACTTCACAATATTTTATATTAATAAATATAGAATAAAGCCTGATGTATTAATAGATAATATTACCAATAAGAATAAAAATATCATTAGTAACTTTTGCATCCAAAGTCCTAAGATAATAATAATTTTATTAAAAGAATTCTTTAAATATAATATATATTTAAATCAAATTCTGGATTTTATTCTATTTTTATGCAAAGTAAATCAGCAAAATATAATTTTTTTACTAAAACATCATTTATTAAAAGTCCTATTTAAAATAGTAAAAGAAATGCCATCTACCCATGATGTTATTTTAAAAATTTATAATTTATGTTTTAAATTTTTGCAAAAGGAAGATATATGTTTTGTCTTTGAGCAATTAATCAAATTGTTAAATAATGCTGGAGCAAATAATAACAAAGATCTAGTTAAAAAAATATTATTTTGCATTACAAATTCTTTAAGAATTTTATTAATAACTAGTAATGGATATTCCAAAGGAATAATATTAACAAGATATAAAATAAGGCAGCCTAATATATATAATTTATGCGAAATTAATAATCTGAATTTTTGTGATGAAGACTTTTCTTATATTAAAAATAATAATATATTAATAAAACAAGAAATATATTTTTATAAATCTTTAAAAACAAGAAAATTAATTTTATTAAGATTTGAAAAGAAAAATATGCAAAGTAATGATAGTTTAAGTTATAAGGAAAAAATTAATAAAAATGATTATATTGAAATATCTTTTAAAAATTATCAAATAAAAGTTTCAGAAAATGCCGAACAAATAGAATTAGATGATTTATCTAATTATAATAGTATTTTTATAGATAATGACAATGATAAAAAATCTGAATATGAAAGTCATTTTAAAGTTAATGAAAACAATACTATTATTTATATATTTAAAGGAGAAGAATTATATATTTATATTAATGGTATCAAAGTCCTTACATATACTTATAGTTTTAAATTTACTAATAACATAAAATTAAAAGTTGGATTTCCTATAGATTTAGTTAAAGAAGTAGATGATAGGAAATTCAAAAACTTTAATCATATAAAATTAAAGTCATTAAAAATATTTTTACAAAAAAAGGAAACTTATGAAATTATTAAGAATATATATCAATTAGTAATTGGTAATATTTCTTTCGATTATTTATTCGCTGATGAATTGACCAATTTCAAATTGGATGAAAATACTAAATTAATAAGCAAATATAATACGATTAATTCAGCAAAAATAAACTCAATATTTCATAAATGTTTTATAAAATCTCAATTATATAAAAAATTATTTTTCTGTGAAGCTTATTTATCGAATTCATTGGATTATCTATTCAGATTTGAAAAATACATATTTATTATGTTAAATAGTCTAAATCTTGATAAAATAATTTTCAATGAATTAATTTCATTATTATCCAAATATTTAATAATTAATGAAAATTTTATTCCTAAATTATTTTTAAAAGAAGAATTTTCTTCATGCTTATACTTTTCATTATATCGTAATGCTAAATTTATTGAGAAAGAAACTATAGACAATTTATTATCTGTTGTATTAATTAATAATAGCAAAAAAATTATTTCTTTAAATAACAATGCTATTATTAATACATTGCTAGATATCAAATTATTTGATTTAATTAATAACCAAACTAAATATGACTTAATCTCTTTAATAAATAGTAAAATAGTTCAAAAATATCAAAGCATTGTCAATAATATTTTTATTGTAGAAAAATTATCCAAAATTTTAATGCTATGTCTATTCAATAGTAAAAATGATATTGATGAATTAATCATAAATATAATATTTGATATATTTGCAGAAAATCTAAATAACAATTCAATTTTAAATATTATTGAAGAAATTGTATATATATTATTTAATTTTGATACTTATTCTAATTATCATTTATCAAAATATAAAAATGGTAGAAGTAGCGAAACGTCTAAAATAATTTATGAATATTTCAATAAAATATATAACAAAGAATCTGTTACTCATATAAAGGAATTAATAATAAAAAAATTAGGCTCTATAGGTTTAGATATTAAAAAGAAAGAGAAATTAATTAGAATAATTTTGGCTTACACACCGCCAATTTTAGTAAATGCATCAAATAACAATAATTTAAATCGTAATGATTCAAATAGCATTTTTAATTATGATGATGAAGATGAAGAAGAAGATAGTATATTTCAAATATCAGAATATCCTTTTCAAAAAGCTCGTAGTTTAAGCTTTTCATATAAAGAAGAAGTAACAATAAATAGAAATATTGAACGAACTTTTACTGGAAGAAGTGAAATGAAAAAATTAACTGTGAATTACCTTAATAATAAATTATTATTGAATAAAAGTAAAAAATGTAATCCTTCTAAATTTTACAATTATGATGATTTAAATGATTATTCTTTTGGATATTTACAAAGTAGACAGCAATCATCAATTAGACCTATGGATGATGTTATTATTTTCAAAGGTGTTATTACAGGAAGAAAAAGTGTAAAAAATGTATTTAAAAAGCAAGTTGAGAAAAAAAGGAGTGTAATTAATATTAGCATTACAAATGAAGATAAAGATAACTGTATGGGAGAATGCCATTTATGTATTTTTATTAGAAAAATATTGATTTCTTTGTTTAAAAGAGAAATAAATTTTGGAATTTATAAAAATTATTTATTGCACTGTTTAAGCGAAGTTTTTATTATGAATAAAAACTTAGATTTTAAAGTGAATTTTAGTTATCATCTAATGAAAAGAGAAGGGCCAAGCAGAATAAGGAAAAAATTTAATATTCGAATAGACAAATTATTAAATCAAGAATATGACAGAAATGGATTCGAAAATAGAGCTCTCAAAAAAGTTGATAACTCAAAAAATAAAAATATTAATGATAAAGATATAAAAGAAAAATCAGTTGTTTTTGGAAATAATAACAAAGAAGTGATATATGAAAATGAATTAGAAAAAATATTCATGTTTTATGAAAACAAAAAAAAGTATATTTCTGAGAATTTATTGAATTTTTTTAATTTAGGCCAAATATATAATATAAATTTGATTTCTAAATTGTTCGATTTTGATGACAAATTCCAAGGAGCTTTTAATTGTCTATTGTTTAGAGGATTATCTTATATAAATGCTGTTTTAATTATAGGAAGGAATAAAATTTATATTTTATCATCTGTTAATTTATCTTTAAATAATGTTCTATATGATGCGCATATTCCTATAACTAAAAGGTTTTGGATTCTTAAAGATTATAATGATATGCTGAAAGAACATTGTCAATATCTTAATTCATATGATATTTATGAAAATAAGGTTGAGCAAAATACTAAAAATAAAAATTATAATCAAAACAAAAAAAAATTGTTTGAGAAAACCTTAAAAGGATTTTGGCTATATTCATTTTATTATGTAGAAATAAATGAAATACATAAAAGAAGATTTCTTCATCAAAATAATTCGATTGAAATATTCCTTAAAAATGGCAAGAATTATTATCTTTCTTTTAATATGGGAATTAGAGATAAAATAGTAAAAGCAATAATTTTAAATATAAAACAATCTCATCTTTCTAAAAATGTCGCTTTCTTTATTAAAAATAATTATGATTCAATTAGAGATTTCCAGAATAATGATAATACTAAAAATATTTTAAACAAAAAAACATCCAATGAAGAAATCAATGATAATTTAAGTAATTTGACTTATGAAATACAAAATGAATCATCCATGAAAAATGAAAATATGATATTTATAATGGATAGCAATCTATTTGTTGGTAAATCAAAAAAATTTTCTAGGCAAAACTTTTACAAAAATATTTTTAAGAAAAATATAAAAAAGACAAAATATTGTTTGGCAACTATAACTGATGTCAATGAAGTATTAGAAAAATCTTATGACAAATGGACAAATGGTCATCTAGATACATATTCATATATAATGATTTTAAATACAATTTCAGGTCGTACCTATAATGATATAGCTCAATACCCTATATTTCCCTGGATAATTCGAAATTATACTTCAAATATATTAGATCTAAATAACTCAGAAACATATCGTGATTTTCTTTATCCAATATATGCTCAAGATGAAGAAACTAGAGAAAATTTGAAGCATAAATATGATTGTTTTGAAGAAGATCAAAAAGAATTTAGATATCATAGTGGATCGCATTATTCAAATGCAGGATTTGTTTGTTATTATCTCATAAGAATAAAACCATATTCACAATTAGCTGCAGAAGTACAAGGGGAATTTTTTGATACAACTGATAGACTATTTTTTAATATTGAAGCTTTTTATAAAGTTAGCGAAAAATATCAAGAATTAATTCCCGATTTTTTCAACATACCTGAAATTTTTATTAACTCAAATAATTTCTATTTTGGATTGACTTCTGATAAAAAGAATATAGATAATGTTACTCTTCCTCCATGGGCATCTCATTCACCAAGATTATTTTGTAAAATTATGAGAAAATCTTTAGAAAGCCAATATGTTTCCTCTCATATAAATGAATGGATAGATTTAATATTCGGGTATAAAAGAAAAGGAGTTGAAGCAGAAAAATATTATAACGCATTAAGAGAAGTTTGTTCTTCCTTCAACCCCACAAGGGATTGTGAAGATGACATTGAAATAGACCAAAAAATAAATGAATTATGTGAAATGGGTATTGATCCTATACAATTATTTGTTAAACCTCATCATAAAAGGGAAAAACATCAAAAAATAAAAGCATTTTTTGGAAAAAGTATTTATTTACGAAATTTTAAAATAACTGATGAAAGAGTTGTTTTGAAAAATTTTGAAAATAATTCATCAATTAAAGAAATGAACAAATATTATGAATATTGCTATGAGAATATTTCTAAAGGAGAAGGGGGTTTATCCTCATTGAGAATGTGTTATGATGAAGAAAATCAAGACTGTAAAGACATAACTAATAATTCAATATATTTTATTGTTGCAGGAAAAAAAACTTTACTACCTCCTTCATATAAAAATTACTTGGAATGGAATAATAATAATAGTTTTTATCTCATAAAACCTTTTGATAATATGAAATATAAATTTATTATTCATCATATGAGAAAGCAAATAATAAATTTTATTAAAGTAACTAAAGATGGTTCTTTTATTATTATTGGATATAGCAATGGAATTATTGAAAAATATAAGTTAGCAAGAATTTGGGGTCCGAAATATAAAAAATTAGAATCTTTTAACAAAAAATCATCTCAAGCAATTAGTTTTAAAGAAAATTCCATTAATTTAAAAGAAAAAGATAGCATAAATGAAAATCCACCTGCTGCATCTTCGATTACTTCTTCTGTGCGTAAGATATCAAATGATATAGTAATTTCCAAAAATGCAGAAAATAATATTATTGATGAAAATTTAACTATTGAAAATTTCAAAAGAAAAAGAAAAAAAGAAAATAGTTTTCGTCATGCCAAGAAGGGGTTATTTAACACATTATTTGGAACGAGAAATAGAAAAAAAACTGCATTTATAAAAAGCACTATTAGAAAAATAAAAGATGAAATTGGTAACAATGAACTTGATGAAATTGATGAAGAAAACAGACAAATAATAGAAGTTATGGAAAAAAACATCTCTAATGCAAACGTAGATAGTTCGCCAGTTTCAAATGAAATATTATTTGACACCCAAATTCCAATAAGTGCATCTAATATAATTAATTCTGATTGTATTATTTTAAATAATAAAACAGGTAAATTCATTCAATATAATGGTTGTCCTGAATATTCTGAATATATACATGAAAAAGAAAAATATGATAAAAATCAAGATAATAATAAAGTCGATAATAATAATTTAAAAGATTTGTCAACATTTGATATTCCTGGATTTGAATTATATTCGAAAAATAAAAATATTTTCAACAAATTAATAAATAAGCAAAATAATAATAATTCTTTATCAAAACATTATATTATATTTTTAATAAATTCATCAAGTAGAATATTATCAGAAATATCCCTAATTGAAATATGTGAACCTTATTCTTTTATGTTAGTAGTCGACAAATTAAACAATTTATATATATATGATTTTAATACTCTTGACCTAATAAAACACATTGATTGCTCTATATATTTTCATCATAAAATAAAATATATTAGCATATGTCCATATACAGGGGATTTTATTTTAGCATCTTACTATAGAATTATTTTAATGAGTATTAATGGAGTATTTATAACGCAGATAAATGATATTAAAAGTAAAATTAATAATTGCTTTATAACATCTATTCATAAAGCAAGTAGTGATTTATATTTATTTTCAGCACATGAAAATGGCTTCTTAAAGATATCTAAATTGGTTAATAACTTAAAAGGAATTATTTTTAATATGAATAATTGTAGCACTATAAATCCAAAAAATAATGAATTATTAAACTCAAAAAGTATAGATGTATTAAATAATAAATATGATCCAATAAGAATAAAAAACATTTCAGAAGTTTATCATAAAGCTTATAATACAAGTAATAATTATAGCAAAATAAATAATAAAAATAATAAATATTTTGAGAATAATAATTATTTTTCAACTGTTTTTGATACTTTAATTGATATTGAATGTTCTCAATTTCCAATAAAGTTTATTAAATTAAGTCAAGATTTGTCATCTTTATATTGTATAAACAGTAAAAATAATTTGATAACATTGAATTATGAAGACTTAATTAATGAACAGAAAAAGGCAAGAAAAAATATGAGTTTATGTGAGAAATGCAAAGGTGTTATAAATTCTAAAATTGTATGTGCAGTATGTGGTAAAAAAGTCTGCCCAAATTGTAAGAAAGAAAAAATTATAGCTGAATGCTCTTTAAAAACTCCTAAACCAATTTGTGAAGAATGCTCTCAATTATCTAATAAGAATAACCAAAATTTATATGATATTTAAATTAATACCTATTTAAATTATATTAAATAACGTTAATATATATTAGTCATATATATATTTTAATTTAAAATTATTAAAAAATTAATTAATTTATTTTATTAATTATTTTTTTTAATTTCATATATATATATAAAATTAGAAATCATTGGGGATTGGGGATTGGGGATTGGGGATTGGGGATTGGGGATTGGGGATTGGGGGCAATTCCCAATGCCCCATT
>Ga0247610_10009038_pt1 | contig 10080 bp, 10 predicted proteins | sample 174DNAGHGhighgp2_FD_193483 | JGI IMG/M metagenome (GOLD analysis project Ga0247610, IMG submission 193483) | Sheep rumen microbial communities from Palmerston North, Manawatu-Wanganui, New Zealand - 1742 DNA GHGhigh gp2 | ecosystem: Host-associated > Mammals > Digestive system > Stomach > Rumen... | reverse complement strand
AAATGGAGTAGATAATATGGTGAATGACAACATAATAACACAAAAAATGTACCACGAAGTACGAGGAATAATAAGAGGTGAATTAGCACACTTCAGATGCACGGACTGTAAAAGACATGATGCAGAACATTACCCCTGCGATTGTGGTATGATGTACAATGAGATGCAGTTCAAACCCCGAGATGAATATGTGAGCAGGATAGCATTGAAGATTTGTTTAGCAATAGGAGAACCCATAGAAGACTTAGAAGACTAAGGAGAGTTGACATATGAGAACCAATAACAGAAATTACACAATAAGAGACAGTAGGTATGCTAAAGAATTAATCAAGTTAGGATTTGACAAAGACAGGCTAACTTCCCCTGAAGGGTCGGAACGATTGTTCAAGTATTGTACAAATCACAACATGAAATTCTTGAAAGGGTCAAATGGATTGTTAATTCATAAAGATTTTGACAAATACTTCACCTTAACAACCAGCAGTAAGAAATGGGATGAATTATCTGGAATTGCAAACACGGACAAATGTGTTATACCATTGGATCATGCCAATTTATTCAGATGTAAATTAGACAAAAGTATCTACATGTTAACCTCCAGTCCATACGGTTGGTTGGATTACCATATCATGGATGGTCTTAGAAAATATGAATATGACACATGGATTATAAATCCTTCGTTATTGAATTATTATGGCTTTGTGGAGAACACGCAGGTTTATCATCCGTTAAATCTTGTTAATTATATGTTTACGGATTCCCCTCAAGGGAAGATAAATGAAATAGTTAGCAGTATTCGTGAAGGTACGGGTATTCAAAGTTTATTCGTGAAAATATGTGGGGGCTTCCAGGAATTCGAGGGGGGAATATGGTAGAACAACCAAAGAGGGGGAAAGTGTTAAAATCATTATCTCTGCCCCAGAAAAGTGGTGAGGAATTAGAACAGCTTGCAAAAAAAATGCACTGTACACAGGGAGACTTAGTTAAAGTAGCAATAAAGGAATTGGTAAACATGCCAGAAGACAAACTAACAGAACTGTTAATAGAACATTATATCCTTTAAGGATAACCACTGTGGGGATAATATCGAGGTGAAAAATTATGAAGAACAGATACAAAGTTTCACATGATGAAATGATACTTGACAAAGAGACCATGACATACCTATCAATAGAAGAGGTATGCAACAAACTAAACACCTACGATGCACTCATGAACTTCATGAGAGAATTAGCCACACGAATAAACGAGGAGGACACAAAAAGATGAAGATAATAGAACACCACGGTAACATCAAGTTACAATACCAACAACCAGTCAAACACAATAAAACCACAGACAAAACAACCATACCCCAGGAGATAATCGAATACCTAGACATAAAAGACACAGTCTACATCTACCAGAACACGAGAGGACAAACTACCATCACCACAACCAAACCAGGCACAGAACACCACACATGCCACGTATACAAAGACCACACCATCAACATACCCCCGACAATCATACCAAGCATCACCACTGAAGACCACATAATACTAACACTAGACCTATCAAGTGTCGATGACTACAAAAACGGACTAGGACTACTAACAATAAGAGTCTGAGCACGAGGTGAGGAAGAATGAACAACAACTTATAAATACCAAGAAAATACATATTCTCAAATACAAAAACTGATCCACGATTATGAACTGGAAATTCTACAATCAGTAGGTAGACCCTTCTCAATATGGTCCAGTACTGATATTAAAACCCATGGTGAAAATAAATGACTAAAACAATACAAAAAACAAAAGACATCATCAAAGTCGAAGGATACATAACAGATAATGAACTGATAACACTAAAATGGTTTCACAGATGGACAGAAACCAATGATGAGAAAGAGGAAACAGAGATAGAACAGGTCATCAAACACAACCAAAAATACAACAATGAAAAATTCAATGAAATAATACAAGCCTTGATGACAGGATGGGACACAAAATTAATCAATCCGTTACCGTTTGCAGACAGAACCTTACTAACATTATTTGTGGTACTGTTATACACTGAGAAAGGTTTAAGTCTGAAGGAATGCCTTGACTTTTACTTCATTTCAGAAAACACCCCAAAAATTGAAACAGTACATGAGGAAAGTAAAAGAGAACCAGAGCATTTAAGGTACAAGGTAAAACTGAAAACTAAAATAGTGGGAACATTCAAAGAAGAGTTACAACTGAAAACAATAAATGAACTGCTCAAAGAAGGCAATCCTAACCAGTCATATGACAAAGAATATGTACAATTATATGAATATCATAAATGGTTAACCTCTGATTTTGGTATGGAAGATGATGAAATACAGTATCTTCAGTTCAATGAAAAACTGTTTGCGGCAATACCAATAGCTCATACAACAGTATTGTTACACTTATTGTACAACACTTGGATTGACTGTGAAGACCTTGAAGAATTAACAGAAACATTGGGAGTGGAAAACTACTCTATAAGTCCATTGAAAGATAGTGGAATAACCTATGGCTCTAACAATGCAAACATTATTGATTCTCTGAGAATAACATTGGAGTTTGGTATTGGAAACCCATTCGATGAAGAGATAAACATATGGTGAAGTTTGAGGTTGTGTGGTGATGATGATTGAACAAAAACCCTTCACCACTCCCCCAACACTAACCACCCCCAATTACTATTTTTTAACCACTACACCCATATGCCACACACCCTAAACAATACACTTTAACCACTTTGTTTTTGTCAAACACATATATGAGGATGAACAAAAAAAATCAAGGAACACAACACCGGTACAACAAACTATGCCCAGAATGCAAGGGCAACACATACAAGGAAGACCCTGTACACCAGGAAATCACCTGTCGTAAATGTGGACTCGTACTGGTAGCACCATACACCTATGGCCAGGTGTTCCCAGGATACCTGTATCACCCTCGAGAGCGAAAAATCCATGTCCGGATTGTTTCACCGTTTGTAAATCGGAGATTGTTAATCAGGTACCAGTTCTAAATTACACAATATAGGGGGTACGCCTGTGGACAAATACCTGTTGGGTATACAATGGCGGGACTCCACATGTGTAGGGATTGGTAACATTTTATTATTAGTGCATTTATTCATGTATATAGACTCTAATTTGTTGAAAGGGGAGAGTATAATACTATCATTTAACCTTTAACACCATGATGTGAGGGAGAGGATGTTCCCCTCCGTTGTGGTGTTGATGCAATGGAATATCTATCTGAATTATTTTACTCCGGCCAAAACTGGTGAGAGTGTTGGGCTGTGTGTAAACCCGATTATGAATCATGATACTACACAACAAAGGCATGTCAGGACAATGGGATTATAATAAATGGGATAAAAAAAGCGGATGATGGTGAAAAGGGTTGAGTACCCACGCCACCCTGTGAGGCATTTACAATATTAGTCTGGGGTGGAACACACATTAGTTTAACCAAAATTATCCACACACATAATAGAACCATGAAGAGAACAGGATGGACACAACATGTTGAATTAGGGGGAGAACCAAAACCCTAAGGGGATAATCTCTTAATGCATCCAACCAAAAAATACATTTTGTATAACTCTTTCAAATAATATAGTTAAGGGACATAATTGTGTAATGAGATCTTCAATTATAAACCACACCAAAGTTAAGTTTTATTATTTTCCTCCAGTAGGTAAAGGGGAATGTTTATTCGGTATTAGTATTTGACGTAATATATATAATGATTCCAAAGAAGGGAAGAAGATGTTCCACCCCCTGGTTATTTGGGATTATTCATTGGGGTGTGTGTTCCCCCTTCATGTTGTGGGTTCTCTTATTGATGTCATAGTGTGTGGTTGGCCTCACATTGGTACAAGCGTGTGTACTCCTATTGACACCTTCCCCCCACCATCATCGCTTGTTTTATCCAAATAATGTAATCTTATTGCTGTTATTTTTGTTGGGGATTACCACCGGAACTAGAGGGGTTCACACTACCCCTGCTCTCATGTATTTGGCCATAATGGTGGGGAGCAGTAATACAATAATGGACATGACTAACTATTGATATAATGGGATTGAAAGGGATTACTATTAAGAGAACAAATACGAGATTCATTTTTTCAAAAATTATCAACTATTGATTATGATTTCCAGTTATAAATATTTGTAGTGTTGCAATTAGTCAAAAGGGACAACACACCACTTACACCCAGGAACCCCCAATACACCAGTAAATGGTCTACCCTTAATGTATTGGTTATTACACGTTACCAACGGGGTTAGACACCTATCCACGTAAACAGGGGTATAAAGGGTTAATGGGAGTGGCATGTGGTGTTTGTGATGTGTCCGTGTGTCAATATGGCATTTTGATGTGAATTGTTCTTTGTCTTTAATGAAAATTTAATATACTTTATTCAAGTCCAAAGCATTAGTTTTTGGATTCCGGTTTTACTCTTATAATTACCCAGTGGTGGTTCGATTCCACCCAATCCCCAAAAACACAACACAACAACAACACGATGATGGGGTTCTGAAAGGATATAAATTGCTTGGTCGCAAAATAATTAATATGAGTGGGTTCGATTCCCACCAGAACCAAAATATACACACATAGATTATGGTTGTGACAGGAAACAAGAGATTAGAACATGGACAATGATCCAAAGTAACATGAAGAGGATAAATATAGTCATATTATTATTATTTTTTTACTCTGTGGTGGTTCGATTCCACCCACAACCAATTCCCTCAATACGTGAACACCCAAAAAATCACACTATGTGAACAAATTTTAATGCTAATTTTATTTAATGTAACCCAAACATTACGCTACTGCACACGATAATCGTAGCAGAGCATATTGACTGACTAGACGGGGAGGTGAACACACGATATGAACGCAGACAACCAACAAACCATAATACGAATATTCGGAGCCTGCCTAATCATAGCACTCACTGGTACAATACTACTAGCCACCATGGGCACTGGCATCGAATTAATAACAATCTTCCTAGGAATAGTCACCACCATACTAGGAGTACTAGCCACATTCCTACAAGGCAAGACCATGACAGAGAAACAGGAAGAAACACTAGAACAATACTATAAAGACAAACAAGACACGATGGAATCAGGCAAGGAATGAGGAGAGTATGTGTAACGAGAACAAAAACAAGGAAGATGTCCGATTCCTAAGCTATAAACTAGACCAATTGGAGAAGAACCTCCGCGAAGGACAGGAGAAACTGGAAAAGGAGCAATCCACTAATTATAAGCAGTTGATTAGTATTCTTCAGCAGTTGCAGGAGGGTAATAATGTTCAGAATCAGAAGTTGGTTGAGTTGACTGAGAAGCAGAAGGTTGTGGAGAGTAAGGTTGTTTGTATTGACCGGTTGAAGGAGGTTGCTACGAAGCATAATACTGAGATTCATGAGTTGGAGCGTCGGTTGGAGATTTATAAGCAGGTGTTGTTTGTGGTTGGTACTGGTGTGGCTGTGGCTTTGGTTACTGAGGTGTTGCGGATATTATAGGAAAGGATTATTATAGGATTAATTATGGATGAATAGGATTATATTTTGGAGGAAGAGACAATTGAAAACAATAACAGAACTAAAAGCAGACCAAGAATTATTAATAACAGCAGTAAACATACTAGACAAGATAACAATGGAAGAAAATGATATAAGCAGAGAGGATGCTGATTTCACCGCCTATGAAAGCTGGGCAGTAACTGATGTAAAAAACGAGCTACAAGCCAAAATAGGAGAATTACAAGTTTTAATAGAATACCAAGAAGCTAACACCAATGAGGCAGATGAGACTGCTGATGGTGAACAAGTAACCGAACCACTAACCACCACCCAAGAAGAAACAGAAACCATGGAGGAATAAAGAAATGATAAATTATACCATAACAAGAACACAGGACACCACCAAGATAACACTACCAACTGGTACAATCAAATACCATAATAAACTAAACAACACCAGCTACTACACCAACAAAGCAGAACAAAGAATACGAACACACAAACGCTCATGGAAAACAATAGCAACAGTATACCTAGACAATATCACACTAGACACGGAGACCATAACCACGGATACGATATTCACATTCCACCTCAAGAACACGACGAATAATACCAGTATTGACATACCAGTGAATAATAAGTTAGCAGACTTCACAGCCAACATAACCAGTGTATTAAACCCTAAACATTTCTATGTGGTTGACCTTGATAATACGAGCAGGTTCCAAACACACTTCCTAGACTTCATCAACACAGTACTAATCGAACTCAACACGAATAGCACGGTACTGAATGAGTTAATAGAGGACACACCAGTCGAGGAACCACCAGTTACAGTGCAAAGATTACAATCCGCCGTACCACACACAGTAACCGGACAAATAACAAACAATGAAACCGATGAAATGTACACCCCAATAATCATAGGCAAAAGATTCACGCAAGCTGACCACAGCCGAAGTGCCGAATACATCTTCTTATGGGAAAACAAACAAGACAACACCATTCTATCAGCCACATCCCAAGAAACCTCTGACAGAATACAATTCCTAGCCGGATTAACACCTACAGTAGAATACAACGAGGTAACAAAAAATGCACCAACCTATACACCACAATATTACACAGGCGCATTCATAATCGGGTTCATAATAGAGGACACAGACGAACTGGAACACACTGCAACAATAACACTCACAGACCCAGAAGACGCCGATAACACTTGCACGATAACAGTATAAGCAAATAGTAAAAAGATATAACCCCCAACACATATGGAACACCCACCAAAAGCACACACTAAAAATGATATATCTCTCTAACCACCTATAAAAAACTAACACGCAACAAAAGCAAAAGGAGGGCAGAAACAAACCATGACAAACAACAACACACACACAGAACACCCACGATACACAAACAAACAAGGAAAACAAGAAAGCGAAAACAGTGCCAAAACATTCTACGAAATATACCTCACCACCACACCCACACCCTCCTACACACAACTAGCCCGACTAAGCGGATTCGCCGAACGCACATGCCGAAACTGGATATACCAATATGACTACCGACAACGAAAACAAGACATACTACAACAAAGAGAACAAGAAAAACAAGAAGCCATCAAAAAAATCAACCAGACCATAGCACCACTACTAGCACGCATAGCAGAACAACACATAGAATCACACCAAAACACAATCACGGACACAATCCGGAGACAATCACAACTAGGAAACCTACCCACCGACAACCACATACGAATACAACTACACAAGGAAGACCAAGAAAACAACAAGTCATGGACACAACTACTCGAGGGACTACGGCAAACACAACAATACGATGACTACACCAGACAAGCCGCCCAAAACACCACAGTCATCGAAGAACTACTAGAAAAAGTAGAAGACAAACAACTAAACCGTAGCCACCACGTGACACAACAACTCGAAGAGGAATACGAGGATGAAGAGTATTAACACACCACACAAATACGGATACGCCGAATACCCCAGCGACACACTAGTAACATGGTTCAACCACATACACTACTACACCATGAAACCACTCAAATGGCAAATACCACTATTCCACATACTAGACTACGCAGTACAAGGCCGTTGTAGCAGGATAATGATAAGTGCACCACCACAACACGGCAAAACAGAACTACTAGTAAACACATTCCTATCCTATTACATGGTCAACAATCCCAACGATAAAATCATTGTAACAGCGTATAGTGAAAGCAGGGCAACAAAATATGGGGCAAGGATAAGAGACATCATACGAGAGTTCAGCGAAGACACACTAACCAAACCACAACTCAAACAAGACTACCAACGAAAGACCAACTTCCTATTCGACAATCCTTACAGTGGCGAATTACTCGCCGCCGGTAGCCACGGGGCAATAATGGGAAACCCCGCCAATGTGATACTAATTGATGACCCTATCAAGGAGATAAGGGATGCTCGCAGTCCTACACTACAAAGTGAACTCGAGGACTGGTATGATACCAGTATTGACACTCGGCTGCGTAAACGGTACCGTAACTATAAACGAGCATTACCACCTATCATAATAGTGGTCGCTCAAAGATTAGACGTACGAGACCTGCAAGGAATACTACTCGAAAAGGAACCGTGGGTAGATGGCAAAGAAGCCCTAACACGATTACACAATGGTGAAAGCATCAGACCAGACACGTGGGTATACATGAACTTCCCCGCACTAAGCGAAGGCGAAGACAAGGACATACTCGGCAGACCAAGAGACACCCCCTTATGGAGCCGACACAAAAACTATGAAGACCTAATGGCAGACAGACGCAGACGTGGTACACAACGATTCAACATGGTAATGCAGGGACACCCCACACGGGAGAGCGATTACCAATTTAAACATGAATGGTTCTATAACACCCCCGACTATGATGACAATAGTTTAACCTGCACGGTAGACTATAACACTGTCAACCACCTACTACCCATGGGCAGGTTCTGGGACCTCGCCGCCCATAAGAAGATTAAGAAGGGGCAACGCAAACCAGCCACCGATTACTACGCAGGAACACTCGCCAGCAAAGACTACACCACCGACAACCTATACATACACCACCTAGAACGAAGCCGAAGAGACGCCACTAGTGTAAACAATGTCATCAGAACACTACTCCGTAACGATGGACAAGGAGTATTCACACTCATAGAACAAGAACCCGGAAGTATGCCCCTACTATTCATAGACACACTACAAAAAGAGTTCCCGACTCATCAGATAATGAGCATGAAACCACAGGAAGACAAACTCTACCGGTCATATGAACTCAAACGCTTAGCCGAGAACGGTTGCCTTAAATTCGTAACACACGACGGGGCGGATAACACGTGGATACACACTGCCATACGGGAACTGGAAAACTTTGATGGTGAGGATAGTAATGCGGGTACGGGTAAGCATGATGATATAACTGATAGTTTTGGCAGTGCAGCGAATTACTTCAAGATGAATCGTAACCTGTACACACCATACTAAACTTGGGGGAGTACTGTAACATCATAAATGGATAAAAGAGAATTAATTTGGGAAGTGAAAAACCACATGAGAGAAGAAATACCAGAACTACTAGACGTAGATCCGACAGTCGAATACATTGACGACATAGAACCAACACACCGTGAAGACATGTCACCAGACAGTTTCATCGTAACAAGTGACAGAGACAAAAACCTATACATCGAGAAAAACACTGCATTCAAAAGCCTATACGATAGCAGTGTCACCTTCACGGAAAGTGCACAGAGAACAGAGAAACTATACGGTACACAGTTCAAGACACCAGCCTATCCTAACACCTTCATAACATTCCTAACAAGGAACAATTGGGTGTTCAGGCAGTGTGCGGAGCGTGTTGCTAATGACTGTGTAAAGAATGGATTCGACATAGTAAACCGTACCGGTATCGATAACGAGGAAGACATACTTGCTAAGGAGGAGGTACTGGAATGGTTCAACCGTATGCCTGTCAGTATCACTAATACTGTTAAGGGTACAGTGTATAATTATGAGACTGGTGGTAATGCGGGTATAGAGATTATCCGTGAAAATGGGGTGGATAGTCCATTGCAGTATCTTAAGAAGTTTGATGTGGATAACATTAAGTTGTGTGCTGATGACCGGCGTATTGTTCAGACTATTGATGGTAGTGATACTTTCTTTGTACTCTACGGGCAGGACATGTTTGATGGTGAAAAACGATACCTCAACCGTGAGACTGGACAATGGAGCCAGACACCATTAGACCCTGAAGTAGAAGCTCATGAGGTATTATGGTTATACCGTGATGACCGAGGAGCCAATGAGTATGGAATACCCCAAATCGCGCCGGGTATGAAGATTATTGAAATGGAAATCGGTCGACAGAATTATATCATTGACTTCTTTATTAACTTTGGTATGCCTGCCTGGATTGTTACTATCACGGGTACTTTCTATGATGAGGAGAGTAAGAGG
>Ga0247610_10009036_pt1 | contig 10080 bp, 12 predicted proteins | sample 174DNAGHGhighgp2_FD_193483 | JGI IMG/M metagenome (GOLD analysis project Ga0247610, IMG submission 193483) | Sheep rumen microbial communities from Palmerston North, Manawatu-Wanganui, New Zealand - 1742 DNA GHGhigh gp2 | ecosystem: Host-associated > Mammals > Digestive system > Stomach > Rumen... | reverse complement strand
GCGCGGTCATAGAGCCAGAGGGGGGTGCCGTACTGTTCGGCAGCCTTCACGAAAACTTCTTGGGGGATAGAATAATTTGCCATACGGAGAAAATTTAGAAAATGTGTAGTGCGTAATGTGGAATGTTAGTCGAGGGAATGATTGCCTAAAGCCGCAGCCCTCGGGCTGGCTCCGCTGCAAGCTTTACACAAAATGAAAAATGACGAGCGATTGGCCCGGCACATTCCTCACAAGTTCTACAGGCTCATCGCCAGTCTTGCACCCACCGACTTATTGAAAGGATCGACGAGCGGGACAAAATCCACCTTGACATGCTGCGGCTTTGTTCGATACCGCCCCGCCGTATTGCGATACTCCTCCGCCTTCCTGATCCTCATGTCGCTTTTGACGCCGAGACCGATACCTTCAGCAATTCCCAGCACGCCACCTATCAAAAGGATAACGCTCGGAATCCCGACAATGACCACGGCGACACCGCCGCCCTCCAGCGAGCCGCTATGCCCAGTAGACCATATGGTGCCAACACCGCCCACAACACCCATCAGCAAGCCAAAACCGATACTCGACGTAGCCTCGCTCATCAGCGAGTCACCTTCAAGCTGCAGACGTGCCGCCAGCGAGTCGTAGTATACGGCGCTGTCAATAACCACGCTATCCGCAATGGTTACGTTATCCGCAGTGGGGGGTGCAGCAGGTTCGCCCGGCGCAGCAAGGAGGGGCGAACAAAGCGCCAGGAACAATATGGCGATAAGCTTTTTCATATACCATGAATATATGTTATTTGCAAAAAAAAGGCCCCGGTAACCCGGAGCCTTCCGATAAACGAACAAAAACGCGCGATTAGACGTGCTTGATCTTGTTGTCGCCAGCGTCCCAGTTCTTGCCGTCGCACACGAACTTGTATTCGTAGTCGCCAGCGGCGAGGGAAATCTTCGCGGTCCAGAGGCCAGTCTTCTTGTCCTTCTTGAGCATGTCCTTGTCGACAGCCCAGTTGTTGAAGGAACCGGCGACGGAAACGGTCGTTGCGAGCGGGCAGTCGGCGACGAATTCGACGGCGACCTTCTTCGCGGCGGCGGCCTTCGGAGCGGCCTTCTTTTCGGCGGCCGGCTTGGCAGCAGCCTTCGGGGCAGCCTTCTTGGCGGCGGGCTTTGCACAAGCCTTAGCGCAAGCCTTCTTTTCGGCAGCCGGCTTGGCGGCGGCCTTCTTTGCAGGGGCCTTTGCGACCTTGTTTGCAGTAGTCTTAGCCATGATTTTATCTCCTAATGTTGAGTACGGGCTCAAAGTTAGTAAAAAATAAGTTTCGTGGCTAGGTATAAAATATTATGGTTTATTATCGATTTTCCCGATAGCGGCGCACGCCCAACCAGGCTTTTTTCTACCTTTTCAGGCATGTTGAAGCAAATTATCGCCCCCAGCGTGCTGAACGCTAACTTCCTCGAACTCGGTAACGGCCTCAAGGCCATCGAAAACGGCGGCGCAGGCCTCGTGCACCTCGACATCATGGACGGGCACTTCGTTCCGAACATCAGTTTCGGCCCGGGAATTTCGGCCTGCGTGGGCAAGGGCACCAAGCTCCCGCTCGATTGCCACCTGATGATCGAGAATCCCGAGAACTACGTGGGCGAATTTGCGAAGGCGGGTGCAAGCATCATCAGCGTGCACGCCGAAACCACAAACCACCTCGACCGCCTGCTGCACCAGATAAGGGAGCTCGGCGTAAAGCCCGCGGTGGCCATCAACCCGGCGACCCCTCTCGAAAGCATAAAGTACGTGCTCGACATCGTGGACATGGTGCTCATCATGTCGGTGAACCCCGGCTTTGGCGGCCAGAGCCTTATCCCGTACTGCCTCGACAAGATCCGCGAACTGCGCGCCATGAAGCCGGAACTCGATATCCAGATTGACGGCGGCGTGAAGCTCGACAACATCCTCGCCTGCAAGGAAGCGGGTGCGAACGTGTTCGTGGTGGGCTCCGCGATTTTCGGGAAGAGCGACCCCGAGGCGGTGTGCCGCGAGTTCGTGGCGAAGGTCGACGGCTAGGCGCTCCCCATCCAAATAATCTTTCCCTTTGAAAACAGAAACGGCCCGCATGAGCGGGCCGTTATTTTAGTTTTCGCCATGACGCCTTTCGGTCTCTTCGCGATCCACCGTCCGTGTCAGATATTCCTTGAAATCCCGGTCGATCTTCACTCCGTCGAAATCCATGTTGTCGTCCTTGAGGACAAACACGGCCGACGGGTTATCGATCCAGCCACGGATATCGAATTCCGTTAGCACGATGGAATTATTTCCTGGCCCCTTCGCCACGTACTCGACCTTCGACTTTTCCACCCATCCCTGACCGCAACGGCCCTTGACGAGCACCTCCGTCTCTGCATCCTGTACAATGACCAACTCGTCGTTGAAGCCAGCCGTGCAGACCACGCTGCCACCGCCCCTGTGGGACATGACATCGAGATCTCCCCTTTTGGACTTCACCGTCCCCGTCGCAGTTGCAAACGAAAACGAGACCGACAAAGCGAGGGCAACAATCATCATCAACATTACGCGTTTCATGATGGACCTCCCTTGTTTGAGGAACGGAACCTCCGTCCCTGTAAATCAAGTTACAAAGTCCACCATGCAGAAACCACTTTATTCGTAGTACAGCTTGGAATAGCTGACTATTACTTTGTTCTAAATTCAAGCTATTTGCAATGTTTTGTCAGGCTTGTGTTCGGGTTATGTCACAAGACCGGTAGCAGCCTCGGGTTCGTATCGCAGAGGCACATCGAAAGCGAAACCTTTTTATCCAAAAATGCACCGCCGGAACGTAAAACCATGGACATCGCGCAAAAAAATTCTGCCGATTTGCAAAAAAGGATATAGATTTTACCATATGAATCGCAAAGTCATTTCCACAACAACCGCATACGGGATTTCCGTCCTGGCGCTCGCCTTCATGGCCACAACTGCGAATGCGCAGACCGCAAGCGCAAATGCCGCTCCCGAAAACGACAAGTCCGCCCTCGTCGACGAGGCGCCCGCACCCGCGGCACCCGAACCTGCACCGGTACAGGCAAAGCCCGCCGAAAAGGCTGCACCGCAACAAAAGACGGAATCCAAGGAGACCGCCACAAGCAAACAGGCAAGCGAACCCGCACCGTGCGAGCCCGCGCCCGCCCAGGATTCTGGCAGCAAGATTCCCGTATTCCCCATAGTCCTTTCTTCCATCGCGACGATTGCATTTGTCGTCCTCGCCATCATCTTCTGAGGAGGCCGTCATGCGTAGTTTGTACAAAGTAATAATGACCGTCGCGACGTTCGCCATGCTTGCCGCGCCCGCCATGGCTGAGGATCCGGCATGCGTAAGCCTCTGCCAGGCATGTACCGCAGGCGACAGCACCTGCAACAAGATCGAGGCCGCATGCCAATGCAAGATGCTCCTCGACAGCATCAAGTCGGTCAACACCGCCATCGAAATCAACCAGCGCAAGCTCGCCAAGGAAATCTTCGCGGGTTGCGACAAGCCCACCTGCGCCCGCAGCATCACGTTCGAGAACGGCATCTTCAAAAAGATGGAGAAGGGACGCACACCGCTCAGCAAGCTCGAACTCACGACAGGGGTGAGCGATGCCGCGCAGAGGGCGGCCCAGCAGCTGCCGCTCGAAATCAAGGCCGCAAGGTTCACCGTCGATTCCCTCACCCGCAGGCAGAGCGTGCTTCCGATTGCGCCCATGTCCATGGAGTGCAACGACAACTGCAAGACCTGCGCCGACCCGAACGCCGCAATACCCGCAATGACCCCGGCAAGCGCACAGCCCGCACCCGTGCCCGAACCGGCCACCGACTCCGCTGCCGCTTCCGACACCACGGCAAAGGCGACCCCCGTTCCCGCAGTCGATTCCGCCGCCATCGCCGATTCCATCGCGAAGGCAGCGGCGACACAGCGCAAGGCCTTCTGCCAGCTCACCGAATCGAAATGCCAGTGCAAGGCGCATGAACAGAACGAACGCGACATCGTATCGCTCGACAGTGTCCTCGCCATCAGGACATCGCGCCTCGACAGCCTCGAAAAGAACCGCCCCGAAATCCTCCGCACCGAGATGGCGCGCAGCATCGCCGACCAGGTGCGCGAAAAGTGCAAGGCGGCCGCCAAGTGCAGCTACACGGTCACCTTCACGAACAAGGAACTCGCCCTGCTCGAAATGCACGACACCGCGCTCGATACGGTTAAACCCGCACCCGCGCCCGCTCCGGAGCCCGAACCGCAGGTAACCGCAGAACCCGAACCTGCCGCGACAAGTGCAGACACCGCAGCACCCACGCCTGCCGAAGCCTGCATCCAGCCGGAAGCCGCGCCCGTCGATTCCGCAGCCGAAGCCGAAAAGGCGAAAAAGGAAAAAGAAAGGCGCATCTTCTACAAGGCCATGGAAATCACCTACGGCAAATTCGGCGAGAACGACTACTACAACATCGACCTCGGCCGCGTCAACAACCTGCACGGAAACGGACTTGAAATCGGAATCGCCTACCTGCTGCGCTTCTACTTCTACGACGGCGGCGCCTTCAGCATAGGCCTCGGGACCTTCTACCACTACAACGTCCTCGAACCCGACTCGGGCTACTATACCGAAGCGCCCGACTTCAAGATTACCTACCACAACGCGGGACTCGAAATGCCCGTCTCGTTCAGGCTCGGCGCTCCCGTCGTCCCCATCCTCAAGCCGTTTGTGAGCGAAACGTTCACCATGCGCTGGAACGTGGTCGAGGTATTCAAGGTCGAAGGGCTCGAAGACGAAGATGAAAATGCGGTCGACCCGTTCTCCGGAACAGTCGACATGTCGAAGATGGTCCTCGGCGACTGGGACTATTCCATGAACAGGCATCCGCATTTCGAATACGCCGTATGGCTCGGCTTCGGTATAGAAATCACGCACCACCTCTCCATCGAATACCAGCTGAACATGGGCTACCTCACCACGGGCCACAGCCACAACTACGACGCCGACAAGACATGGCGCATCGTGGCCGACTTCGCCTGGTAGCGTCCACGCCGCCACATTCCGGCATGTACAAAAAGAACCGCCCCTGAAGGCGGTTCTTTTGTTTTAAAAACTTAAGAAGCCTAGCGCTTGAGGCCTGCCGCTTCGAAGAACGGTATATTGCGCGGATTGGGGAGCGCGACCTCGGTAATCCAGTTGTATTCCGCGATGCCGGCAAGACCGATTCGGGCACACAACTGGTCGCGGGCGACATTGTAGGCATCGAGAATCTGGACCTTCTCGCCCTCGCTCGCTTCTTCGATTTTCTTGGACCAGGTGACACCGAGTTCGACAAGCGCGGCGCTCGCCTTCACGTAGCGCTTCGCCTGGTCGGCCGTCACCACGGGTTCGGCCGGGGCAGTGAACGGATCGACCTGCACGATAGGCACGCTCTTGGGCGCTATCGCCTGGTTCTGCACCACCTGCGGAGTCACCTGTTCGTCTTCACAGGCAACAAAAAAAGAGGCGATAGCCAGAATTGAAATTGCAAGAATCCTTTTCGACATATGCGCCTCTTTTTTTAATAGCGGTTCAGGGATTTGAACCCCGGACCAATGGATTATGATTCCAGTGCTCTACCGCTGAGCTAAACCGCCATGTAGGGGCAAATATAGAAACGCATGGAATCATTTTCAAGGTATCGGGGCCAAAAAAACTAAAAATGCACGGTGTTTTTGAGGGTGCCGTCTCCCCATTCGATTACGCACCAGCCGGGTTCGCTGCTCTTGAGAGTAAAATACGGCCTGTCCGGATCAATCTGCATCTGGGTGGAAGGTGCAGCATGGACAACCACGTGCCCGAAGCTCTTCTCGAATTCGTGGTGGTAGTGGCCGCAGAACACATGGTTCAGGTTCTTGAAACCGAGCAGGACTTCCTGCACCTCGACCATGTTCCTCAGGTGATAGCGCAAGTCCATGAACTTGTGGTCGCAGAAGCATGGCGGATGGTGCATGAACAGGAGCACCTCGCCTTCCACTTTCGGGACTTCCGCCTTGAGCCAGTCGAGCTGGTCACGCGAAACCTCGCCGCAGGCGCTGTCGATAAAGAAGATGGAACGACCCTTGATGTCGTAGCGGTAATAGCACTTGCCGTTATGGACTTCGAGGTCGAAATACTGCTGCATGACTTCGATACGGTCGTGATTCCCCGGAATGATGCAGACCGGGACAGGATAGTCCTTGAGCGAATCCACGAAGAACTTGTATGCTCCAGGTTCGGCGTCCTCGTTGGCGAGGTCGCCGGAAAGCACCAGGAGGTCGATATCCTTCATGGACTCAGACTTCAGCGCCTTGAAAAAATTGGCACGGACATCTATGCCCTGAACTAGCTCAGTATTCTCGCCGATGTGAGAATCCGATATCTGACCTATCTTCAATAAATTAGCTGCCATACAACGTTTGTAATAATATAAATTATACTAGCATGTAAAACAAGAAAATAATTTTTTTTGATTGAAATGTGACCTTGCTCAACATGCGGCTCGAAAAAATTCCCTTTTTTCAATATCCCGGAGTGACTTTTCTGTTGACAGATGTCAAGAACACGCGTCCAACATCTGTCAACATTGAAAATTGTGAGCAGAATTCGAGTTTTCAACATCTATAAACGGTTGTGATTTTTTCATAACTCGTTATCCTGCACAAAGATACACGTCACAGCCGGAATATTTATCCACTATTCACTCCACCATAATCATAATCTTCTATATAAATAGATTGATTATTATGATAGGTGTGTGGGTAAAGGGCTATACCTTCTCCTTGGGCTGGGCTGCCTGTGCGGGAACTCCCATCTGGCAGTTGCCCTGGAAGATGGCGCCTTCCTGGATAATGAGCTGCTTGGTCTTGATGTTGCCCACGAACTTGGACGTGCTTTCCAGGATGAGCTTTTCCGCGACGTCGATGTTGCCCTTGATGGAACCGGCAATGACCGTGTTGGTCGCCTTGATTTCGCCCTCGATATAGCCGCTGCGTTCGACGATGAGCTCGCCGTTGATGTTGATGCTGCCGTTAACATTGCCTGCAATGCGCACATCGCTCTTGCCGCTGATGTCGCCCTTGATAGTGACACTGCCGCCGATTTGGGTAATTTCCTGTTCTTTTGTAGCCATTTTAGCCTCTTAGTAGTTGATAAATGTTTCGGGGTCCTGGGGAACTCCGTCCTTCTTGATTGAATAGTGTAGATGCGGCCCGGTCGCTGTGCCTGTCTGGCCGACCGAACCTATGACGTCGCCCTTGCGGACCGAGCTTCCCTTGCGGGTCTTGATGCTCTCGAGGTGCGAGTAGCTCGTCGTAAAACCGTTTCCGTGGTTGATGACAATCGTGTTGCCGAGTTCGCCCATCTTGCCCGCGGATTCCACCATCCCGCTGCCCGTAGCGAAGACGGGGCTCCCTGCCTGGGCCGAAAAGTCCGTTCCCTGGTGTCCCGTCTCTTCGGAAAACTTCTTGCTGACAAGCCCGACGACCGGGATGATGTCCGGGATTTTTTCGATCCTGAGCTTTTCTTCGAGCGGGATCCATGTATAGCCGCCCTCGAAGTTGAGCTCGTTCTTCTTGGAGGGGGTATGCGTGAACAGGTTCCTGTCGATGATGCTGTTGATCTTGTTGGAATCGTTCTCGATGAAGGTCTCGAAGATGTTCTGGATCCTGTTTTCCATTATCCAGAGCGAATCGAGACGCATGAGCATTTCCTCGTAGTTCTGGTTCTTCTTGATAATCTGGGCATTCGAGACGCGCATCTTCTCGTAGCTTGCGATGATCTTGTTCATCTTGCCCAGGTTATAGATGAAAACTCCGGATACGGCTATGAACACCACGAGGAAAATCCGCAAGAAGACGAACCACCTTGTGGATATCTTGAACTTCTTTATCTCGTGCGAATCTTCCGGGATAATTTGTATGGTGTAATACTTGCCTTTCACGATTTTACCGTTAGCGGTTTTCCATGATTTCCTGGATGCGGGTCAGGTCGTCCATGGAGTAGTAGTTGATGACGATGGTCCCCTTGCCGCTGTCCGATGCGCTCGGGTTCAGCTGGACCTTAGTGCCGAAGAACGTCTCGAGTCTGGTCTCGAACTGTTTCATGTCGGCGCTGAGTTCGGGCTTGGGCTTCGCGGGGGTCTCGGGCTTCTTGGCCGGTCCGTCGCCCTGTTCTTCGTCCCTGTCGTCGCCACGGATAATCGCCTCGATCTGGCGCACGTTGAGGCCTTCCTCGATGATGCGTTCCGCGAGCGATTCGGGGTCGCCGATCTTGTCGCTGCAGAGGGCGCGGGCGGCGCCGCTGTTCAGCTTTCCTTCCTCTATCCACAAGAGCACCTGTTCCGGGAGCTTGAGGAGGCGGAGGCTGTTGGTAATCGCGGAGCGCGACTTGCTCACAATCTTGGAGAGGTCTTCGTGCGTATAGCCGTGCTTATCGATTAGCTGTTGATAGGAACGTGCAATTTCGACAGGATTCAGGTCGACGCGCTGGATGTTCTCGATGAGCGCCCATTCCGCCATCGCCTTGTCGTCGAGATTTTCGAAAACCTGCGCCTTGATTGTGGACAGGCCCGCGAGCTTGCTTGCACGGGTACGGCGTTCGCCGCTGATAATCTGGTAGCGTTCCCCCACCTTGCGCAGCGCGATCGGTTGGATGAGACCCTGCTGCTTGATGGACTCGGCCAGTTCGGAAAGCTCTTCGTCGTCGAATGCCTTGCGCGGCTGGAACGGGTTCGGGTCGATAAGGTCAATCGAGATTTCAACAATCTTCTCGAACTTTTCGCTATTTTCGGCGGGATTGTTGATAGTGTCCGTCTGTTCACCTTTGAAATTGATGTCGTGGTCCTTCATGATGGCGGAAAGTCCGCGGCCGAGGGCGAAAGATTTTTTTCCCATAATATATATGCGTGTTGAAAAAGGTTGTAGGTTTTACTTGCCCTTGTTCAGGATTTCCTCTGCGAGCTTCATGTAGGCCTGCGAGCCCGTGCTCTGCACATCGTACAGGATAACCGGCTTGCCATGGCTGGGCGCCTCGCTCAGTCGGACGTTTCTCGGGATCATCGTCTGGAAAACCGTGTCGGAGAGGTTTTCGCGCACTTCCTCGGCCACCTGCTTGGAGAGGCTCACGCGGTTGTCGAACATCGTGAGGAGGGCGCCTTCGATCTTGAGGTTGCTGTTCAGGTTCTTCTGCACCTCGCGGATGGTCTTGAAAAGTTCGGTCATGCCCTGCAGGGCGTAGTATTCGCACTGCACCGGAATGAGCACGCTGGTCGCGGCCGTGAGCACGTTCAGCGTAAGGAGGTTCAGGCTCGGGGGAGCATCGATGATGATGAATTCGAACTGGTTCTTGAGCACGTTGAGGACGCGTTCGAGCCTGTGTTCGCGGCTCATGGCGTTCACGAGTTCAATTTCCATGACAGCGAGGTCCGGTCCCGAAGTGATGACTTTCAAGAAATCCAGCGATGTATCCGAGACGGCCGGCATGATGTTTTCGAGAGTCATGTTGTCCGGGTTTTCGGCCATATCCAAAATTTCGTGGATGTCCATCTCCTGCGATTCGGTAAAGCCGAGACCCTGCGAGGCGTTGCCCTGCGGGTCCATGTCGATAAGGAGTGTCTTCTTTTCGAGAGCGGCAAAACTTGCAGCCAGGTTCACGGCCGTCGTGGTCTTGCCCACGCCGCCCTTCTGGTTGCATACTGCTATCACTTTACTCATTTATTACCTCGAGTGACTAAGGCGTAATCCTGTTCTTCGTTCGGCAGCTTGTATTTCCAGATGTTGACTGCCGGGTCGTTTTCCAGGTGTGAAATGCTATTGAAACTTTTTAGAGTGACGAAGAGTCCACCCTTCTTGAGGGCGGGCTGCGCACGTTCCCAGTCGTTTTCGAAAGTCGATAGGGCGCGGCAGCTGATGAAGTCCAGGTCGGCAAGGCCCGAAGTCTCGAAGCGCTTGCCCACCACGGTCAGGTTCTTGAGTCCGAGTTTTTCCTTCGCGTAGTTCATGAACTCCACGCGCATGTGGCGGGGCTCCACCGCATAGAACTGCACCCAGGGCATCGCGATGGCGAGCGGGAAAACCGG
>Ga0247610_10009035_pt1 | contig 10082 bp, 6 predicted proteins | sample 174DNAGHGhighgp2_FD_193483 | JGI IMG/M metagenome (GOLD analysis project Ga0247610, IMG submission 193483) | Sheep rumen microbial communities from Palmerston North, Manawatu-Wanganui, New Zealand - 1742 DNA GHGhigh gp2 | ecosystem: Host-associated > Mammals > Digestive system > Stomach > Rumen ... | reverse complement strand
TACGGTATGATTAACCGAAATCGTTTGGGTTTGAGTTGTACAGTCAATTTGTTCTACAGTAGGTATATTAATTGTAGGACTAGCGACATCTTTCGTTACAGATACACTTGCCGTTGAATAACAACTATTATCATTGTCAGTAACCGTTACACTATACGTACCTCCTTCCGTTACCGTAATAGTAGAGGCTCCTGTGTCATTCTTACTCCATTTATAAGTAACTCCTGCTACATTAGTTACTACCACATTTACCGAAATGGTTTGAGTTTGAGTAGTACAATCAATTTGATTTACTGTAGGGATATTAATTGTAGGAACGTCTGCATCTTTTGTTACAGATACTGATGCCGATGAAGAACAATGATTATCTCTATCGGTTACAGTTACATTATAAGTTCCACCATCAGAAACGGTAATTGAAGATTTTCCAGAATCGTTTGCACTCCATTTATAAGTCACTCCATTAGTATTTGTTACTGTGTACATCACAGAGAGTGTTTGAGTCTTTGTAGTACAATCTATTTGGTCAACGGCTGGAACATCAAGTGTTGGAACATCAACATCTTTAACTACAGTCTGAGTACCCTCTACCGTACAATGGTTAACGTCATCGGTTACAGTTACAGTATAAGTTCCTGAATCTGTAACAGCTAGAGTTGATGCCGTAGTTCCACCAAGACTCCATCTATAACTCAATGTATTTTTACCTGTTGCATTTGCTGTCAAAATTTGAGATAATGTAGTACAATCTATTTGTTCTACCACTGGAATATTAACAGTAGGTTCTACAATATCTTTAGTTATAGTAATATCAGAAGTCGCTGAACAAAAATTATTAGAATCTGTCACCGTTACACTATAAGTATTAGCTTCTGAAACTTTTATGGTACTCGTAGTGGCTTTGTTATTCCAAGCATAAGTCACTGGATGTATCGATGATACATTAGGTATAATCGTTTGTGCCGTGTTTTGACAATCTACTTGTCCAACTGCCGATATAGTAACGGTCGGACTTTCGACATCTTTAGCAACAGCCAGATTCGTAGTTGTGACACAGAAATTTTTAGAATCGGTTACCGTTACGACATACATGCCCCCTTCTGTTACTACTAATGAAGAGAGTGTTACGGCATCCTTACTCCATAAATACTTAATATCCGACTTAGTTCCTGTAACTGATACATTAACCTTAAGAGTTTGATTCGTAGTTTTACAATCGATTTGGCTAACAGAAGGAATTTGCACCGTTGGATATATTCTATTTCCCTCAACAGTTACACTTGCCACTGAAGTACAACCATTCACACCATCAGTAGCCGTTATCGTATAAACACCTTCTGATGTGACATTTATTGAAGATACAGTAGCCCCTGTATACCATTTATACGAAACTGGTGCTTTAGCCGTCACATTCGCAGAAAGAACTACATTTGAAACACTACAATTCAATTGAGACACTGAAGGAATTTGAATCTTAGGTTTAGTCAAATCCTCCGTAACAGCATAATTCTTAACTACGGTACAACCATTCCACACATCAGTTACAGTAACTTTATAGGTACCACTTGCATCAACCGTCACTTCTGATTTGTTATTAGCAATTGGCATCACAGTAGTATCACTTACTCCTGTACTCCATTGATATATACTACCTTTCATACTGGTAGAAGTAACATTAGCTGTAAGTGTAATAACACTATTGTTACATCTCAATTGAGCATCTGCCGTGTTAATGGTAACTTCAGGAACAGTAACATCATAAGGAGTTTCTAAAGAAACGGTTCTTACACAACCCGATATGGCTTCTTTTACTGTTACTATATAAGTGGTACGTTTATGAGCTTCCAAATTGCTCTCCATCAAATCTATACCTTCTTCAGTCTTACCATTACTCCACTTATACTTAATATTTCTATCAGGAACCACCAAGTCTTTCAACTCTACCTTAATATGAACCACATCATTGTTACATCTCAAGGTATCTGAATACGAAATAGTAGGTCTAATATCGTTAACCACCAATTCAAATTCTTTCGTGATGACATCACAACCATAAATACTGGTTGCTGTTGCCGTATATTTACCCGACATTGAATTGGTTACATTCAACAACTTCAAAGTATCAGATGTACAGATAATATTTCCTTTATAGGTCCAAAGGTAATCGGTCACATCTAATCCTTCTGCTACCAAAACGACATCCTCACCAGCACAAATATTTACTACAGTATCTTGAAGAATTTCATTTTTCTTCAAATGAATTTCAACTGCAGGCAAATAGTCTGTAAAGAATCCTTGAGTAAATGAAGCTCCATCATAGTCTAAAGCGGCAATATGGAAAGGCCCTTTAGTATTACGAATTGTAAATGGATCACATGCTGTTGCTCTTGCACCACTCAACTGAATATAACTCCAATCTTCAGTACCACGAATTGGAGTAAAATCAGCTTGAGTCAATTGAACGGCACCTTCACATATAACAAAATCATTAGCAAATTTGGTTCTAACCATCAAGTTATACGTTAAATCTCCATCGCGCGAATTCTTAATTCGTTTGTAAGTCGCCTCCGTAGAACCTGAACAAGACAACAATGGTAATACCGAACCACCCAACTCAGCTCCAATACCAGTCGTTTGGAACAATATGGTAGGTTTACTTGTATTAACATATATAGGAGTATTTCTTTTATCTCCATAAACCGAATAAGTACTAGTCTTAAATGAATATCCAGTACCTGGGTCTATGGTAGCAATTTTAACCATTGCACCACTTTTATTAGTTACCCAAATTTCTGTATCTGGCTCAGTAGCATATACAGTTACGGTTTCATAATTATTAAACGTTGTTTGATTTCTTGTAGGAATTACCACATAATCATTACCAGCAAAATCAACTGGCAATATTTGGTCTCCAATCAAGTCATAACCAGAATTACAGTTTCCTGCTTCCACCGTATCATCTGATGAGTTTACTGCAAATGGTTTTCTAAATTGATTCGTTCTAATTATGGTTCCACCTAAATGCTCATTTCCTAATTGTCCACAAGCACGAATGGCATAAGTTTGTCCTTTATTCAATCTAATATTCAAAATACCAGATGAGCAATTGGTATAACTCCAAGTATGTCGATATACATAATTCGCTACATACATATTATATATGTAGTTAGTTGCTCCTAAACGTACAAATTCATAATAATATAATTTTGTATCACCAGCACCCGCCAAATCTGGAGAATTTGAATAGAAAGAATTTTGATTATATAACTGTCTCCAAGGCTCTCTATTTCTATTATTTCTAACGGTATTAGAATTATACTTAACTTGTCCTACCAAAGCACCCACTTCTTGACCAATCAATTCAAACGTTTCTCCCGAAGTATTGGTTTTAACAGTTCTAGATCTTATAATATCTTCACCTGATTCTTCCCCTAAATATATCGGAACACTCGGAATAATAGTAATTTCGGTATTATCTTCTGTAGCTACAATTTCTACAGAGTTATATGGCTTAGGTTGATACTCACTGTATTTTCCACAACTCTCAGCACAACCATTACGCTTTAAATTTTGTGTCGAAATTAAGAAATTTGTACCTAAACCATTATCTCCTTTTAGAGTATAGGCCTCACCATTATTACCTCCTGCTTGATAATAACAACCTATATTAGCGGTAGATGTAATTCTAAATCCATTATTTCGTACAGTATTAATCGCAGCACCAACCTCTTTGGTCCAGAAGTCTCCTCCTACACCATTACTATTGGCTATTTTAACAGATTCAAACTGATATGCTGGCACATCCACTACTATGGGAGTAAACGAAGGATTGGCTGGTTGTTCAATAGTGACAGTAGCATCTTCCGATTCAGCATAAATCATAAATGAAAACGGACCAGATGTATGCCCACTAGTTGAACTAGGTATTGCGAACCAAAACTCTGTGTCGATTTGCGAAAATGCAGGTATGCAAAATACAACAGTCAATAATATTAGTACAATTTTTTTCATATCTATAAGGCTAGCCATACGTATAAAAACGTATTATACGCGTATCAAAAGATAAAGATAGAAAAAAAATATATAAAAAAGATTAAAAAAAATAAAAAAAATGAAAAAAGATTAAAAAAAACTATTCAAAATTAAAGGTAAAAACAAATAACCGAGAGGTAAGTTTTGATATAGTATTAGTAAATTTACACTGAGATGGATCGAGCAAATCAGTTCTATTTTTTTCATTCATATTCAGTGTACCTAAGCAGAATTTAAACTCAGGAGAAAATCTAAAATATTTCAAATAAAACGTCCACCCCACTCCGACTTCAACAAAAACATCAAACGACTTTAACAAAAGCAATTCTCCTTTTTTACGAGTACAGTCTATAGCTGGACCACCTCCAGCTATCAGATATGGCTTATGATTCAAATGTCTAAAAGCTGAATACTTTAAATAGAACGGAAAATACACATAGGTTGATTTCATAGAAACAGGATTTCCTTCATCTTCTATCAACTTTCCCGTATTGCTATCAACAAAATTAACCCTACGCTCACCAAAATATAAGGTAGGAACAAAACGCAAATTCAATCCTTCACACAACCTCAAGTCTGATATCACACCAACCGTAAAACCTGGAATAAAACCTGTAGTCTCCGCAAACATCGCAGTTCCGTCTTCAGCGATATACCCTTTATTTCTTACGGAAAAATCTGGGAAATTCAAACCTAAAGCAAAACCAAAATGTAGACGTTGCTGATCCGACTGCTGCAAATTAAGTGTAGGTTTACGCTTGTATCCCTGTGCACTGACTAACATCGCAACAAACAGCGTTAACAACAATATGATATAGCGTTTTTTATTCATAAAATGTTTTTACACATACAGATAACGAAGAAAATCGCATTTTATTTTCTATCGGGCACGAAATTAGTTAATAATTTTTGTATTGAAAAAAAATATTTAATTATTGACAATAAATTTTTCATTTTTTTATGCTTTTATATTTACAATTCATTATTTTTGCATCATTGTTTTACTATTTTAATTTATACAACTATGGCTTACGTAATTTCAGAAGATTGTATCGCTTGTGGTACTTGTATCGGTGAATGTCCAGTAGAAGCAATTTCAGAAGGTGATATCTATAAGATTGATCCTGATACTTGTGCTGAATGCGGTACTTGTGCTAGTGTTTGTCCTACAGGTGCAATTCACGAAGCATAATTTATTTCTAAACTTTTATCAAAAGCCATCTCTATGATGGCTTTTTTTATCTTTTCACTATGGCAAAAACATTCTTAGACATTTGCAAAATTTTATTGGTATTTTTATCTTGCCAGTTCATAGCAGGTGCCATTATTAGTATACCATCAATCCGTCAATTACCTATAGGAATTCTAACCTTCTGGACTTCCCTTTTGGCCTACTTTATCACAACTCTATACTGCATCAAAACACAAAAACTTACCCTCAATAAAGATTCTTTCTCTTATACGAATAAAATATTTTATGCAATAGGGTTCGTTGCTTTATTTTGCCTTATATTCATCCTCGACTACATATCAGCAATAGCCAATGTGAAGGATTTATACGAACCTCTTTTTTTAGAAGTTTGTAGTTCTCCGTGGGGACTTATCAGTACAACTCTCTTCGCTGGATTTTTCGAAGAGTTAATCTTTCGTGGTGCTATAATGGGAACTCTTCTTAAAAAAGTCTCTGCCCCTTTAGCAATCTTAATCGCATCTCTTATATTCGGATGTATTCACTTCAACCCTATTCAAATACTTGGTGGTGTTATTATCGGATTATTTTTAGGATGGTGCTTCTACAAAACAAAAAGTTTATTACCTGGAATCTTATTCCACTTTACAAATAATGCACTCTCCGCTTTCTTTATTTATAAATACCACGGAGAATGCACTGATTTTTCTTATTTCTTCAGCAACCCCAAACTACATCTATTAATCGTATTTCTTTGTTTGGTCGTAGGTTGCTTCTGCTTTTATTTGCTTAACACAAAAATTTTATCGAAGTCGATCAAGCGATCGAACTAATGCCTCATCTTTTCCTATAGCTCTTATGGCTAAATAATGCAATATTACTGCTATTATTGAAAACGATAAAAATAATGACGGACGAATGCTTACTGCCATTTCAAAACTTGGTTTTATAAACCAATACGACAAGAAAAATACGACATAAAACAATACCATCAATATCATATTATACAAGCACAAACGCATTTGCAACGGACGATTGGTGTATAAAAATATCGCTGCAAAAACCAAAAAAGCCTCAATTATCATCATTATTGACACTGGCCATATAATGGCTTTCATAAATGGCGTTTCCCCCGAAAAAGCACTCGTAAATTTCCACACATACTCACCTCCATTTTCTAAACTAATAGTAGCTAACGGCACAAAAAACATCACCATTAACAACAAAAATGAAGCCGTTAAATATAAAGTCTGAATTCTTTGTAACATTTCTTATATATATAAATAGGTATAGAAATATCTCTATACCTATATTATTATCAATTATTTATAAATAGCTTTTTTCCCTGCCAATAAGGTATTTTGCATCAACGAACAAATAGTCATTGGTCCCACACCTCCTGGCACTGGCGTAATATACGAACATTTTGGTGCTACGTTCTCAAAATCCACATCACCAGTCAATTTAAATCCTGATTTAGTTTCACTTGATGCTACACGAGTTGTACCAACATCAATAATCACGGCTCCTTCTTTAACCATATCAGCTGTCACAAACTTAGGTGAACCCATAGCAGCAATAATAATATCAGCTTTCAAACAAATTTCTTTCAAATTCTTGGTACGACTATGACACACCGTAACCGTTGCATCTCCTGGATAACCTTTTTGCATCAACAGACTTGCCACTGGTTTACCCACGATATTACTACGACCAATAACGACAACTTGTTTACCTGCAGTTTGAATGTTATAACGTTTTAATAATTCCAAAATACCTGCTGGTGTTGCCGACACAAAAGAAGGCAAACCAATTGAAGTTCTACCAACATTGATGGGATGAAAACCATCAACATCTTTACGATAGTCTATAGCTTCGATAATCTTTTGTTCGTTAATATGCTTTGGTAAAGGCAATTGAACAATAAAACCATCAACATCAGGGTCTTCATTTAGTTTTTTTATTTCTGCCAACAATACCTCTTCTTTAACATCTGCTTCAAAAGCAATACGAGTTGATTTAAAACCTACTTGTTCACACGATTTCACTTTATGAGCTACATAGGTTTCACTACCACCATCGTGTCCTACAATAATTACTGCCAAATGGGGAGTTTTCCCTCCATTTGCTTTAATTTGTGCTACTTCTTCGGCTATCTCTTTTTTGATAGTTTCCGAAATTGCTTTTCCGTCTATTAGTTCCATATCTTTTTGTTTTAATTATTATCTTCTACGCATCATATTAGGCATATTAGGCAATTTTTTGGTTGCCACCATTTTCATCATTTTACGGGTATCTTCAAAACGTTTCAACAAACGATTTACTTCTTGTATATCTGTACCACTTCCTTTAGCAATACGAGCCTTGCGACTAGCATTAATAATCTCTGGCTTTTCTCTTTCTTCGGGAGTCATCGAATAAATAACAGCTTCTATCGATTTAAATGCATTATCATCAATATCAATATCTTTCATAGCTTTACCAATTCCTGGAATCATAGAAGCAACTTCCTTCAAATTACCCATTTTTTTAATTTGATTAATCTGTGCTAAAAAGTCATTAAAATCAAATTTATTCTTAGCAATTTTCTTTTGAAGTCGTTGTGCTTCTTTTTCATCATACTGCTCTTGTGCCTTTTCTACCAAAGTCACAATATCTCCCATACCTAAAATTCGATTTGCCATACGATCGGGATAAAATGGAGAAATAGCATCCATTTTTTCACCCATACCGACAAACTTAATCGGTTTGTTCACTACCGAACGAATTGACAAGGCGGCACCACCTCGTGTATCACCATCTAATTTTGTAAGTACAACACCATCAAAATTCAATCGATCGTTAAATTCTTTGGCAGTATTAACGGCATCCTGACCTGTCATTGAATCAACAACAAATAGAATTTCATTTGGATTAATGGCCTCTTTAATGGCTGCAATTTCATTCATCATTTGCTCATCTACCGCCAAACGACCAGCGGTATCGACAATAACCACATCGTTACCTTTTCTTTTGGCTTCTTCAATCGCACTTTTAGCAATCAAAATCGGATTTTTTTCTTCAATATTACTAAATACTGGTACACCGATTTGCTCTCCCAAAACTTTCAACTGATCAATCGCAGCTGGACGATAAACGTCACAAGCCACCATCAACGGATTCTTTCCTTTCTTGGTTTTTAGCATATTTGCCAACTTACCAGAAAAAGTAGTTTTACCCGATCCTTGAAGTCCCGACATCAATACAATCGCAGGATTTCCCTTTAAATTGATATCTTCGTTAACTCCTCCCATCAACTCTACCAATTCATCATGCACTACTTTCACCATCAACTGACTTGGACTAACGGCTGTAAGGACGTCCATACCCAAAGCCTTTTCTTTTACCTTTTCAGTAAAAGTTTTTGCTGTTTTATAGTTCACATCGGCATCAAGCAAAGCTTTACGAACATCTTTTAATGTTTCTGCTACATTGATTTCCGTAATTTTGCCCTGACCCTTAAGTATCTTAAACGAGCGTTCTAATCTTTCGGATAAATTTTCAAACATAATTATATATTTCTAATTTTTTAATAATTCTTTCGCATTCTGAATAGCAACTTCTGTTACCGATGCCCCACTTAATAAATAAGCTATTTCCTCCACACGCTCATCTTCTGTAAGTTTCACAATACTAGTTTCCGTTCTATTCTCAATATCTTTCTTATACACCTTATATTGGTGTTGTCCCTTCGATGCCACTTGAGGTAAATGGGTTATGGCAATCACTTGCATATTTTCACCCATCCTACGCATAATAGTTGCCATCTTATCTGCTATCTCACCCGACACTCCTGTATCTACTTCATCAAATATAATAGTTGGCAACGAACGTTTCTCCGACAACAACGATTTAATTGTCAACATCAAACGCGCCATTTCTCCTCCTGATGCTATATTGGCAATCGGTTGTAACGACACATTTTTATTGGCCGAAAACATAAACACAACCTCATCTATTCCATTCTCTGTCAACATTTCAACATTGGTCTTAATGTTTATTTTAAACTCGACATTAGGCATACCTAAAAACACCAAAGTATCTTTAATCTTGGTTTCCAACAACGACACATTTTCAATACGAGTCTTTGACAATTTTTTCGCCAACTCAACAGATTCCTTTTTCTGATCTGCTAAATCTTTTCTTAACGATTCCAATAATTCATCCGATGACGAAATTGCTTGCAAACGTTCCTCTAATCCATTCCTTATTGCTATCAAGTCCTCCACTGTTCCTACTTGATGCTTATGCTCCAACTCATAAATCAAATTGATACGTTCATTCAAAAAATCCAATCGTTCATTACTAAACTCAATTCTCTCATTTTTTGAAGCAACTTCATGAGCGATATCTTGTAATTCCAAAAAGGCAGAATTCAATCGATCGTTTAATGCATCTATTTCAATATATTTCGAGACTTCCGACATACTTTTCATCGAACTTCTCAACATCGAAAGTACATTAACTTCATCATTCTCCAATAAAGACTCCACCGTCGAAAATTGAGATTTAATCAACTCTGCGTTGGATAGTATTTTCAATTCTTCCTCAATTTGATTTTGCTCTCCTTCTTGCAATTTTGCATCAGACAATTGCTGAAATTGAAACGACAAATAATCAGTTTCCTTTTGGTCTTTTTCTATATCTTTTTGCAAATCTGAAAGTCTCTTTTCTATCGCTTTTAATTCTTTATACGATTCAAAATAGGCCTTCTTAACCGCAACATTATTGACATATAAATCCAAAAAATCTATTTGAAATTGAGGATTTGACAACAACAAATTTTGATGCTGCGAATGAATATCAATAAGATTATCACTAA
>Ga0247610_10009032_pt1 | contig 10084 bp, 10 predicted proteins | sample 174DNAGHGhighgp2_FD_193483 | JGI IMG/M metagenome (GOLD analysis project Ga0247610, IMG submission 193483) | Sheep rumen microbial communities from Palmerston North, Manawatu-Wanganui, New Zealand - 1742 DNA GHGhigh gp2 | ecosystem: Host-associated > Mammals > Digestive system > Stomach > Rumen... | reverse complement strand
GAGCTCGATGATGGGCAGGTGCTGCGGGCAGACACCCTCGCACTGGCCGCAGCCGATGCACTCGGAAGCGCGGCCGTGCCCCTGGCCGACGATACCGCCGTAAAACGCCTTCGGCCTGAACACATCCCCGTACAGGTTCATGGTGTTGACCGCACGGAAAACGTCCGGGATTGAAATGTTCATCGGGCAGCCCGGCGTGCAGTACCGGCAGGAGGTACAGCCGATCTGCGGTACATTCAGCATGATGGCCCTGACTTTGTCAACAAGCTGCTTTTCATCATCGGACAGCGGCGTGAAGCCGGTGAAGGTGCCGATATTGTCCTTCATCTGTGCTTCGGTGCTCATTCCGGAAAGAATGGTCATGACGCCGGGCAGGGAACCGACAAAGCGAAGCGCCCACGACGCGACAGACGCGTCCGGCCGGGCGGCCCTGTACATTTCCTCAAGCTCAGGCTTCAGGCTGGCCAGGGTTCCGCCTTTGACAGGCTCCATGACGATGATCGGGATCTTCCGGCTGCTCAGGATTTCGTAAAGCTCCCCGGAGCGGACAACCGGATTGGTCCAGTCGGCGTAATTCAGCTGGATCTGGACAAACTCGATTTCCGGATGCGCGTCGAGCACCTTGACCAGGTATGCAGGGCTTCCGTGGAAGGAGAAACCGAAATGGCGGATTTTTCCTTCCGCTTTTTTCTCCAGCCCCCACCTGAAACAGTCCAGCTTTTCGTAGGTTTGCCCGTTTCCGCCGTCCTCAATGGAATGCAGCAGGTAAAAATCGAAGTAATCAACGCCGCAGCGTTCCCGCTGCTCGTCGAAGATCCGGTCCCTGTCCGCGGGCGTTTTCAGGCACCAGGCGGGCAGCTTGGTTGCCAGCATGAAGCTGTCCCGGGGATAGCGCTTCACCAGCGCCTCACGGATAGCTTTCTCCGAATTGCCGCCGTGATATACATATGCGGTGTCAAAGTAGTTCATGCCGGCCTGCATATAGGCGTCCACCATGCGGGATACACGGCTGATGTCGATTTTTCCGCCTGCTTCCGGCAGGCGCATGAGGCCGAAACCGAGCTTCGGCATGGTGTCCGGATTGATACTCATTTGGTTTACCTCCTTTCATGATTTCATTTTCCGTAACTTTCCAGCAGTTCCACGATGCATTTAAGGTCCGGTGCATCAAGGTAATTGTATTCGCCGCTTCCGTCCCCGTAGGTGCCGTGCTGGACAAGCCTCAGGCCGGCAGCTTCCGCGTTCGCGACCTGCGCCTTCGAATCCTTGACCAGGAAGGCAAGGTGATGCATGCCTTCACCGTGCTTGTCCAGGAAGTTCCTCCAGGTGGAAGGTGCTTCATTCGGCTGGATCAGTTCGATCTGCATTCCCGGGCCGACATCAAAGAAGGCCAGCAGTGAATTTGCTTCCGGTGCAGGCTTGCCTTCAAACACAGTCTGTGTGACTTCATAATCGCCGCAGGGCTGGGTCGGCGGAACATCCACGCCGAGGAATTCAGCCCATTTTTTCTTGGTGGCTTCGATATCCTTCACAATGAAGCCTACCTGTGCAACAAGATGCGTTCCGACAATACCGGCCATGATGAGTTCCTCCGTCTTATGTTTATTTTCGTTTTCCGGCCTTTTCCGGAAAGCTGGGAATCAAGTTTTACTGTCAATATGGTTATTTTATACATTCGAGTTAACTCTAAGTCAACACATAATACAGTTTCCTTTTCCGGGGCTCCGCTTCCGGAAAACAAATTTACAGCCGGAGCAGTGACAGGCTTCCGCATCCGGGAGATTTATGGTAACATCATATAGAATTTAATGCATATGAATGAGGAGAATGGCCCATGGAGGACATCCTGCAGTATCTGAATAAAAACCCGGTCCTGAACAACGTGATCAATTTCGCGCTGAAGGCAGTGGCCGTGATTGCGGTCGCCATCGTGATCCTGTGGGTTTCCCAGAAACTGTTCCGGCGGATCCGGGCCAAGGCGACAAAGTTCAATACCCAGTTCACAGAGAAGGTATTCCGTTTCCTGGTCATTTTTATCTCGGTGATGTGGCTTGTGATGAGCAATGACCTGACAAGGCCGTTCGGCCAGTCGCTGTTCCAGAGCACCACGGTGATTGCGGCGATCGCCGGTTTCGCAGCCCAGTCAGTGCTGTCAGACATGATCTGCGGATTCATCATCAATTCAACGAAACCGTTCGGAATCGGAGACAGGATCGAGCTTGAGAACGGCGTGTCGGGCATCGTGCGGGACATGACGCTGCGGCATGTTGTGCTGCAGGGGATCGATTCCCAGGTATTCATTGTGCCCAACAGCAAAGTGAACGCCCAGTATGTTCGGAACATGAGTTTCCAGTCAAAGATCCGCTCTGTCGATTTTCACTTTGCGGTTTCCTATGATACGGATCCGGAGTTCGCCACACAGGTGATCCGGCAGGCGGTCATGGACAGCCCGTATTCTGTTCCCGGCAGGATCCCGAAGGGCGGCGGGGATCCGGAATACGCGGAGGTTTATTTCCTTGCCTTCAGGGACAGCAGCCTGGACCTGGGCACAACGGCGTACTACCAGCCCACGACGCGGACGGAAGTATTCAAAAACGATATCAATACGCGGGTTAAAAAGGCGCTGGAGACCAACGGCATCGAGATTCCGTACGGTTACCTGAATGTCATGGTCGGCCGGAAACCGCAATAATCCGCGGAAGGCCGATACGAAAGCAGCGGCGGCGCCAAATGCCCGGATGCATTCCGGAATGGTTTGCCCGGGAAAGCAGGATGGCCCAATGGTTCAGCAGTTTCCGGGGTATACATACTGAAGATGCCGTTTTGCGGCAGCGACGAGCCTGTACACCTGCCGGGGATCTGTCGCCTGGCGGTCTGTCATATGCCAGCGGGGGAAAAAGCGGGAGATATGGAGCGGTATCTCCCGCCCTTTTTTATGCCCGGATACGCCTTCAAGCCCGGCGATCCAGGCGCTGAGCTCCAGCATTTCCTCTTCTGTATCGTTTTCCCCGGGGACGATCAGGGTCGTGAGCTCAACATGGCAGTGTCTGACCGCTTCCCGGATAAAATCCATGGCCATCTGCCTGCTGCCCCGGAGGACCTCTGAATAATACCGGTCTGTAAACCCTTTCAGGTCGATATTCATCGCATCGATATGGGGCGCGATCTCATCGAGGACATCCGGCCCGGCGGTTCCGTTGGTGACGAGCACGTTCAGCATGCCTTCCCGGCGGACCAGCATCGCTGTATCCCGGACAAATTCATATCCTACCAGGGGTTCGTTGTATGTGAAGGCGATGCCGATGTTGCCCTTTGGCCGGCAGGATGCGGCAATCGTGGCCAGTTTTTCAGGAGAAGCGGATTCCACGGGAACCCGGAAGCTGCTTCCTTTGTCCGGCTGTGCGATCCAGTGATTCTGGCAAAACGGGCAATGCAGGTTGCAGCCCAGGCTGCCGACGGACAGGATTTTGCTTCCGGGGTGGAAATGATACAGCGGTTTCTTTTCAATCGGATCCAGTGCCAGCGATGAAATTTTCCCGTACCACAGGGGCTGTACGGTTCCGGCCCGGCCGACCCTGGCTCCGCAGGATCCGACCTGCCCTTCATCCAGGCGGCATTTCCGGAAACAAACATGACATTGAGCCATATGCCACCTCATGTATGCCGGACCACTTCAAACCGTTCCAGCGTGATGCTGTCCCGCTCTGAAATGCCGCCCTTTTTCATCGCAATGGAGATCTGTTGGTCCACGGTGTCCACCCCGTCCAGGTCCGGCAGCAGCAGGCCGCGCTTATGGCCGCTGGATACGATCACACCGTACCGTTTTGCATCCAGTTCGTCCCTGCTCCGGATCCTTTCCGGCTCCGTCAGGACATCCACATGGATCTCCAGCCGTTTCAGTTCATCCGGACGTACAGGGCTGAAACGCGGATCCCGCGTGGATGCGCTGACTGCGTTGCTGATAATCTCCTCGGCAATATTCCTGCAGGCCGGCAGGATTGTCCCGATGCATCCCCGCAGCTTTCCTTCCTCGTGAATCGAAACGAAAACGCCTGCCCGCCCATGGAGCATTTCTGCTGTTGCCCAGTCCGGAATTCCGGGCTTCTTTCCGTCCCGGACCCAGGCCTCGACCGTGAGGCGGGCAAGCCGGACAAAAGGATCCTCTTTTTCCCGCAGGCGCTGCAGGCGTTCATCCTGCTTCTTCCTGTAGAGTTCCAGGAACCTCCTGCCAGGGGATTCGCCGGCCGGATGAAAGGTGCATACGCCGTATCCGACGCCGGTGATATCCTGGTGGGACAGCTGCTTTGCTTCGACGTTCATGCCGTCGAGCACACCGGCCATGATCACAAAGGACCGGTGGCCGCATTCAGCTGCCTTTTCGCAGAAGGCTTCATCGAATTCGAGCATATCTCCGAAGGCGCCATTGGAACAGGCTTCCATAATCCGCCGGTCATATTCAGGGCCTTCCGCTGCGAATCCGTACGGCCCGTACGGCTGAAGCCTGTGGGACAGATCGCCGCTGGCGATATACACGGTTTTCCTGCCGGTTTGGTCCACTGCCTGCCGGATAAGCTGCCCAAAGGCGTAATGGTCTGCCAGCGAAAGCCCGGAAAGCCCGATGCGGACCAGCCGGTAATCCCTGTACTTCTGATCCAGGAAAAACAAAGGCACCATTGTTCCGTGATCCAGGTTACGGTCTTTCTCACCCAGTGTTCCGGCCGGAAAACCTGCAGCGTCCGCCAGGGAACAGATCGAACGGACAAGCGCCGTATCGTATTCAACCCGGAAGGAGACTTCGGGCGCATTGAAACGCCTGAAACTGCCGGATGCCGTCTCCCCGGGCGACACATGGAAATAGTCGGAATACATCACAGCATGCGGACTGGAGATGATGACCGTTTCCGGTTTCAGCTGTGCAATTTCATCAGCCACCTGCTGATAAGCGAGGACGGTTTTCGTAATCTGCTTTTCGCTTCCATGCCCGATCTGCGGAATAATCATCGGCGGATGGGGCACCATATACGCGGCAATGACGGGCATTTTCGGTTCCTCCTTACGGTGCGGCCAGCTTTTCAGGCGGATACCGCATTTTATGATGTCCGGCTTGCGGCAAGGCTTCGGGCCACGTCTGCGCTGGCCAGATGGCCGGCAAGTGCGATGACGGCGGTGACCATGGCGGCTCCGGCTACATTATCATTTGTGCAGACGGAGAAGCAGGCGACATGCTCCGGTATGAAATATTCAGCATCGTGATCGTGCCGCAGGACGCGCTTGACTTCCCCTTATTATATGACACACAGGAGCGCTGTACAATATTTTCACATTCGGGCAAAGTATACAGAAACGGCCTTTCATACCGCCGTATCCCATATTTCAGGAAAACGGCCGAATCATAGTTCCCGGCTTGTCGATCATAATCGATAAAAAGCAATAATTATTGCCGAACGTGATCGACAAAAATATTCGCCTGTGGTATCGTTTTCCCGGGAAAGTGATGAGTGTGAATCATGAGGCGTTGAAACAGGTTATCCGGAATCAGTATGCTTGCTGTTGGCAGGCATCACAGAAAGGCGAAAAACGATGAGATCGGTTATTGGTGTTATGCCTCTTATAGATCGGGAACGGGAGAGCCTATGGATGCTCCCGGGGTATTTCGATGTTCTTACAGAAGCAGGCGGTTTGCCGGTTATGTTTCCCCTGACTGCCGACGGGGGACAGATAAAGCAGCTTATCGGTATGTGTGACGGCATCATGTTTACCGGAGGACAGGATGTTTCTCCGGAACTCTATGGTGAAAACCCTGTGCCGCAGCTTGGTGAAACGTGTATCGAACGGGACAGGATGGAACAGACTGCGCTGGAATATGCAATGGCGCAGAATAAACCGATCCTGGGTATCTGCAGGGGCATTCAGCTGATCAACGCAGTTCTTGGCGGAACGCTTTATCAGGATCTGCCAACGATGCATCCCTCCGATATTTCTCATCGCCAGGAACGTCCATATGATATGCCCGCCCATGAGGTAACGCTGATTCCGGATGCTCCGCTCATGGAGCTGACAGGGAAGGGCAGATTGCAGGTCAACAGCTGCCACCATCAGGCGATTAAAGACCTGGCGGCAGACCTGACAGCCATGGCAGTGTCTCCGGATGGACTGATTGAGGCTGTGTATGCCAGAAACCAGAAATTCCTGTGGGCTGTCCAGTGGCATCCGGAATTTTCATTCCGGAAAGACCCTGTCAGCATTGAAATTGTCAGGGCGTTTGTCGATGCTGCTTCAAAATCCTTTTCTTAAGGCATTTTGCATCGCTGAAGATATGTGAATATTGTCCGCACTTGGCCCCGGGAGTAGAATTTACTTTGGCAAATGAGGGCAGCCAGGAAATTTTTCTCCTTAACTGCCACCTCCCTTTTGGGCTGCGTATATACAGGCAGAACGGATCCTCCCGCCGCTGCAGGGAGGAAGAAAACGGATAAGTTCTGATGAAGAAAAGCAAGTGACTGAAAGGAGATAAAGAAAATGAACGCTTACGAAAAGGAACTGAACCTGAACCAGATGGAACAGATCTCAGGCGGGGTGAATAATAATCCAAACCCCGGCAAGATGGATCCCGGCATCGACTCCATCATCAACGGGCAGAATTACGACGCAATCGCCCAGGCGATTGCCGACTGGCTCAACGGTGACAACACCAGGACCCGCAATGTGAACAACGACGTCGACATTTACGACACCGCGATCTGATCGCAGATGACGAAAGGAGAAAGAAAGATGATGAATACAACCATGACTCCCCTTACCATGGACGAAATGGCGGCAGTTGCCGGAGGCCATCCCTTTGAAGAGAAGTTCGCGGATTACTCCCTGTACCGCGCCGGGATCACCTGCGAAATGCACTTCTTTGATGACGACGAATTCCGGATCGGCTCCACCAATATCTCGAAAGACCTTGCAAAGTCCATGAGGACGCGCAGCGCGAAACTGTGGGCCAGCTATTCCGACAGCGGCGATTATATCGCCTACGCGAAGGTCTGGAAAAAGATCCTGGCGGATGAATACGGGATTTCCTGGAACGGTGAAATGGGTTGCCTGATCGGCTACTGTGACTGATAACCTGAAACAGACAGAAAGGAGAAAACAAACATGACAGCTTTAGCAGCAGCAAACACGATTACATTCGGCGCAGCAGAACTGACGCTGGAAGAAATGAGCCGGGCGGCCGGCGGTACATTCGACTCCAACAAATACTCAAAGAGCACCTATCATTCCGTCGGAATCTGCACACGCTACAACTTCTTCTGCGGCGACGAGTTCATGTTCATGGGCCGCGGAATCAGCTACCAGCAGGCAAATGATATCGTCGCCCTGGCGCAGCGGGTTTACAACGTCCTGAACGAGGGAAAGCACGGCGCCAATATGATCGGATACAACGAACCGGCTTTCATCCGGGCATTCAACAGCCAGCTGAACCTGAAATACGGCATCCAGTGGAACGGTTCCCAGGGATATGACTATTGACCTGTGACGCTTAACACCATGATTTCAGGAGGTGCCCCATGAACAGAATCGCCAAATTCTTCCGGGACTATGCGCTCGCAAGGTTCCTGCTGCCGGCAGGCATCATCGCCGTCATCTTCGGAATCCTCACTGTCGGTCCGGTCGCAAGCCGGCTGAACTACCCGACGACCCAAGCCGCCGTTTCCCGGACTGAGCTTTATGAGGAAGCGCACTACGAGGATGATACGCGCCATGACGCAACGTACACCGTTTTCGTCAGGTATGCCGTGGACGGCGTGGAATACGAGGAGGAGTACGGTGTCTTTCCCGCGATGCAGGAAGGCCAGGCAATAACGATCAATTATAATCCGGATGATCCCCGCGACATCGGCCAGCCGAACAGCATGCTGCTGCCCTATGGCGTCATCGCCGCCGGTGTCCTGGCGCTGGCAGGCGGCGTTTGCAGCATCATCCGCGTGAACAGGAAGAACAGGGCGATGAAAAAGCAGGAGGAGGCGTGGAAGCATGGCAACTAAGACTTATCTGTATCAGCCGGACAGGAAGTACACCAAACAGGGCGCGTTCCTGACAGACGAAGACGAAAATACCGTTTATGAAGCGAAAATGCTCAAAAACTCGCTGTTTGGCGGAATGCAGTTTGAATTCGTCAATCATGTGACGGGGCAGACCCGGGAGCACAAGGTGGGCCACACCCTGACCAGCGAGAGCAATAACGGCGGCTTTACCGACATGCTCTCCAGAAACTCGCGCTTTAAGCTGGACGGCAAAAACGTGTGGGACACCCTGCACGAGGAGGGAATCCGCATCGACTCCCGCCTTGCCGGCGGCAAGCTGGGCATGAGCTATCATGTGACGCTCAGAGGCCGGCCTCTGGCAGAGGTGGAAACGAGCTCAAAGAGCGGCAAAGGTTTCTTTACCAGCGATCACTTTTACCGGGTAACAGCGGACGAGGCGGATCTTGACCTGGCATTCCTGGTTACCTTCGCCATTGCCCGTACGGAACAGATGTTCTATTCGTAAGCGGCAGCCTCGCTGCGTACAGCTGCCCGGCAATGAATATAAAGCAGATTCCAGACTGCAAACAGCGCGCTGATCACGGATCAGCGCGCTCAGACTGTCAACAAAGCCCTTATTTTCAAAAAGAGATAAAAAACTCAAGCGAGGGTTATGCCTCGCCTGAGCTGAGATGCAGAAACGGAGATTAGATACTCATGAATCGATTGTAGATTTCCTGTTTGATACGGATGGAATCCTCCACGCCGAACTTATTCATCTGTTCTACATAAGCATTATATGATTCGGGAGTCAATTCTTCCGTGCCCATGATGAACTTAACCACCATGCTGTTCTGATAGTCAGTGTAAGTGTTGTAGTAATCAGCCAGCTGGGATTCTTCCACTGCTGTACCGGTGGCATTTACGGGATAATCACCGGAATCGCCATAACGGGACCAGACTTTGTCGGCATCCAGCCAGCTCTGTTCGGTCTGGGGATAGGTATATTTTTTGATGTTCACGCCAGGCAGACGATTTCCGCTGAGTCCCATGGGATCGATTTCATTGCTGAGGATGCGGGGATCCTGATGGAAATCACCATTCTCATCGAACCAATAGGTGCCCTTTTCCAGGCCGAGCTGCTGATACAGGGGATCAGCGGCAGCCAGATCGCCGGTAAGTCCATAAGTCTTGATCATAGCGCCTTCTTCAGAGAACAGATAGTCGGCCCAGGTCATGAAGCGGATCATGTTTTCCTTGCTGCAGGTAGAAGAAACACTCCAGGCGCCGGTATGATTGGTAACACCGGAAGAGGCCATCAGGGTCAGGCTCGGAAAGGCCGTTTCCAAGCCGTTTTCTGTGTCCACGGGAGCAGATGCGGCACGGATATCCATATTCAGTCCATATTCCGGCATGGACATTTTATCCGCCAGCTGCCAATAACCGCCAAAGAAGGTGCCGGCCGCGCCGCCATAGGTCAAAGCCATGTTGGGCTGATAGAAAAGGTCGTTGACGCGGCTTGCAAAGTCCTGATAGATATAGCCCTTTTCATACCATTCCCGCATTTTGCACAGATAGTTGTAGAATTCAGGGGTCGTGGGGCCATAACCCACCTTGCCATCCACTACCTGCCAGTTGCCTGCGCAGCCGAAACCGGCCACCAGTTCGCCGGTAACGAAGAAACCCTGGTAAGGAAGGATCAAGGGCGCGGTTTCATTCATGCCAGTCGCGTCAAAGTAGGTTTTCATCAGCTCCAGCATGTATTCCCAGTCCGCCACAGTCATCGGTTCATCGTTGCCGGAGGGGAAGGCAATGTTGCCGCCGGTCATGGTTTCCAGAATATCCCGCCGATACACCATGCCGCCCCAGGTGGGGTTGGGGGTATCATCCCGGGCTTCGGTGGTGATGGTGAAGCAATGCCCTTCGCTGTCATACATGGCCTTGTACACTTCTTCGTTGGCAGGGTCATGCAGGAAAGCGTAGTAATTGGGCATGTAGGTTTCCAGATAGGGAGCCAAATCAATGATGACGCCGTCCGCGTACAGCACGGAAGGAAGCTGGCTGGAATAGGT
>Ga0247610_10009030_pt1 | contig 10085 bp, 10 predicted proteins | sample 174DNAGHGhighgp2_FD_193483 | JGI IMG/M metagenome (GOLD analysis project Ga0247610, IMG submission 193483) | Sheep rumen microbial communities from Palmerston North, Manawatu-Wanganui, New Zealand - 1742 DNA GHGhigh gp2 | ecosystem: Host-associated > Mammals > Digestive system > Stomach > Rumen... | reverse complement strand
TAGAGCGGGGGTTCTTGTTGGTGGTCTTCTGCTCGATGCTGATGACGGGCGACAGACCTGTGATCTTATCGACGTCGGGGCGTTCCATACCTCCCAGGAAGTTGCGGGCATAGGCAGAGAACGTCTCGATATAGCGTCGCTGTCCTTCGGCAAAAATGGTGTCGAAGGCCAATGACGACTTACCCGAGCCCGACAGACCCGTGATGACGGTCAGCGAGCCGCGAGGAATGACAACGTCAATATTCTTCAGGTTGTGCACGCGTGCACCATACACGCAAATCTCCTTGCTCATCCTTTGCTGCGATGCTTAGGGGTTTTGTGTATTTCCTCTTTCCTCAGAATAACCTCTCAGCAGGTTCACGTCCTTACGGATGTGGTAGTTCTTGCCGTCGGCACCCTTGGCTGTCACCTGAACGAAATAGACACCATCCTTGACGGGTGTGCCGTTGTACTTGCCGTCCCATCCGCCGTCGATATCGGTCCATTCGTAGAGCTTCTGTCCCCAGCGGTTGACGATGATAGCCCTAAAGCTGACAATGCTCTTATAACCGTCGGAGGCGCTGCTGCTGCCACCATCCTTGTAGTTAATCTTCGCACCCTTGGCGGCATAGTAGTCGTTGATGCCGTCGTCATTGGGTGAGAAGGCGTTGGGAAACTCCAGCCGGCTCTCAGGGATGGTGACGATGATGGTCTGGTCGTCCAGCACAGCACCGTCCGGTTCCAACTGAGTCTTCAGGATGACGTTGAAGGTGCCCGACTCGGTGAACGTGTATTCCGTGTCCTCTTCGTAGCGTACGAACAACTCCCTGGTGCCGTCTTTGGTACCCGTTTTCATGAAATGCCACTCGTACGAGGGCGAATAGTCGTCCATGTCTGAAGGGTTAGCACGGAACACAACCGTCAGTGGTGCCTGGGCGTCGTTGATGTTCTTCGACTCCATTTCGTCGCCATCGTCGTTGGTGTAGTAGGCAGTGGCATCAACCTGCTGTGCAAGCATGCTGAGGGGTGCCGATGCCATAGCGAAAAGCAAAAATATCAGTATCTTTTTCATTTTCTTGCCGTTTAGGTTGCAAAGATACAAACATTTTTTGTACTTTTGTAGGCGAAAACCGAAAAAATAGATGTTATGAGCCGTTTATTAAGATATTTTTTACTACTTGCGGTGCTGGCCCTTCCTGTCGGCACTGTTTTCGGCCAGTCGTTTAAGACCCATAAGGTGAAGAAACAAGAGACCATCTATGGCATTGCCCATGAGAATGGTTTGACCGAGGAGCAGTTGCGTGCTGCCAACCCTGGTATGGAAAGTCCCGACTTCGTATTGAAGAAGGGCGACATCATCCGTGTGCCGCTGCTGACGACGGGTGTCAATGGTGATGTACGCCAGCGTGACATCCGTGTGGGTGTGCTGCTGCCCCTGCACAATCAGGACAATGACGGACGCCGCATGCTGGAATACTATCGTGGTGTGCTGATGGCTTGCGACGAACTGAAGAAGGAGGGCATCTCTGTCACCATCCGTGCGTGGAACCTCCCTGAGGACGGCAGTCTGCAGACATTCCTCAATGATCCCAATGCTACGAAGTTGGATCTCATCATTGGTCCGTTCTATGAGAAGTACGTGACACCTCTGGCCAATTTCGCCTCTTCCTATGGCATCATGATGCTCATACCCTACTCGATTCATACGGTGGAGATCTACTCCAATCCGCATGTCTTCCAGATCTATCAGAACCATGAGGACCTGAATGAATCTACGGCACGTCGTTTCGCTGGATGGTTCCGTGCCTCTCACCCCATCATCATCGATGGTGGCGACCCGCAGAGCACCAAGGGAGCCTTCACCTCTATCCTGCGCAACCAACTGACGGAGGCAGGCATCCAGTACAACCTCACCAGCCTGAAGACGGCCGACAACGAATTTGCACGTGCCTTTGCCTCGAACATGCCCAACATCGTGGTACTGAACACAGCCAGCCCCACTGCGCTGCAGGCAGCTTTCTCCAAGCTGCATACGCTGAAGGCCAACTACCCTGGTGTTGACATCTCCGTCTTCGGCTATATGGAATGGATGCCTTACACCAACCAGTATCTGCAGAATTTCCACAAGTATAATGTCTATCTGCCGGCACCGTTCTACACCAATCTGGACCGTCCGCTGGCAAGGAGTCTGGAGGTGAAGTACCTGCAGAACTTCCATCAGGACATGATTAACATCCTGCCGCGTTTTGCGTTGACAGGCTTCGACCACGCCACCTTCTTCCTGCGTGGCCTGCATAAATTTGGTGCCTCCTTCGACGGCGCTGCAGGCAGTCTGCAGTACGAGCCTGCTCAGACGCCCCTGCGCTTCGAGCGCATAGGTGTGGGCGGCTATCAGAACCGCAGCTATATGTTTGTGCACTACAAGCCCGATGGCACCATCGAGACAATTACCTATTAACGGTCTTCGCCCTGAATAAGAATTAAAATTAAAAAGACAAATGAAAAAGAGGGTCTCGATGCTTCTGATGGTGTTCATTGTACATTGTACATTGTTCATTAGCAAGGCAGGGGCGCAGGTGGGCGAGCACCGTAGCGAGTTTGCCGTGGGTATCAATGGCGGCTATGTGCTGAGCAACGTTGGGTTTATGCCCAAGGTGCCACAGACGCAGCATGGCGGCATCACGGGTGGACTGACGTGGCGCTATACTTCCGAGAAATACTTCAACTCCATCTGTGCCGTTGTGGGCGAGGTGAACTACGCCCGTATCGGTTGGAAGGAAGAAATACTCACCCCCCAGGACCAACCCGTCATCAACGCTGTGACAGGTGTGGCTGAGGCCTATCAGCGCGATATGACCTATCTGCAGGTGCCCGTCTTTGCCCGTCTGGGATGGGGACGCGAACGCAAGGGCGTTCAGTTCTTCTTCCAGGCAGGTCCGCAGGTGGGTCTCTTCATGAGCGAGACGACAAACATGAACTTCCCCTGGGACCAGCGCACGCCTGTCTATAGCGACGGAACAGGTCGCACGTCGAGTGTGGTGGCACAGGACACGATGGCTGTTGAAAACAAGCTCGACTACGGCATCGCTGCAGGTGCCGGCATCGAGTTCTCACACCCCAAGGTGGGCCATTTCCTCCTGGAGGGTCGCTACTACTATGGCCTGGGCGACATCTACGGCAACTCGAAGCGCGACTACTTCGGCCGTTCCAACTTCTCGAACATCGTCATCAAACTGACCTACCTGTTCGATATTTCCAAGACTCATAACACTAAAATCAAATAACTATGTTCGAAGGACAACCTAAAGGTTTATTCGCGTTGGCACTGGCCAACACTGGTGAGCGATTTGGCTACTACACGATGCTGGCCGTCTTTGCTCTGTTTCTGAGGGCTAACTATGGACTCTCTGCTGGTTTGGCAGGCACCATCTATAGCTCGTTCCTCATGTTCGTCTATTTCTTCCCACTGATTGGTGGTATGCTGGCCGACAAGTTCGGCTTCGGTAAGATGGTAACCACGGGTATCATTATCATGTTCTTTGGTTATCTTCTGTTGTCAGTACCCCTGGGTGGTGACACGGTGGCGCTGGTCGTGATGCTGGCAGCCCTGTTGCTCATCGGCTTCGGTACGGGACTGTTCAAGGGAAATCTGCAGGTAATGGTAGGCGACCTCTATAATGATCCCAAGTATAAGGATAAGCGCGACTCGGGCTTCTCCATCTTCTACATGGCTATCAACATTGGAGCACTCTTTGCTCCTACAGCAGCCATCAAAATCAAGGAGTGGGCAGAAAACTCGCTGGGCTATTCTTCCAACGATGCCTATCACTTCTCCTTTGCTGTGGCCTGCGCCTCGCTGATTCTCTCCATCGCTATCTACTACGTCTTCCGTGGTACGTTCCGTCACACGGAGGGTGGAAAGAAGAACGAAGCCAAGGCAGAGGCTGCCAATGCTGAGCCTGAGCTGTCGAAGGAAGAAACCAAACAGCGCATCGTGGCTCTCTGTCTGGTGTTCGCTGTGGTGGTGTTCTTCTGGATGGCCTTCCATCAGAACGGTCTGTCGCTGACCTACTTTGCCGATGAGTTCACAGCTCATTCCGCAACGGGCTTGAATGCTATGCCTTTCGATGTGTGGAACCTCGTTCTGGTCATCTTCATTGTCTATGCCCTGTTCTCGCTCTTCCAGAGCAAGACCTCGAAGGCGCGTGGCATTTCCGCTGCCATCATCGTGGCGGCTGTCGCCTTGCTGGCAGTGAAGTATAATGGTCTTGAGGGTGCCATCACTTTCAAAGCTCCCATCTTCCAACAGTTTAATCCTTTCTATGTGGTAGCTCTCACACCTGTCAGTATGGCCATCTTCGGTCGTCTGGCCGCTAAGGGCAAAGAACCTTCTGCTCCACGTAAGATAGCCTACGGTATGGTGGTAGCTGCTGCAGCCTATGCCTTGATGATGTTCTTCTCGTTTGGTCTTCCTATGCCTGAGAACGAGATGGTCAATGGTGAGCCAGTAGCTAAACACGTGGCTGACGTCACGCCTAATCTGCTGATTGCCACATATCTCATCCTTACCTTTGGCGAGCTGTTGCTTTCGCCCATGGGCATCTCCTTTGTGTCGAAGGTGGCTCCTCCCAAGTATAAGGGCATGATGATGGGTGGCTGGTTTGTGGCTACGGCCATCGGCAACCAGCTTGTCGTCGTGGGCGGCCTGTTGTGGGGTGCCGTTCCCCTCTGGGTTTGTTGGAGTGTCTTCATGGCAGTCTGCCTTGTAGCAGCTGTATTCATGTTGGTGATGATGAAACGACTGGAGCGGGTCACGAAGTAGGACTTAAAGAGGTTTGAGATTTATGAATGATAGAATCATTGCCATATTGGCATTATTGCTGCTTGGCAATACTCTATGTAAATCTCAAACCTCAACGTTTAGACCTCAAATTACCTTCGTCGAACTGAACTGTGAGAACCTCTTCGACTGCAGCCATGATGAGGGTAAGCAGGACCACGAATTTATGCCTGATGGCTCACGCCATTGGACGCGCACCAAATACTGGCGCAAGCTGAATACCCTGGGCCAGACCATCCTGTCGTGTGCCGACGAACTGCCCGATCTTGTGGCGCTGGTCGAGGTAGAGAACGACTCGGCGCTCTTTGACTTGACCCGTCGATCGCTCCTTCGCAATGCCGACTATCAATATTTGATGACCTCATCGCCCGACGTTCGTGGACTCGACGTTGCCCTCCTCTACAGGGCTGCCCGTTTTGCGCCTCTCTGCTACGATCACATAGAGGTGCCCGTGCTGAAGCACATGCGTCCCACGCGCGACATCTTATATATAAAGGGAGAGACCGTCAGCGGCGACACCCTCCACGTCTTCGTGGTACATGCACCCAGTCGCACGGGTGGCGAGAAGCTCACAAAACCCTTCCGCATGCAGGTGGTACGTTGCTTGGAGCCCCATCTTCAGACGATAGGCAAGGGGAAGATCATCATTGCAGGCGACTTCAACGACTACGATACAGACGCCTCGCTCAAGGCGCTGGAGGCGCTGGGACTCACCAACGTCACCAAGAAGGCACGAGGACGCTATGGTGTGGCGCGCGCCACCTACCGTCATCAGGGCCACTGGCGTTCGCTGGATCACATCCTGCTGTCGCCCTCGCTGGCCCAAGCCGTCGATAGCGTCTATATCAACGACGCACCCTTCCTCCTCGAAGACGAAACGAAGTATGGCGGCAAGAAGCCCTTCCGCACCTTCAACGGCTTCCGCTACAACGGCGGCGTCAGCGACCACCTCCCGCTGGTGGTGAAGATTAAACATTTAAAAGATGAGAGACGAGAGAACGAGTTTTTAGACGAGAAGACGAGATGACGAATTTTTGACGAGAAGACGAGAGAACGAGTTTTTAAACGAGAAGGCTGCGATTAAGCGAGTGCAGAATGATGCTTGCATCAGTTATGCCGAGCGTGAGCAGGCTAGACCGAAGGTCAAGACGAGATGACGAATTTTTGACGAGAAGACGAGAGAACGAGTTTTTTTGACGAGAGAACGAGAGAACGAGATTTTAAAAAACTATCGTCTAAACTCCTAAACTCCTAAACTCCTAAACTCCTAAACTCAAAAACTCATCAACTTATCAACTCAAAAACTCCACAATATCTATGGAAAAATTCAACAACTACCTCGACGAAATAGGCCGTGAGCAGTTGCTCACGGAAGACGACGAGCGCCGCCTGTCGGCCCTCGTGCTCCAGGGTGACGAGCGCGCCCTCAACCGCTTGATTGAAGCCAACCTGCGCTTCGTGGTCACCATCGCCCGACAGTATCAGGGCAAGGGTCTGTCTATGGACGACCTCGTCAGCGAGGGCAATATCGGACTGATGAAGGCCGCCTCCAAGTACGACGCCACCCGCGGCCTGCGCTTTGCCAACTACGCCGTGGTGTTCATCCGTCAGCAGATAGAGAAGGCCCTGAAGATGGAGAGTGCCGAGCAGCGTGTGGAGAACGTACGCGACGGTCTCACCCGCTCCGTCGATGCCCCACTCAGTGGTCACACCAACGTCAGCCTCCTCTCCGTGCTGGCCGATGCCGCTGCGCCTCAGACCGATGCCCGCGTCTATAACGCCCATGTGGAGGCCGCTGTGGAATACGCCCTCAGCACCCTCGACGAGCGCGAGTCGCAGGTGGTCTGCGCCTATTTCGGACTTGGTCAGGAGAGTCTCACCCTCGCCGAGATTGCTGCCGACATGCAGCTGAAGCGCGAGCGTGTGCGCCAGATCCGCGACCGTGCCGTCCGTCGTCTCAAAAAAGCCTATAAGAGTCGCCTGTAGCCTCACACGGGGACTGTCCCCCCGTGAGAAAGTCACGCGTGTGAAGGGTTTGCTGTGCTAAGGAATGCTGTATTTGAGACGCTTGAGGCGGTACTTAAGACGGTCTTTAAGACGCTTGAAGCAAGTTTTCTTTATCAAAATTTGGAAGTCTCAGAATTAGTATGTATCTTTGCACCGAGAAATTCAATGAACAATGATAAAGGTGTACGAAACAAAAGAAGAAAAGAAGGCCGCTTTCAAGCGTTCCGTAGGTCTCCGCAAGGTATGGGAAGACCTTACTTCTGGCAATATGTCGATTGAAGATTTCAAGCGACAGGGGTACAACACGGTCAATATCACGAAGTAATGGAATTGACTTTCTCACTTTCTGAACTTAATCGCAAATCACCGTTTTATAGAGGATTTCCAAGATAAGCTGAGATAAATTTTCAGAATTTCCACCAACTCTATCACGGAGTATGCGCTCCTGTGATACAAGAATCAGTGCATAACACTAAAGATAGATAGAGTGAATGCTTACGCGATAGCGTGGGCTTTACTTATCTTGTGTTATGGGCATTTTTGAAAAAAGACGCTAAGACGTTTAAGACGTTTGAGACGCTTGAGGCGGTACTTAAGACGGTCTTTAAGACGCTTCGTTGAGAAATACGTAGAAAAAGTATATGTGTCAGGGACATGACACTCCCCATCTTTCCAATGCAGCAAGACACACTTCTCAACATAAGGAGACGCATATCCCTACCGCGTGACTTAAGTCAAAAGGTCGCTCGACTTAAGTCAAAAGGTCTCGTGACTTAAGTCAAAAGGTCGTTTGACTTAAGTCAAAGGGTTGCCTTCTGCGTCACTTAAGCTGAGAAAGTGCGTCACTCTCTCGAAGAAACTGCGTCATTCTCTCCCAGAAAGTGACGCACTTTTTGAACCACGAAACACGAAAAGGCCTCGTTTTTACCCAATTTCTTGTGTAGAACATGCCAAAGTGGTGGCATTGCTACCACCTTTCCAGTATCTACCACCGCACCCTATTTGCCCATATACAGGCCGTTTCAGACATTCTGTGGTAGCGTGGTAGCAAATTTCTCAAAATTCTCACGCGCGCGTGAATAACGTACCATATCAAACCGTGAAGATTTAAAACTTTTTCTGTAAGCATCTAATTTTTTCCCGTTTTATTTCGTTTTGTGCAAAATAATCACTAACTTTGCCCTCGCATCTACCTATAGTGGCTGTGATGTCCTTTGAGGAGGACGGAGCCGCTTGGTGGAGCACTACATATTGAAAGGCGTTACTGACGCTTTGTTTTTGGTCGTTTCGATATGTCAGGTACCAGTCCCCTGACATACACCCCCAAAAATAAAAAATTGAGTTTGAATTGAAAATAATTGCATTTCCGCTTTACATTTTCTTCGTCTGAACTGTATAATAAGTGTATGACACGAAAAGAAATGACGAACGAGCGAGCGCAGAGTGATGTTCGCATCAACTCTGCCGAGCGAGGAGGAATTGGACGGAGTCAAATCGAAAGTCTGTTCAAGACACACTACACGCAGATGTATCATCTGGCACTCACATTACTCTTCGATGAAGCGGAGAGCAAGGACGTGGTGAGCGATGTGTTCGCCAGTCTGCTTAGCGGCAAGGTAGTGATGAAAGCAGACAACGCAAAAGCATTTCTCTTGGCGAGTGTGCATCATCGTTGTTTGAATGTGTTGCAGCACATGCAGGTGAAAGAACGCTTTGCACGCCTGCTTACCGAGGATGCTGGTACACTTATTAGCGACAATACAGTGGTAGAGCAAATGCAGATGGAAGAACTGATGCGCTACGTGCAGGACAACCTGTCACCGATGGAGCAGAATGTCTTCCGGTTGCGTTACCAGCGAGAGATGACCTGCCAGGAGGTGGCCGAAGCGCTAAACGTCAGCCGGCAGACTGTCCACACCCACCTGAAGCAGTCGGTGGGGAAAATAAGAAAGTATTTCAATTCAAACTCAAAAGCAATATGATGACCGAAGAACGTTTTCATGAAGACGAGAGCAGAGGCCATGCTCGTATGGACTATGCCGAGGCAAGGAAAAAGTCGCATGAAATGCAACAGCGTATAGAGTTGCTTCTGGAATTGCAAGACCACCCTGAGCAAATGACCGACGAGCAGTTGCAGCAGATACTCGCCGACGACGAGATGCGTCACCTCGTGCAGCAACTTGGATTTGCCAAGCGTGCCTTCAAGCACGATGCACTTAAGAACGATACACCCGATGTGGATGCTGAATGGGAGAAGTTTGCAGCCAGCCATTCAGAAGAGTTGGCAATCCTCGACGAAGGAGAATATAAGCCCCGTCTTCGCGCTTACCTCGCACCTCGCAAGATAGCTGCATCTTTTATCGGTGTACTTTTAGCTTCGGGCATTGCCTTTGCCGCCATCCAAGTTGTGCGAAACATCAGCACACCCAAACCGCAACAGCCCACGACGGAGCAAACGACCGACATCAATCCGGTCGCTCCCCTGCCAGCAGATACGGTTCAGACCGACACAATTCCCGTTGAGCCATACATTTTCAACAATGTGCCGCTTGACTCCATGCTCACAGCCATTGCAGTAGTCCACAATATGCAGGTGGAGTTTGAGAATGAATCGGCCCGTCAGCTCCGTTTCCATTTCGTTTGGAAGCGTGAAGACAGCCTCTCGCGTGTCGTAGAAAAGTTGAACACCTTCGAAGCCGTAAACATCGTCGAGGAGGACAAAAAACTGATTGTAAGATGAGACACACACTATGTACTTTAACGTTCTTGGCCTGCATCCTCTGCATGCCCCTTGATACGTTCGCCCAGCGCATTAGCCATACCTATAATAATGTGTCGCTCAGCGAGGCCCTGCTCCAGTTGAACAACGAGCAGAAGGAATACGTCGTCAACTTCCTCTACAACGAACTGGAGGACTTCCGCATCACTACCACCATCAAGAATAAGAAACTGTCCGATGCCATCCAGCAGATGATAGGCTTCTATCCCGTCCGCATGACCGTGAAGCCCGACGACCACGAAATCTACGTGGAGTGTACCCACAAAACCGACCGCCACTTGACGGGAACCATCATCGACGAACAGGGTCAGCCCGTGGGTTATGCCAATGTAGCTATTCTTAATCCTGTCGACAGCACCCTGCTTGGCGGTGGCGTGTCGAACGAAAGCGGCTACTTCGCCATTCCATACGAACAGCCCACCGTCCTTGCTCGCATCTCATACGTCGGTTACAAGACTATATATAAAGAATGTACCACGG
>Ga0247610_10009025_pt1 | contig 10088 bp, 10 predicted proteins | sample 174DNAGHGhighgp2_FD_193483 | JGI IMG/M metagenome (GOLD analysis project Ga0247610, IMG submission 193483) | Sheep rumen microbial communities from Palmerston North, Manawatu-Wanganui, New Zealand - 1742 DNA GHGhigh gp2 | ecosystem: Host-associated > Mammals > Digestive system > Stomach > Rumen... | reverse complement strand
AACCTGCAAATGCCACTGAATGGGGCGCCGTCTATGAGATCGGTGTTAATCCTGTCAACGGACCTCAGCCTCAGGAGACATTCTGTATTGAATTCCCGGATTCTTTCGATGTAATTAGGAATCTTGAATACACCACAGATGATGTGAATTCAAATGATGTTACCTGGGCTGGTGCTACGCGTGATGAAAGTAGCGGAAAGTATCTGATTAATGCACAGAAGAACTGGACCTCTATTACGGTAAAGTTCACGCCTTGCGATCATATCACCAATGGTGTTGATGTCAGATTTGAGAGTTTGGCTCAAAACGGAGCAGAACCTGTTGAGATCAACGGCATACCCGTTAATAACAATATGTTCACGCTTGTAAAGCCTAACGAACAAGGAAATGATGTTTGGGCATACGGTTATATCGTTACTATTACAGCAAAGAACAATACACCGACGCCCACACCTGATCCTAGCAGTGACATTTTAACCAAGGTCGAAGGACACGGATTTGCTTACTATACAGATAAGACTACATTCTCTGAGAAGGCAGCTGATCTTAAGAACTGTGTTGCGACAGAGATCTACTGCTACTTCACAGTATCCCAGACCCATGATTATTCGAGCTTTGCTGACCTGTTAAACAACCTGAACTGCACGAGTACTGCGGTACAGGCCGCTGATGATGAAGTAGGTCTGCCTTATGTAGAGTTTACGCTTACTTTTGGTGCTTTAACGACAGCTCCGTTCAAGGTATACATCCTGGACAGCGCTACAAAGTTCATCATCAAGTCCCTTGTGGATAAGCGCATCGAAGAGGATCTTAACGATGATGCGTATTTGTATACGGTCGTTGAGCCCGGAGTTTATTCAAACGGAACACCAAATGAACTTACAGTAAGAATGAACTATCTTGAGAATCCTACTGTTTTCGGAAACGGCGTATCAACAATTGGTTCTGAAGCAAATGCTCAGGGCAACATTGTCCTGCATGTCACTCAGGATAATTCAAACATTGATCTGCACTTTGCTACAACACCTGATAATGAAGCATTCCCTGCAAACTCTGTTGGACAGATCAATTCATTCCTGACTGTTGAGAAGTATGAGATCAAGACTTTGAAAGCTTCGATTGCAGGAACCAAGCTTTTGGTTTCAGGTACTACTTCCGGTTCGCAGACCGGTGATACTGTTTGCGTAGAAGTATTCAAGGGACCGGATAAGATCGCCAGCGGATTGTATACCGCAGGCAGCGACCAGTCACATTCATTCAGCGGAGAGATCAGCCTTGCAGGTCATGGCATAACCGATCCTTCAGAGATCAGAGTCTTTGCTTCCGACCGTGCCGGAGGAGTTATGTTCGGACCTGCCGCTGTAGGTCTCCAGTATTCAGTTGTTGGCTACAATCTGGAGCTTAGAGACTGTCTGGGCGTTTCCTACTGGATTGCGCTGGGTAATGATTTTGAAGATCAAGTCGCTGCTGTTGATTTCTCTTATGACAGCAGATTGACTGAGCTTAAGAACCAGTCTTTCGAATTTAATCCGAACAACTATTACACTTATGATGGCAAGCTTTGCTATGGATTCACATGCAAAGTTGCGATTTCCGAGTTTACGGTTCCGATTACGGCAAATCTCAGACTGAAGAACGGATCTACGATCAGTCTGGAAGTTAAGACAGCACGTCAGATCTTAATGAAATATGAAGCAGAGAGTTTTAACTCACAGCCGCAGCTTCAGTCACTTGCAAGAGCCGTACGTAATTACGGATACTATTCAATGGTATATTTCCGTTCTGATCTGACACCTTATGCAGAGGATGCAATTGCAGCTGATCAGCTTGTCGCACCTGATACCTATGCTCCTGTAAGGATTGCAACCACTGACGGTATTACTTATAACGGTTCAAGTGTAATCTTTATGTCAGGCAACAGGATCAGACACTATTTCAATAAAGAAGCTGCAAATCAGACCTTTACTGTCGGAGGCGAGGCCTGTGAAGCTGTTGATGCCGGAACCCAGTGCTATGTTTATACTGACGAGATCTACGTTAAGAACTTAGGTACAAAGATAGAGGTTTCCGTTAACGGAACAACGACATCTTATTCTGTTCTTGATTACATTAACGCAGTATTGAGCAGCACCGGTGCTTCTCAGGATATGCAGAATCTCGCAAAGTCGCTGTACATGTTTTATGATGCAGCCAGAAATTACGAACCGGTTGTAGGAGGCTAATATGGACAGCAAAACTATTTATGAGACCCTTGAACTTAAAGTAATGCATTTCGAAGCTACGGATGTCATTGTTACAAGTAATGAAGAAGACGGTTACGAGGGCGGCCAGTTCTGATTAATTGCTGGTAATTGAATAAACATTTGATGAGTACTACGCCTCACGTTGGCGTAGTACTTTTATGTTAAAATATCAAAAAATCAAAACAGAGGTTTTCCAATGAAACTCAAGTCAAATTTCATTACCCATAATTCATCTGACGAGTCTTATATCGTTCCTACTTCAAACGCTTCTTTTTCAGGTCTGGTAAAGGGCAACAAGACGCTCGGTGCCATCGTTGAACTCCTGAAAGAAGAGACGACTGAAGAAGAGGTCGTTAAGGCAATGCGCGAGAAGTTCGATGCACCTGAAGGTGCCATCGAAAAAGACGTTAAGCACGTAATCGAAGAACTTACAAAGATCGGCGCTCTCGAATGATAACAGCCCGTTACAGTTTTGCAGGCAAGGTTGTTGAAGTGAATTCTCTTAATGAGAAGGTTCACGAATATTGTGCTGAATATCTGACTGAAGCGCCTGCTGATTTTTCTGTTACCACCACACAGGATGACATCGAATACGAGCGCTCGCGTTCGGAGATCCCTGGATATTCTGACGGGTATCTTGAAGAACTTGCAGTGTACCGCAAGATCTCTGAGAAGATGCCTTATTTTGACACGATGCTCTTCCACGGATCGGTAGTCGCAGTTGACGGTGCAGCATATCTTTTCACCGCTGCGTCAGGCACCGGCAAGTCGACTCATGTTGCTCTGTGGAGAAAGTTTTTCGGCGAACGCGCGGTCATGGTAAATGACGATAAGCCGCTGCTTCATATCGGTGATGTAGTTACTGCTTATGGCACTCCTTACGATGGCAAGCACAGGCTGTCCAACAAGATCGCCGTGCCGCTTAAGGCTGTATGCATCCTGACGCGCGCAGCTGAGAATTCGATTGTTCCCATCACCAAGTCCGAAGCATATGCGATGCTCATCCAGCAGGCATACAGGCCCAACAATGTTATCGCTCTGCAGAAGACCATGGCACTTGTAGATAAGCTCGCTGATAACGTCAGGCTTTACAGGCTCGGCTGCAACATGGACATTGAAGCTGCAAAAGTCGCTTACGAGGGAATGAATCAGGATGCTTAATTTTGAAGAAGAACTCGAAAGAAGCGGCAAGCTTGTCTATACGAATGTCGGTGTGAGCATGCGCCCCCTGATCAAGCAGGACCGGGATCTTCTCATCATCGAAAAGCCGAAGGGCAGACTTAAGAAGTACGACGTTCCTTTATATAAGCGCCCGAACGGCCAGTATGTACTGCACCGCGTGGTCAAGGTGTGCGACGACGGCTACGTTATCTTAGGCGATAATTGTCTGCGCAAAGAATACAATATCAAGGAAGAACAGATAATAGGTGTTCTCACGTCGCTCGTGAGAAAGGGAAAAGAGGTTGATTTCAACAGCTTCGGATACAAGTTCTATTCGAGGTTCTGGTATGCCGTATATCCCGTTCGTGTTATATTTATGAAAGCCAGAAGCTTATTGGGAAGGCTCTACAGAAAATGCAGAACAGCGCGGTAAAGTGGCTTTATAAAGTTCCGGGACGCAAGAAAATCTACATCGTCCTGCTCACGATCGTTCAGTGCCTTAACGGCGCGAGCGGTGTTCTTTATGCTCTTTTCTTAAGAGGCATCGTAGACAGCGCGGTCGCGCATAATAAAGACGGGTTCATCTATAACGCGATATGCATCGTTGCGCTCGTTCTGATCCAGCTGACATTAAATGCGATAACAAGGTGGCTGTCCGAGCTTTCGCGTGCGACATTTGAGAACCTTTTCAAAGAGAGACTGATGCACAATATCCTCCGCAAGGATTTCGGCCGCGTAAGCGCAGTCCATTCCGGAGAGTGGCTCAACAGGCTTACAAATGATACAACTCTCATAGCGAATAACATCACGGAGATCATTCCGGGTTTTGCGGGCATGGCGGTAAAGATGATCTCTGCGCTCGTCATGATCACCATTCTGGATCCCAGATTCGCGCTCATTCTCATCCCTTTGGGAATCCTTTTGGGACTTCTTACCTTTGCTTTCAGAAAGAACATGAAAAAGCTCCACAAGAAGGTTCAGGAAAAGGACGGCGACGTGAGGATCTTCATGCAGGAGAGGATCTCCAGCCTTATGGTGATCCGTTCTTTTGCTGCCGAGGAACAGACTGAGACCGAAGAACGCCAGAAGACCGGTGCGCACAAGAAGGCGCGCATGAGGAGAATGCGTTTTTCGAATATCTGCAACTTTGGTTTCGGCGGCGCCATGAACGGCATGTATATCTTCGGTGTCATCTACTGCGGCTACGGCATCCTTACGGGCACGATCTCATACGGTACGCTGACTGCCATCACGCAGCTCATCACTCAGATCCAGTCGCCGTTTGCCAACATCACGGGTTATCTGCCTAGGTGGTATCAGATGATCGCAAGTGCGGAGCGACTTATGGAGATCGAGAAGTTCGATGACGATATTTCCGAATCCATCGAGCCGCGCGAAAAGGTTACTTCCTTCTACCGTGATTCTTTCGCCGGCATCGGTCTGGATAATGTCTCTTACACATACTATCCCGCATCAAATAAAGTCGACGGCATTGCCAAAGACAATATGCCTGTCGCGGTCACTTCACTTGATATGACGATCGCCAAAGGCGAGTATGTGGCTTTCACCGGTCACAGCGGCTGCGGTAAGTCCACGGCCCTGATGCTCCTCATGGGAATCTATAAGCCCGATTCAGGCATGCGTTTTGTCTCGTTGAAAGACGGCTCGCGTCAGGAGCTTACTTCATCGTGGCAGCGTCTTTTCGCATATGTGCCGCAGGGCAATAAGCTCATGAGCGGAACCGTCCGTGAGATCGTAAGCTTTGCGGATAAAGCCAAGATGAGTGATGACACGCGCATCAATGAAGCGCTGAAGATCGCCTGTGCGGATTCGTTTATCTCCGAACTCGACAACGGCATCGATACATTGCTGGGCGAGCGCGGCACGGGCCTTTCCGAAGGCCAGATGCAGAGGATCGCAATTGCCAGAGCAATATTCTCCGAAGCACCGATCCTTGTACTCGACGAAGCGACCAGTGCTCTTGATGAGGCGACAGAAAAAGCTCTCCTCGAAAACCTGCGTGCACTGACGGATAAGACGGTAATAATAGTTACGCACCGAGCCGCAGCGCTGGATATCTGCGACAGAAAGATAGAGTTCTAAAATAAAAAGGCTGCCCATCGGACAGCCTTTAATAATTCGATTGATTTGGTATCAGAGTTCGTCAGCAGGAACGAAGGGTAGTTCGATTACGCCGTCATCCGCTTTGGTGGTCTCTGTGGGCTTCTTGGTGTTAGTCGGCTTAGGAGTATTTGTTGCCTTGCTTGAGCCGGATCCTGAGCCCGAACCTGAACCTGATCCTGATCCGCTGCCTGAATCAGATTCTGATGTGGTTGTTGTGGCATCAGTCTCAGGCTTAACGATTACCTCACCCTCTTCTGTGGAAACGGTGGGCTCTGTCTCGGATTCTGTTGTTGTGGTGGTAGCCTCAGATGTGGTAGTCGTTGTAATAACGGTGCTGTCTGTGGGAACCATCTGTTCGTTCTTATTGCAGCCGCGGACGATCAGCGCTATGACCAAGATAAGTACAAGAGCGCCTGCCACTACTGATAATGTAATTGTCAACTGTTTTTTATCCATGACAGAATAATACCCTTAAAGACGGATTACTGCAAATATTTTATGAGGAGGCTTTGTAATATGATGATTTAATTACTTTTTGAAAAATGTTCTAAAATTTTTGAAAAGTAGTGGTAGTATTACCATAATTACTTTTTGAGGGTGCTTGTGTTATGGAAGATTATTCTTACGACCGCAATGTTGAAAGTGAGCATAGCAACACCACAATGCTCGATTATCTCAAAGAAGAAGCCGAACTCGACAAAGTCGATTACGAAGCTTTCATGGAAGAGATAAGAGTCAGCTGATAAGGCAAGTTTTTTATTTCAGAGTGTTCAGGGGCTAATAGCCCCTTTTTTATTGGTGGATGTGTGTTTTTCGAGAGGGCATGAGTCTTGTACGACTGTTTGTCGGTCTGATTTGATCGATTTAGTCGGACAAATAGTCGGAATTTGGGATTTCCGACTATTTGTCGGTCGGATTTGGCATTTTGAGTCGGACAGCATTTGACATTTAAGGCATAGAATTATCTATTGTAAAAAGGGATGCATAGATCATTGAATTGAATGATGCGAAAAAGCTTCTGATGTCGAAAGGCACAGCATCAGTGTCGTAAGTGCATATCAGATCCAGTCCAGGCAACAGTCCGGCACCGGCATAATTGTTGATTGTTGTTGCGGTTTTCCTAGTGTAGTCAGTAGAGTTTTTCAATCCGAAATGTTCGTGGAATTTACATTGATCCAGCTCATTAATAAGGATTACAAAGTCTGTGTTTATTGGATGGTTCAATCCTTTTAACCAGATTTCGGGTTCATACTTAAAAGGTATCTCCTGTTCTGTATAAAATCTGGCTATTTCAGCTTCAACGGGAGATCTGTAATACGTACCATTGAAAAAGTGGGTTTTGTGTTCGCGATAATAGGGGTTCGCGTCATTTTTAAGACTTTCGAAAAAGGCTCCGTTCAGTATGACGGATTCAGTGTTGTTGACAAAGCACTTTCTTGCTTTCTTTTCAGGTTTAATGTCCTCCGGAGGTTCTCCCCGGAAACAGCTTTTCCAAAGGCCTTCATATTTCGAAAGATTACACAGGTGCTTTTCGCGTTCTTGCATACAGATACGCAATTTTTCTCCTTGTGTGCTGTCGGCTGAATATGTATGGTGTTTAGTCATATATACGAGTTTATTGACACCCCTGATCGTTCTGTGAGAAATAACCACCTCCGGCAGTGCCGCCAGCTGCTGTTTGCAGTAGTTGATCTTCAGGGCGAGGTATTCTTTGGGAATGTAGGGTTCGAAAACAGGCATAGAGGGTCCTCCGGGCGGGTACTGGTGTAGGGCATAAGAGTTGGTGCCCTGATTATAAGAGGAGGGCTTGTCGGTTTTTCCGTACAAAAACCGACAAGGGGCGGAAGAGGCTCTTTTCTTAATTTGTTTTAACCTATATTAACTGCACAATCCCTTCGACTTAAAATATTGCAAATCCCGACTTACATATCAAAGGAAGAGTTCTCATAATTAAAGTGTAAATAAATATTTAGTAATCGGAGGTTTCTTATGCTTAAGGATTTCGTTAAGGCAGTTAAGCCGGAAGATGAAGAATTTACAAAAAGACTGGAAGATGAGAGGGCGAAGCTTTTTGCCGCCCAGATGAAGATAAAGGAAGCCGGGCTCCCCGTAATGGTAATTTTCGAAGGCTGGGGCGCTGCAGGCAAGGGAAGCGTCTTAGGAAAGATCATCAAGAATATCGACCCCAGATTTTTCAGGGTTAAGACTTTTCCCAAGCCCTCCAAAGATGAGCTCAGATATCCGTTCCTTTACCGCTATATGAAGGAGATCCCCGAAAAGGGCAAGTTCGCGTTCTATGACACCTTCTGGATGGAGGAGATCACAGATGCCAGAGTTGAGGATTATCTCGATGACGATGAGTACGAGGAGATGATCGACTCGATCAACAGAACTGAGAGAACGCTTGTCGATAACGGCTATCTTGTCATGAAGTTCTTCTTCCAGATCGGAAAGAAGGAGCAGAAGGAGAGGCTCGAAAAGCTCCTGGACGACAAAGATACCAAGTGGCGAGTCGACAAGGGTGACCTTTATGAGAATAAGCATTACGACGACTGTCTTGAGGTCTACGACCAGTATCTGAAGGATACGAACAATCCGACTGCGCCGTGGTACATCATCGACAGTAAAGATAAAAAGTTTGCAGAACTTCAGGTGCTGGAATTCCTGAATCAAGGAATAGAGACGGCGTTAAAGAACCAGAATACCGCTGCTCCGATCCTGCAGAATGTTTTCCCTCTTAAGAAGACACCGCTCCTTAAGGAGATCGATCTTAAGGATAAGACTCTGACCGACGAGGAGTATGAGGAGAAGCTCAACAAGCTCCAGGATGAGCTCCGTGACCTTCATAACAAGCTCTACAGGAAGAAGATCCCTGTCATCATCTGCTATGAGGGATGGGATGCTGCAGGCAAGGGCGGCAACATCAAGCGCATTACGGGTGCTTTGGATCCGAGAGGATTCGAGGTGCTTCCTATCGCAAGCCCTGAGCCGCACGAGAAGAACAGGCACTTCCTCTGGAGATTCTGGACGAGGCTTCCGAGGACCGGCCATATCGCAATCTTCGACCGCACGTGGTACGGAAGAGTAATGGTCGAGAGGATCGAAGGTTTCTGCTCAGAGAACGACTGGCAGCGCGCCTATAACGAGATCAACGAATTCGAGAAAGAGCTCACGGACTGGGGCGCAGTAGTCATCAAGTTCTGGGTGCAGATCGACAAGAAGACCCAGCTCAAGCGTTTCAAGGAACGTCAGGCAAATCCCGAGAAGCAGTGGAAGATCACCGATGAGGACTGGCGCAACCGCGAGAAGTGGGACAAGTATGAGACGGCGATCGATGAGATGATCAAGAAGACGTCGACCGAATTCGCACCGTGGTACATCTTGGAATCCGTCGACAAGAAGTATGCCCGCATCAAGGCCCTTGAGATCGTAATAGACAGGATCAAGGAAGCCTGCGATAAGGGTAACAAGGACTGATATCTTAAAGCGAAAATCAATACGGATGCCTGCAGGGGAGTTTTTAACACCCTGCAGGCCTTTTTATGTGCTCAAAAAATCATGGCAATTTATGGGCAAAGTCAAACGAACCCCATGAAATAGAGCGATTTTTGTCGAATTTGTCTACCACACACTTGACCTGGCCGTGCTAAAATAAAAACTGTTAGTATATACCATAAATCATTTTTTACAAATAGTTTTTTCATACTTTTTTAAATATTTTTTAGAAATTCTAAGAAAGGCAGGTTCGTATGGGCTTTAAGATTGGCGACAACATCGTTTATGCCGGCAGCGGCGTTTGTCAGATAGACGACATTAAAGACATCAGTTTTTTCAAAGAGAAACCTCAGAAATACTATGTTCTGAAGCCCCTCTTTGTAGCAAGGTCCCAGTACGTATACGTGCCTCTCAATAACGAGGCCCAGGTAAGCCGCATCAGACCTGTCGCTTCAAAGAAGGAAGCCATTGCGCTTTTAGACAAGCTTCCGATAGATAACTGCAGCTGGATCGAGGACCGCAATGAGCGTAAAGCTACATTCACGGACATCATCGTCAACGGCACCAGGGAAGATATCGTAGGTCTTATCTATCTGATCAACAGACACGCCGAGAAGCTTTCGAAGGAAGGCAAGCATCTGAATGCCCAGGACGAGCGTGCCCTGATCGATGCAAGGAACAGAATGAATAATGAGATCGCTGTAGCGCTTAATATGGAGCCGGACGGAGTCATCGAGCTTATCCATGAGAAGACCGGCCTGGAAGATTTTGCGTAAAACCTATATAGACGGTATTAGTTATTGCAATATGCAAGAAGGTGTGATTTAATAACCGCAGTTTTGATTTAAGGAGATTCCTTATGAAGACTGCGGTTTTCTTTTATGCGTATAGCTACTATTACTACTTTAGGGAGACGAACTAAAGCGGCTTGTGCTGGCGCCAAAGAGAACCAAAGATATGATTTGATTTGAATAACGCTGCAGGGTACGCTTAAAGCCCCGCAGCGTTTTTTATTCAAGTTGAATCAGGTAACAAATAGGGATATCCGAACCCTTAGAAGGAGAT
>Ga0247610_10009024_pt1 | contig 10088 bp, 4 predicted proteins | sample 174DNAGHGhighgp2_FD_193483 | JGI IMG/M metagenome (GOLD analysis project Ga0247610, IMG submission 193483) | Sheep rumen microbial communities from Palmerston North, Manawatu-Wanganui, New Zealand - 1742 DNA GHGhigh gp2 | ecosystem: Host-associated > Mammals > Digestive system > Stomach > Rumen ... | reverse complement strand
GTACGCTCGTATCATTGACCCCAAAGGAAATCTTCTCGGTGAGAGCGAAGAGCGCCAATTCCCGTTTGAGAATCTCAATATCGAATACTCGTTGACACAGCAGATAGAGTATTCCGGAGACAGATATGCAGGTGTTTGTTATTATGCGCTGGGAGAAGAGGAAAATATGCAGAAGGGAATATACTCGATCGATTTCTTCTGTGACGGCAATCTGATAGGCTCTTTTCCCCTCGAAATAAAGAAATAATAAACAATAATACAAAAAAAATTCCTATATTCTTGCGTATATGGGAATTTTTTTGTACCTTTGCACCCGATTTTGAGGAAAGATGGCAGAGTGGTCTATTGCGTCGGTCTTGAAAACCGAAGTACTGAAAGGTACCGGGGGTTCGAATCCCTCTCTTTCCGCATGAAGACGTTTCCTATGTTAGCCAAGACATTCAAGGGCTTGGAGGAAGTGTTAGCGCAAGAACTCATTGAGTTAGGCGGCAGTGACGTGCTCATCGAAAGAAGAGCCGTTTCTTTTAGTGGGGACAAGTCAATCCTATATCGCGCGAATTTCTGTCTTCGGACGGCTATCCGTATTCTTGTTCCCATAGCAACATTCAAGTTGCGTGCGTATAATTCCAAAGCCCATCAAGGTAATCTCAAGCCCGAGGATTGGCTCTATGAGCATGTCAAAGCTATCGATTGGAGCCGATATATGACTGTAAACTCTACATTCTCCATTGATGCAACGGTATATAGTGAGACTTTCCGTAACAGCCGTTTTGTCACTTATCGTGTCAAAGATGCGATTGTTGATTATTGGCAGGAGAAAGAAGGTAATCGTCCCAATGTACGGTTGGAAGATCCGGATTTGTCTGTTAATGTGCATATTGCGAATGATCAGGTGACGGTTTCGCTGGATAGTAGCGGTGAGAGTTTGCATAAGCGTGGTTACCGTGTGGCGACAACAGAAGCGCCAATAAATGAAGTGTTGGCGGCAGGCATGCTTCTAATGGCAGGTTGGAAAGGCGAGTCGGATTTCTATGACCCCATGTGCGGCTCTGGTACGCTGCCTATTGAGGCTGCGCTCATTGCACGCAATATAGCTCCCGGTGTGTTCAGAAAGTCTTTTGCCTTTGAGAAGTGGTGTGATTTTGATGCGGACTTATGGAGCGATATTTATAATGATGACAGTCGAGAGCGAGAATTTACGCATAAGATTTACGCGTCGGATGCTTCTTTCTTCGCAGTCCAGCAAGCAGCAAAGAACATCAAAGCGGCAGGAGTCCAGAAAGATGTTGAGTTGCGTCAAATCCGCATGGAGGAGATCAAAAGAGGGGAGGAGAAGATCAATAAATGCGGCAAAGCCTTGGTGGTAATTAATCCGCCCTATGGTGAACGTTTGGCGTCCAATAAAGATATGGAAAACTTGTACGGCAAGATAGGCACGGCACTCAAACACCAATTTGCAGGAGCCACCGCATGGATTATCTCATCCAATGATGCCGCCATGAAGTGTATCGGGCTCAAGCCCGGTAAGAAATACCGCTTAATGAACGGAGAGTTGGATTGTCAGTTCAACAGGTATGATCTGTTTGCAGGAAAGAGAAACGAGCAGATTAGTAAATCTTAAAAACAATCTCTTTATGGAACCTATATACATCGCCGATTATAATTACCCTTTGCCGGACGAACGGATAGCCAAGTACCCGTTGCCAGAACGCGATCACAGCAAACTGCTGGTTTATCGCGACGGTCAAGTGAGTGAGGACTTTTTCTACCATGTCGGCGACTATCTTGCCCCCGATTCTCTCCTTATATATAATAATACGCGCGTGATACAGGCTCGTCTGGAGTTTCATAAACCTACCGGTGCACGAATCGAAGTGTTTTGTCTGGAACCTATTTCTCCACGCGATTATCAGTTGTCGCTATCTTCCACTGTAGGGTGCACATGGAAATGTATGATAGGGAATGCCAAGAAATGGCATAATGAGGCAATCGAACTCAAAGCGGGTTGTTTCACTCTGCGTGCGTATAAAGAGGAAACACTCGGTAATACCTTCGCTGTTCGTTTTGAGTGGGACGGTGATACTGTGTCTTTTGCCGAGATTTTGGAGTCTGCAGGTGAATTACCAATACCTCCCTATCTGAATCGCAAGACAGAAGAGTCAGATTTGCGTACCTATCAGACCGTTTATTCACGCATCAAAGGTTCTGTGGCAGCACCGACAGCCGGATTACATTTCACGGAAAGAGTGCTGGACGATTTACGTAATCGCGGCATTGAAACCGATGAGGTGACGCTGCATGTGGGCGCCGGTACATTCCTGCCCGTCAAGACCGCCGACGCCAACCAACACACCATGCATACGGAAATCATCGCCGTGCCTCGGGAAGCGATTGCGCATATTCTATCCAAACTCGGGCATGTAGTAGCCGTGGGAACGACCTCTATGCGTACCCTCGAATCACTCTATTTCATCGGTTGTCAGCTCTGTCATGTCGAATCTCCTTTTGATTTGGGCAACAGTCTCAAAGTGAGTCAATTTGAGCCCTATGAACGAGAGTACACAACATCTGCTTCGCGAGCTTTGCAGGCAATATTGTATTATTTGGATACAACCCATCAAAATACTCTCCATGCAGAAACGCAGATTATGATCAAGCCAGGTTACACGTTTCGCATTGTGGACCAGCTGATTACTAATTTCCACCAGCCGCAATCAACGCTACTATTACTCGTCAGTGCATTCGTTGGCGGTGATTGGCATACTATCTACGACTATGCGTTGAGCCATGATTTCCGTTTTCTCAGTTACGGAGACAGCAGTATTTTGACGCGAAAAGACCAATGTAAATGAATAAACGGTAAATGAACATGATAGATACCCATTGCCATATAGATGAAGAAGCCTTTGCAGCCGATAGGGAAGAAGTCATTGCTCGTCAGCGGGAAAATGGAGTAGAAGCCATGATTGTTCCCGGAGTCAATGTTGCCTCTGTCGAAACCGTTTTGAAGATATGTCATAGACACCCTGGTTATTGCTATCCGGCTTTGGGTTTGCACCCGGAAGATGTAAAAGCTGATTGGCAAGAACAGTTGGCGATAGTCGAGAACGCTATACGAACGCATCGTGATGAGTTGGTTGCTATCGGAGAAATCGGTCTTGATTATTATTGGGACAAAACATTCAAAGAGGAGCAAAAAGAGGTTCTCAAACGTCAATTGTTGTTGGCAAGGGAAATGGATCTTCCCGTTATTCTGCACAACCGTGAAGCCACAGAAGATATTCTTCGCATCGTTCGAGAAGTGCAAAAGGCAGAGGACGCCTGCTCAAAAGGTAAATTAACCGGCGTGTTTCATTGTTTCAATGGAAGTCGCGAAACGATGGAAGAGATTTTGTCAATGGGATTTTATTTCGGCATCGGTGGCGTGATTACATTCAAGAACTGTAAGTTGGGAGAAACCCTTAGTGAATTGGTAACGGGAACAAGTGACGAAGAACACCTAATGAATCGTCTTTTATTGGAGACAGACGCACCCTATATGGCACCGGTCCCTCATCGCGGAGAAAGGAATGAAAGTCGATGGATGTGTTATGTTGCGGAGAAACTATCGGCAGTGTTGAATATTAGTCATGAAGCGATAGTCGAACATGCCACGGAAAACGCAAAAAGACTCTTTCGACTGCCATAAAAGGAAATTCATTTATCATTTTTAAAAATTTATCTATCATTTTGTGAAAAAGTGCATATTTATATGTACTTTCTCTTGTATATGTCAAAGAAAAATCGTAAATTTGCAACGAATTTTGAATAGACAAGATAGGGGTTTTGATAAAACCTCGTTAAAACCTCGTTAAAACCTCAACGTAGTTTTGGGGAAGAAAATGAATAACACAAAATACCATAGGAAATGAAAAAATTATTTTCTCTTTTGATTTTATGTTTGACCGGTATAAGTGCCATGTGTGCGGCAGAGCCGGAGATTTATGGTGCTCTTACCGATGAGGGCAAGACATTGACCCTTTATTATGATGAGTTCAAGGACAAGCATACCGTGCTTGAAGGATGGGGAGATGGTACAATCGGTACGTACTACTTGTATAAAGATGAGCAGCTCATTACCCAAGTTGTGCTGGACGAGAGCATGAAGGAAGCCCGTCCAACCAACACTGCCTGCTGGTTTTCCCGTATGACCAACCTGGAGCGAATAGAGCATCTTGACTATCTCAATACCTCCGAGGTCGAGGATATGAATCTAATGTTCGCCGGCTGTCGCAACTTGCTTTCTTTGGACATCAGCCATTTCAATACCTCCAAAGTGACAGATATGAGCTTAATGTTCCGATATTGCGATAAGTTGAGTTCATTGGATGTCTCTTCGTTCAACACCGCCAATGTGACCTCTATGCGCTATATGTTTGACAATTGTTCAAACCTGACCGAGTTGGATGTGAGCCACTTTAATACCGCCAAAGTGACTTCCATGTATGGCATGTTCTCGTTTTGTAGCCGGTTAGAATCCATTGATGTGAGTTCGTTCAACACGACCCAAGTGACCGATATGACCGGAATGTTTTCCGACTGCGCGTCGCTGCGCACCTTGGACCTCAACAATTTCGACTTGACAAACACGAAATATATCTCAGCCATGTTCCTACGATGCACGAACCTGCAACGTATCTACTGTGCCAATGACTGGACCCAATGGAGCAAAGAATCCCTCGCCGGATCGGTTATGTTCGGCTACTGCTACAACCTGATAGGCGAGAACGGCACAAAGTACAATTATATGCAAACGTATTTTGAGTATGCCCATCCGGATAAAGCCGGCAATCCGGGCTATTTCACCATTACCAAAAAGCCCCTTTCCCCGCTTCTCTATGCCGCTGTGTCGGATGAAGGCGCCACCGTCACTTTCTACTATGACAATCAGTATGACACTCGTCCGGGCTATATTCCCCAATGGTGTGTGGACGATTTCAGAGGCGGTGCTTTCCTGTGCGATGAGCAGACACTTGCCCTCATTACCAAAGCCGTCATGGACAAGTCCGTCATCGATGCTATGCCCAAATTCACGTACGGATGGTTTGCCAATATGAAAAACTTGAAAACCATTGAACATCTCGATTACCTGAATACCGAAGATGTCCGTTATATGGATTACATGTTTGATGGTTGTGCTTCACTCTCTGCTTTGGATTTAAGCAGCTTTAACACCGATAAAGTTTGTTGGATGGAGGGTATGTTTGAAGGATGTAATAGTCTTACCGCTTTGGACGTAAGCAGTTTCAATACAGAAAATGTTCAAAATATGGCCGCTATGTTTGCCGGTTGTGAGAATCTCACCACACTGGACATAGACCACTTTGACACGCGCAAAGTATTCGGTATGCGTCACATGTTCTCCGGTTGCAAGAAGCTCTCAACCCTTTACCTGTTCCCTTACTACGACAACAAATTTATCACGTCCAAGGTAACAGATATGGATAGCATATTCGCCGGTTGCGAGAGTTTGACAACATTGGACATGACCAAATTTTCAACAGGGAATGTAGTTAGAATATCCAACATGTTCAGGGGTTGCAGCAGTCTGAAGACGCTTGACCTGACGGGCTTCGACATGGGCAAAGTGGAAAAACTGGATAATATGTTCTATGATTGTACCTCGTTGACCACTATCAAATGCAACGATTCATGGACGGTGTCGGGTGACTCGGTGTTCTATAACTGTACCAGTCTGGTAGGAGGCAGCGGAACGGAATACCGTAGCAGTCGTATCAGTGCCGCTTCTGCCTCTCCTGACCGCACTTTCTTCCCTGGCTATTTTACTGCTACTGTTCCTCTCGAAGAACTATACGGCGTATATGACGATGCAGAAAAGACCCTCACTATCTATTATGACATGAACCGCGCAAGCCGAGGCGGCGTAAGCGACTGGAGCAACTCGTACAAATACAAATATGCCGAGAACACGAAAAAAGTGGTGTTCGACGAGTCGGTCAAAGACGCTTTGCCTACCACTACTGCCGATATGTTCCTCTCCTTCGAAGAGTTGGAGAGCATCGAGCATCTGGACTATCTGAACACCCAAAAGGTAACCGATATGTCATCCATGTTCCGTGATTGCGGCAAACTGACGGAGATTGACCTCAGCAAATTCAACACCTACAACGTGCAATCCATGGAGCAGATGTTCTACGGCTGCGCGAACGTGGCGAAACTGGATGTAAGTTCCTTTCAGACAGAGAGTGTACGGAATATGTCAGGAATGTTCAACGGCTGCGCCGCTGTGGATACCATACACTTCTCCTACACTATATGGAGGATAGACAACCTGAGTTATATGTTTGCCAACTGCACGAACCTCAAAGCGGTAGAACATATAAATTGGTGGAGGACAGGTAATGTAACCGACATGCAGAGTATGTTTGCCAACTGCGAAAGCCTTACCAGTATCAATATGTCCTCATGGGATACCCCGCGTGTCACCAATTACGGTTTTATGTTCGCCGGGTGTACCAACCTGGAGACGGTAAACATCCGGCACTTCGACATCCGGGAGGACGCGTCTGTTACCTTTATGTTCCAGAACTGCCCGTCTCTAAAAACCATCTATTGCTACGAAGACTGGAGCCGTTTTGCCGACAATATCAACATGCCGATATTCGAGGGTTGCACCAGCCTTGTCGGGTCACGTGGGACCACTTGCGACGGCACGATGGCATTCGACGACATACGATATGCCACTCCGGATTTGGAGGGACATCCGGGCTATTTCACCAATAACAAAGAGATCTACGCGGTGCTCAACGAAGGGGACACCACCCTGACGTTCTACTACGACTCACTGCGCGTCCTACGTAACGGCACGACGTCTTGGAAAAAATACTCAAGAAACTTCTCTGACTATAGTATTACCAAAATCATCTTCGATTCTTCCATCCGTGATGCTCGTCCCGGAAGTACCTATGAATGGTTCGCGGGATTCTCGAAGTTGAAGAGTTTCGAGAATCTCGACTACCTCAACACCTCTAAAGTGACGGATATGCGGTATATGTTCAGCCATTGCCGGGAACTTACCTCGCTTGACCTGAGCAATTTCGACACCCGCAATGTGGAAGCCTTTGATTTTATGTTCCTCTACTGCTGGAGTCTGACCGAACTGGATGTCAGCAGTTTTGTTACCGACAAAGCATCCTATTTCAGTTATATGTTCTACGGATGTACAAATCTGACCACACTCCATCTTGACAACTTCAACATGGAGAACGCATGGAGTATGGACAATATGTTTGGTGGCTGCAAGAGTCTCACCACCATCTATTGCAACAAAAACTGGAGTACCGGCAAAAGACTTGAACGATCAGCCGATATGTTCAAGGGCTGCACTGCGCTTACCGGTGAACAAGGGTCTATGGTGACCGGAGAACAGTTTGACGCCACCTACGCCCGCCCGGACGGAGGTATAGGCAACGAGGGCTATTTCACGCATACCGAGGAAGTATATGCCGTTCTGGAACCGGACAACACCACTCTGACCATGTACTACGACAAACAGCGTGAGGAACGCGGTGGAGTTACCGACTGGCCTAAATATAACAACTTGTTTGCTAACCCCGACCACGAAACCAATCATATCGAGAAGATAGTTCTTGACGAGACTATGCAGCAGGCAAGACCCGTCTCCACCGAAGAATGGTTCGATTCATTCCATTATCTGACCGAGATAGAACACCTTGACTTCCTCAACACCTCCAAGGTCAAGAATATGAATAGTATGTTCAGCTGCTGCTACTGTCTCCGTGAAATCGACCTGTCGCATTTCAACACCTCCAAAGTGACAACGATGAACTGGATGTTCATCAACTGCGATTCCCTTATGGAGATTGACCTCAACAGTTTCGATATGCAGTCGGTTGAGACAACGTGGTGTTTGTTCAACGGTTGCAATCATCTGCCGACAATCTATTGTGCCAACGACTGGAGCGTGACCGCACCGAACCTTACTCAAAGCGGATTAACGTTCGGCGGATGCAAATCACTTGTCGGCGGTCGTGGCACAGTCTATGACCCGAACTTCGAGGATGTTACGTACGCCCGTTTGGACGGAGGGAAAGACGCTCCCGGCTATTTCGCTGATGGCCCGTATTACGTAACTTTCCTCGACCAAAAAGGTCAAGTTTTATCTATAGTAAAAATAAAAGGCGGCTCGCCTGCATTAGCTCCCGAAGTTCCGGAAGTGGAAGGTTATAGGTTTACAGGGTGGGATAAGGATATCAGTTTTGTCACTGCCGATATGACCGTCAATGCCGTTTATACGCCTATAATCTATGATGTTACTTTCCTTGACAAGGACGGCAACATCTTAGAAGTGGTCAAAACAAACCACGGTTCAGCCGCCGTGGCTCCACAGATACCGGAGGTAGAGGGATACACCTTCTTAGGCTGGGATGTGAATTTTGATAAAGTGGTTTCCGACATGACCGTCAGAGCCATTTATACGCCTATAGTCTATGATGTTACCTTCCTTGACAAGGACGGCAATACAATAGAAGTGGTCAAAGTGACATATGGCTACGGAGCGACTACTCCGAATGAACCGGCTGTGGAAGGCTACCATTTTGTAGGCTGGTTCATGGGAGAGAATTGGGATATCCCCGCCGACCTCGACCATATTACTTCCGACTTGACCGTCAAGGCTGTTTATGGCAAGGATGATGTCTATTATACCGTCACGTTTATTGATATGAATGGGGACATAATAGACAAAGCCCAAAGTGTGTTGGAAGGCAAGGCGGCTATAGCTCCCGACGCTCCCAAGGTCAGTGGTTATGTGTTCGTAGGATGGGATAAAGACTTCGAGCATGTGACATCCGACCTGACCATACAGGCTCTCTACGAGAAAGAGAAAGTATATTTTACCGTCACCTACTACGACTGGAACGGCGATGAAATCTTTGTAGAGCAAGTGGAAGAAGGACACGACGCCCAAGGACCGGAGAACGACCCAGAACGCGAAGGGTACACCTTCACCGGCTGGAATAAGTCGTTGGAGAACATCACTTCCGACCTCCTCGTCATTGCACAGTACAAGAAGAATCCCGGAACAGGGCTGGAAGATGTACAAAGTGACGATGTACCATGTACAAAGGTATTGAAGAACGGCGTGCTCTATCTGATGTACAAAGGGACAATGTACGATGTACAAGGGAGGAGAGTTGAGAGTTGAGAATTGAGAGTTGAGAGTTGAGAGTTGAGAAAATTGCGCAGCAATAATCGTTCGAGGCTTTGCCGAGATAAGAATTGAGAATTAACAAAAAAACAAAACGATATGAAACGAATTGGTACAATTATTCTGCTGCTGATGACAGCAGTGACTATGTCTCTGTATGGCGCGAAGACAATCTATGCCACATTGGACAAAAAAACTCACACCTTCTGCATATACTACGACGAGTATAGAGAAGGGCGGCCCTATGTCTGTAAGGAATGGACTTGGGTGGAGGGTACACAAAACGTACCACAGGAGGACCTCAATGAAATCTATAGCATCGATTTCGACGAAAGCATGAAAGAAATCACTCCGTTCAAAACGGAGCAATGGTTTGCCAACATGACCAAACTGAAAAACATCAAACACTTGGAATTCTTTGAAACGAAAAACTCCTCTACAATGTTCAAGATGTTCTACAACTGCAAGAGTCTCATTTATTTGGATCTTTCCCCTCTCAATGTCAAAAATATTCAGACGATGAATTCCATGTTTGAAGGTTGCGAGAAACTTGCCGTTCTGGACATCTCTTCTTTCAATTTACGCAAGTCTTCCGGTTCCTCCGTCAATGTGTCGTGTAACCGTATGTTTGCACGATGCAGCAACCTGCGCGTGATTTTCAGCCCGGAAAAGGAGATGTTCTCCGGGGATGAGGAAAAATATCCCGGCAAGGATATGTTCTTGGGATGTAAACTCTTAACCGGCGGCAACGGGACGAAATACGACCCCGAACATATAGACTCGTCTTATGGCACGTATGACTCAGAAGGCCATCCGGGCTATTTCACAAGCGTTGAAGAATCGGAAAACCCGAAGTTCT
>Ga0247610_10009023_pt1 | contig 10089 bp, 8 predicted proteins | sample 174DNAGHGhighgp2_FD_193483 | JGI IMG/M metagenome (GOLD analysis project Ga0247610, IMG submission 193483) | Sheep rumen microbial communities from Palmerston North, Manawatu-Wanganui, New Zealand - 1742 DNA GHGhigh gp2 | ecosystem: Host-associated > Mammals > Digestive system > Stomach > Rumen ... | reverse complement strand
GGCTTCTCTTGTGCCGGAAGATTGGGAAGGCAGAGCATTATCAACTTCTCTTGCCCCGACGTTATCGGCAGATTTGCCCCACCCAAAAATTTTCTTTAATTTCGCACCAATACTATGTCCGCTCATACCTGCAGTTTTTATTCCAAGACCGAATACAGGTGATAATGCTCCTCCTGCAGCTCCGCCGATTAGCGAACCTTGAAGCATAGCTCCTGTGTCCCAGTTGCTGTCAAGTCCGGCTCTGAAACCTCCATCAAAAAAACCGTTTGCTGTACCATCGGTTATCATTTCTCTTCCATATGCCGCTAATTGGCGTTTGACTTCACCTTTTGCCATAAATTTGGTACCGTAAGTATATCCGGTAGGGTTTTTAAGAGCTGTTATTAAAGTTTGTTTAACCCCTGATTTTCCTGTATTAACAATAACAGATTCAGCTCCGGCTTTTACAACCTGAAGCCCGCTCTTAACAGCGAATGCTTTACCGACAGCACCTCCGAGACCTCCTGTTACAGGAGCAAGAACGCCTGAAAAAGCGCCTGTTGCTACATCATGCCAAAAAGAATCATATTTCCGATTTGTTCCAGCTGTATCTAATGATTTTACTCCGACTTTTATTATTGCGCCACTTAACGTAGCTGCACCTACACCAATTGCAATAGAAGCACCACCGGTAAACGGAGCTGCAGCTACAGCTAAAGAGTATATACCAACAGCTGCGATACCGGAAATCATATCACCTGCAATATCAACTGCCATATCTTGACCTTCTTTGTAGTCATTTAAGGCTTGTTCGGATTTGGTTTTTATTTTTTTACCTTCTTCTGTATTATCATCAAGAAAATTATTTATATTCTCTTCACTAAATTCCGCACCTGTAATTTCTTCAAAGGCTTCTTGAATAGTTTTTTGACCACTTGCTACGGCATCTAAAATCTTTTGTTCATTTACTCCTTGTGCTCTTACTTCATTTGAAGAATCGGTAATTTTATCCAGAAAAGGAACGTTATTTTTCATCCAGCTCCATGCATTTCCTATGAAACTGTTGCTTTCTTCTGCTTTGTCGGTTTCTTTGGATATATTTCCGACTTTTTGTTGAAGTTTGGCTAATATAGCTTGTTCCTTGGCTTTATCAATATTTGCAGGAGTTCGATTTGTACTTGTTTCTATGCTTAATCCGCTGTTATTTAAAGCCAGAGCACTATCCAGTCCAAAAACGGATATTCCCTCGTCTTCTGACATCTGCATCTTTGCGATTGAATCATTATATATTGTCAAAATTTGTTCATTAGTAAGTCCGGCAACCTGATCTTTGTAGGTTGTTCTTATTGAATCAATTATTCGTTGTTCTTCAATAGAAAATTTTGACACGACCTTTATCCATAAAAAACTTACATTCATCATGATTTACGGCATATTTAAGTAAAAACTTTATAGCAAAACGAATTTTTGTTACAAAAATTTACAAACATTTCGTTACAAACTGGCAATTTGTTTTTTTATGAGTTTTCATGAGAGTAGAAGAAGGTTTATTATGAATTTTAAAATTCCATCAACAAACTTATCCGCAATCACATTCAGAAGAGACGATGCTAACGGGAAAAAACAAAAAGCAGAAGCTGCTCTGGCAGACACTCAGCTTGAAAAATCACCAAGCAAAGATAAATTCGAACTTTCTGTTGGGTATGTAAATGATACTCACGGTCAGACAAATAATATGATGAGAATTCTATCGGGTTTAAAAGGTGATATAAAGCTTTCTGCAGGGGATAACGATATTGGTGATGAAAAAAACTCAGGTATCCATAAAGCAACAATAAAGTTTTTAAACAGGGCGGATATAACAGCAACTGCCGTAGGTAACCACGAAATGGATACAACGCAGGCAGATTTAATGGATTCTATTAAAGATTATGAAGGCGACATGCTTGCCGTTAATATAAAAAAAGATATGATTGAAGATGAAGATCAGGATATGGTTAAAAAACTCGGAAGAGCTCACCTTGAACAATCATTAACACCTTCTAAAATAGTTGAAGTTAAAGGAGAAAAAATCGGTATATTAGGCGCATCACCAATGGATATGCTTGACAGATTAACACACCCTAACTATCATACAGATGTACACATTGACAAACTTGAAGACACAATAGAGGATATTCAAGACGAGGTTAACAGCTTGAAAAAACAAGGTGTTAACAAAATTTTCTTATTATCACATTTGGGACATAAAAACGACAAAGAAGTTGCCAAAAAAACAAGCGGTATTGATGTCATTATAGGCGGACATACTCATGAACTTGTTAAAGATATTAAAGAAGGTGAAAATCTTCTTTATTCAAATAATGGTGAGCCGGTAATTTTAACGGAAGCAGGAAAAGATGGTAGTTACTTTGGAAAATTAAATCTTGAATTTGATAAAGACGGAGTTATTACAAAAGCTCAAAACAATTTGGGTAACACAGGTTTATTTAAGAAAAATTTGATTAATAAATATATATTTGAAACAGTTTTAGGAAAACCGGAAAAAGTAGGGTTTGTAAAGTCAGCACCGCTTCCACCCAAAACATTAATTGAAGAGAACCCGCATGCAAACTTTGTTTGTGATGTTATGAAAGAAAAAACAGGTGCAGATATTGCATTGTGGCACTTGTGCGGAGTTCGTAATTTCTTCCATGAAGGTGATATTGATTCCAGCGATGTAAAAGATATTTCACCGTTTTTGGACTTTGTAGCGATTGCTCCTGTTTCTGAAAAAAGATTAGTTGAAGTATTTAAGGATGCTGTTTATACAACCTTCCACTCTCATGGAAATAAGCCCGGTTTGTTTGCGACATCTGGATTAGAATATACAGTTAATCCGAAAACAGGCGAACTTGTTGACATGACATTCTTTGATAAAGATAAAAAACCTCATAAAATTGATGTAAATAATCCAAGTGAAACGAAAAAATATACGGTTGTTACAGATGAATTTTTGATGTCAGCAGGAGCGGATTATAAAGTTTTGGCACCTGAAGAAGACTACATAAAAAAATATTCGTATGACAAAGATGTGATGGTTTGTGAATATATTAAAGAAAAGAATGAACCTGTAGAAATTAATCAATACGGAAGATTTCATTTTACAAACTAGCAAATTTTCTTTTTATAAGATTTACACTATTAAAAAGCAGGAAAATATGAACATAACAATTTCACCCCTAAAAATATTTAATAATTCTATAAAATATTCGCAAACTTTCAAAGCGGGCGAAGAGAATAAATTCGAAAAATCGCCCCAAAATGATACATTTGAAATGTCTGTCGGATATATAAATGATTTGCATGGGCAAATAAATAACATGACTCGTGTTTTATCAGGTTTTAAAGGTGATTTAAAATTATCGGGCGGTGATAATTATATAGGAGATGAAAATAACAAAAAAGTTAATACAGCAGTTACAAAATTTCTGAACTTAGCTGATATAAAGGCATCTGCTCTTGGAAATCACGAGCTTGATACAACTCAAAAAGACTTCCTTGATACAATTGAGAAATTTAACGGTTCTGTTTTGGCATCAAATATTGATCAAAAAGATTTGGAAACTCAGGAATTATCTGATATTGAAAAGTACAACAGAGCAATTTTAACAGACGGAATTGCAAAATCGACAATAGTGGAAGTAAAAGGTGAAAAAATAGGACTTGTCGGTGCTGCTCCCGTTGATTTAGGTGAAAGATTGACTCATCCTGATTATCATACAGATTGTACCGTGTTAGAAATGGAAAAATCTATTGGCGAAATCCAAAAGGAAGTCGATAAATTAAAAAAACAAGGGATAAATAAAATATTTTTGTTATCCCATTTAGGACATAAAAGAGATAGAGTTGTAGCACAAAATACAACAGGAATTGATGTAATAATTGGCGGTCATACTCACGAACTAATTGACGGAATTAAAGAAGGTAAGAATCTCTTATACTCTGAAAACGATGAGCCGGTTGTTATAACAGAAGCAGGGCGTGACGGTAAAAACTTTGGTCTTTTGAATTTAACTTTTGATAAAGACGGAATTATTACTAAGGTTCAGAATAATATTGCAAATACAGGGTTTTATCCTAAAAATATGATTTATCAGTATTTATTTAATGAGATATTGGGAAAACCGGAAGAAGTCGGTTACATAAAATCAGCACCGCTTCCTCCTAAAACATTATTGGAAGAAAACCCGCATGCAAACTTTATGTGTGATGCAATGAAAGTAGAAATGGGTGTTGATATAGCACTTTGGAATAATACAGGTGCAAGAAACTTTTTCCATGTAGGACCGATAGATACCAGTGATGTAAAAGATATTGCTCCTTTTTGCGACCATATTTCAGTAGCTGATGTATCGGAAAAAACTCTTGTTAATATGTTTAAACGAGGCGTTGAGGAAACTTATAAAAATCCCGGAAATAAGCCGGGGTTACTCGCTGTTTCAGGCATGAACTATACAATTGATTCTAAAACAGGAAAGCTCGCCGGAATGAATTTTGTGGATAAAACAGGTAAAGAAATTCCTATGAATATTGATAATCCAAGTCCTGATAAAAAATTTAAAGTTGCAGCAGATTCATTTATGATGACTTGGACAAATGATTACAATATGCTTGCTCCGAAAGATGAATGCGTAGAGTATGATTTTAATAAAGATTTTTTAACTTGTGAATACATAAAACATCTAAATAAGCCTATAGAAATTAATCAAACAGGCAGAATAAGATTCATATAATATGGTAATGGTATAAAACTATTTACCACTCGTTATCCCTGACCTTTATTTTTTAATCCGTAAACAAATAATAGAATTTCTGCAACAGCTTTGTATAGCTCAGGCGGAATTTGCTGATTAATATCTACCATTCTGAAAAGCGCTCTTGCAACAGGGGCATTATCTATAACAGGAACATTGTGCTGAGTTGCAATATCAATAATTTTTTTTGCAATAAGCTCAGTACCTTTTGCTGTAACTGTTGGCGACTGCATTGTTTCTGCATCATACTTTAGTGCGCAGGCAACGTGGGTCGGATTTCTTACAACAAAATCTGCATCAGGAACCGAATCCATTGCACCTTGTTGGAGCATTTGCATACGTCTTTGTCTCAAAGCTGCTTTAACGTGCGGGTCTCCTTCTGAGTTTTTATATTCATCTTTTATTTCTTTAAAAGACATTTTTTGGTCTTTCAGGAATTTCCATTTAGTAACACCGTAGTCAGCAGCAGCAATAATTAGGAATGCGATACAAGCTTTGTAAATGAATTCTACAATTAATTTACCAAATTCTATCATTACGGCAAAATGGTTATCTATAGCGGCAAGCATTAAAATACTTTCCAAATGGGCTCTGTAAACCGTCCAGCCTACAATTCCCAAAACAAGAACTTTTACTATGTTTTTGAATAACTCAAATATAGTTTTTACCTGAAACAAATTTTTAAAATATTTTGTTGGGTTTAATTTGTCTAATTTAGGAACAAGAGGTGCCGTTGCAACAAGAGGCCCTACCTGCATAAAATCGCCTAAGATAGCAACAAATGCAGCAACAAATAATATGGAACCAATAATTGCAACAGATGGAACAATGGCGTTTGTTAAAATGTATGTAACCCCAATTGATTCCACGTGCTGATTTGGTATCTGTTCATATAGTGTCTTAAAAAGTCCGACAATCATTCTCCACATTACAGGAGCAAGAAGATTTATAAAGGTAAACATAATAAGCAGAGAAAGCGCGGTTGATACGTCTTTTGACTTGACAACCTGACCTTCTTTTCGTGCACGCTCCAGTTTTTGCGGAGTGGCTTCAAATTGTTTGTCTTCATCTCCCATTTAGATTACCTATAGTTGGACTAAATATATATTAACATAAAATTTAAAATAGTCATTTTAAAAAAATTACACCTTTTGATTGATGTGCATATAAAAAAATACATTTATATTATTAGTGAGGAATAATATAATTATTTCTCGGAGGATGGTAAGTATTAACAAAGATAGTTATTTTGTTGGATGATTTCCAACTAAATATAATTGGGGAATAAGAGGTAAGGTATATGAAAATATTGAAAATAATGAAAAACATTGTTAAAAGCAAGTTTAAAAAGAACTTATTAACTTATTCGCTTATAAATTTATTAACATGTTCTTTATTATTTGTTCCCGCTGTTAGTGCGGCACAGTGCGTAAGGATTATGGATATTGCTCATATTCAAGGAGTCAGAGATAATCAGCTTGTCGGATACGGACTTGTTGTGGGTCTTCCCGGCACAGGTGATAACTCTCGTTCAACACAGATTACGAATAAAATGATGTTAAGAAATCTTGGAACAGTAATCGAACAAGAAAACTACATCCAAAAAGGTGCTTCAGCAGCTGTTATTGTAACAGCTACAGTTCCTCCGTTTTCTAAAAATGGTGACAGAATTGATGTAACAGTTTCGGCTATGGCGGACTGTAAGAGCTTGGAAGGCGGTGTCTTGGTTCAAACAATTTTGAAGGCTCCAAATGGTGAAGCAGTAGCCGTTGCTCAGGGTCCTGTTTCAGTCGGCGGTATTAATAAAATTGCGGGCGGTTCTTCTGCAAGAACAGCTATTACAACAACAGGAAGAATCCCCGGCGGCGGAATTGTTGAAAGAGATATGTATACAGAAATCGGTGATGAAACCTCAGTAACACTTTCTCTTGATCATTCCGATTACACTCTTGTTTCAAGAATAGCAAACACTGTTTCTAAAATAGCTCCTGCTCGTGCTTTAGATGGAAGTTCAGTAAAAGTACAAATTCCTGCAAGATACCAGAATGACAGAATTAGCTTTTTGGCAATTTTAGAAAATCTTGAAGTTACTCCGACCCAAGAAAGAGCGAAAGTTATAGTAAACGAAAGAACCGGAACTGTTGTAATCGGTTCTGATGTAAAACTTCTTCCGGCAGCTGTTGCTCACGGAAATATAACGGTAACCGTTTCAACATCAAATGATGTTTCTCAGCCAAACGGATTTTCAAACGGAGCTACTGTCGGATTTGAAAATGCAGATATAGAAGTTAATAAAACTCCGGGAAGTTTAATTACAATGCCTGCTAACAGTAATTTAAATGATTTGGTAACAGCTCTGAATTCTATTGGAGTTGCTCCAATTGATTTGATTTCAATATTACAGGCACTTAAAAAATCAGGAAGTTTGCAAGCTGATTTAATAATTATATAAGGATAATCAGATGGATATAGCAAGTTCAACAGATATAACAACACCTACATTAGATATAGTTAGGAACAGTATAAGTCATTCACAAACGGTAAATGCTGATCAGGTGTTGTACAACAGAATTAAAGATTCAGGCGATGAAAAGACTCAATTAAAGAAAGCAGCACAGGAATTTGAGTCAATTTTCATAACAAAAATGCTTGAAGAAATGGATAAAACCGTAGATAGAGAAGAAGACGGACTATTTGGAAACGACCATCAATATGAAGATACCTTTAAATCAATTGTTTTCCAGCAAATGGGACGTGATATGGCATCAAATCCGAGAACAACATTCGGATTTGCAGACCAAATCTACAGACAAATGGAGCACTTGGTTAAATAGGGGTAATAAGGGGTAATAAGAGGAAAAAATGGAAATAAACACACAAGTAAATTCGGTACAACAGTTTAGTGCAATAAATGCATTCAAATCTAATAAAAATATTACAAAACCGGAAGAAGAAAAAATCCCGGAAGTTTCGGAAGGAACAAAAACAACTTCAACTCCTTCGCTTTTGAGCAAAATTAATATTAATGAAGTGAGGGAATGTGCAAAAACCGTTGGTGAATATAATATAACAGACGAAGATATTAAATACGGCCTTTTATATGGCAGAAGCGTAATTGCAGAATGGTTGTGTTAATAAAAAAATTAAATTAAAAAAATATTGAGGAAGAGGTAAGAGAGATGAAAATACAAAGCAAAATAACAAGGAAAAGTAAGTTTAATAAGCACTTATTGTCTTATTGCCTTGTTGCCTTATTCACATTGTTAATATTAGCGCCAAGCACAAACGCAGAATCTCTCTTTACTCTGGGTGCAACCCAAAATTATCAGGGAACTCCAAGATCTCTATTTGGCGGGGTTCAAGCGCACCAGATAGGTGATTTAATATCTATAAGAATGGCAGAAAGCGTTTCTGTAAATGACAGTTTAACGTATTCTTCAGCTAAATCATCTGAAACAACTGATTCGTTTACTTCATTTCTTAAAGACTGGTTTCATTTGTCATTCTTAAAAAATACCGGCGGATATGGCGGAAGTAACGAAGTTTCAAACTCTGCTGCAGGACAAAGAGCTTTAACAATGGGCGACAGAATTGCATGTCAAGTTGTTCAGCAATTACCTAATGGTAATTTGGGAATACAAGGTAAGAAAACACTTGTTAACGGTAATGAAAGAGTCGACTTTATTGTAACGGGTGTTGTTGATCCTCGTTGGCTGAATGTTGACGGAGAAGTCTATTCATACAATGTATCAAATCTTCAATTCGCTCTATCAGGCAGAGGCTCAGTATCCAGAAGCCAAAATGAAGGTATATTTAACAGATTTATCAGATATCTGTTCTAATTAATGGGGCACCAGGGTACTAGGGGCACTAAGGCAATAACTAAGCAGGTCAGCAAGTAGGTTGGGTGAAACCCAACAAAACAGGAAAATAAAATGACACAAGAAAAATTTCAAAAATTAATAAACATTTTAGATAAAGAAATCGTTGCATATACAGAACTAAAAGATTTGTTCTCAGAAAAACGTGAACTTCTTAAAAAAGCTAAATCAGATGATTTGGGCGTTATAGATAACAAAATTTTGGCTCTGAATGAAAAAATAACAAAGCTTAATAAGTCGAGACAAGCTCTTGCAATGGAATTAATCGGAAAAGATGCTAATATGTCAGAGTTTATCGAACTTTCAGAGAGAGAAGCTCCTGAATATAAAGAAGCTTTAGAAGAAAGAAAAGTTAAGATTTGTAAAATTATTCCTGAAATAACGTTACTTAATAATCAAAATGTGGAACTATTGAAACATGGCATTATAATATCTAACAAGATGTTGGAAACAATTATAAATGCTTTCGCTCCACAAGGAAGTTATTATAACGGAGCAGGTAAGACAGACACACATGATATAGACATGTGGACTATAAGCGAAGAAATATAATGAGGTAATCGCATTATGAATTTGATGTCATCATTAAATATAACATCAGGTGCTCTTTCCGTTAACGAAAAGGCAATAAGCGTTGTTTCACATAACGTTTCCAATATGAACACTGAAGGTTATCATAAACAAAGAGTAAACCTTCAAGCAAGAAATATTGCGGGACAAATCGGTGACAACCCATATAATCAAGTTCGTGCAAACGGCGGTGTTAAGATTGCAAACGTTATGAGATATAATGATGATTATCTTAATAACTATTACAGAAGCCAATTATCAGAAAAAAATAAGCTTGAACAACAATTAGGTGACTTGGATGAGCTTGCAGGTATTTTTGATGATTTGGAAGGAACAGGTATTGATGCAGCTTTAAGTGATTTTTATGAAGCACTGAATAACTTAAATCAATATCCGGCAAGTTCTACTGCAAGAACCAACTTTGTAGAACGTGCAAAAACTTTAACAAAAATAATGAATTCTAAGAGCGTAGAATTAGATAAATTAACAGGTGCAGCTCTTGGTGACGGTGATAGTGAAGAAAGTCTTAAAAATTCAAGAATTTACACTCAATGTAATGAATTGAACGCTTCTTTAGAAGAACTTGCAGCTGTTAACAAAGCTCTTCAAACAACTCAAACAGGAACTTTGACTGCAAACAATCTTCTTGATAAAAGAGACTTAATTTTACACGATATTGCTCAGTTTGTAGACATTACTGTTGAAGAAAAGCCTAACGGCTCAGTAAGTGTATATATGGGTAATAATGCTCTTGTTAAAGGTGCGACGGTAACAGGGAAATTGGATATTAAAACCGCAAAACAAGTATATGGTGATGATTGGAGAACCATAACAGAAGACCCTGCTATAGTAGGTTTGGTATC
>Ga0247610_10009021_pt1 | contig 10090 bp, 4 predicted proteins | sample 174DNAGHGhighgp2_FD_193483 | JGI IMG/M metagenome (GOLD analysis project Ga0247610, IMG submission 193483) | Sheep rumen microbial communities from Palmerston North, Manawatu-Wanganui, New Zealand - 1742 DNA GHGhigh gp2 | ecosystem: Host-associated > Mammals > Digestive system > Stomach > Rumen ... | reverse complement strand
CGACTGTTCATCGCAGCATTCACATAAAGCGGCATGTCATGGATCTCACGGGCTGCGTGGGCCAGATGCTCCACATAGCGGGCATAGCTCAATGCCATAAACTTCTCATCGGCATATTCATCAGTGCCGTAACGCTCTGCCCACCTTTCTTTATTATATGTCTTCTCTGCCAACGGCGAATGGTCACGTGCCGACTCCAGCATACCGATTTCGTTTTCTATCTGCATCATAATAACCACCTCACGCTGCGGGTCTTTCTCACGGATATGCCGCATGAGTGCCGAGAAAGCTTTCAGGTCTGCCTGCAGCACATTATCGCTGAAACAAGATGCTATCTCCATTTGCTTCCCTTCGGCAGTCATCGCCCGTGGGAACCGTTTCGTGTCCTGCTTGAACCAGCCAGGAGTATAGCACGACATCGAGTTCTTCCACACACCGAACCAAAGGAACACCACGTGCAAATGCTCCTGCCGCGCCATATCGATAGTACGGTCGATGAGCGTGAAGTCAAACTGCCCTTCTACTGGTTCCATCAGTTCCCAATAAGCTGGCACGAGCACCGTGTTCAGTCCCAATGCCCGCATCCGTGGCATCACCTCGTTGATATCCTCTACAGATGTAGCAGCAGAATTGCTTAACTCACCACCAAGTATTGGACAAGGTAGATTAGACAATCTATCGGTAGCCATAACAGCCAGTACCGATACTAATGCGAAGAATAGCAAATTAAACCTTTTATTTATCATGTTTCAGCGGATTTTGACTTCATATAATCTGCAGGACGGATGCCGAACTGTTTCTGGAAGCATTTGGAGAAGTATGACGGATTGGAGAATCCCACCATATAGCCCACTTCGCTTACCAGATAACCTCCGTCGTGCAACAGCTGGGCGGCCCGTTTCAGTCGTACGATCTGAATCATCTCGTTAGGTGTCACGTCCGCCAAGGTCTTGATCTTTGCAAAGAGTCCGCTGCGGCTGATGTTCAGTCTGTCGGCGAGGAAATCAACGTTGAGGTCTGAATTCGAGAAGTTCTCCTCAATGATCTTGTTCATACGGATCAGGAAGTCGTTGTCTGTCGGATTCTGTGCAATCTCCGTCACGGGTTCCAGCGGCTGGGTAGAGAACTTCTCCATCAGGCGACGCCTTATCTGAAGGATGTTGCGAATGCAGGCTTCAAGATATTGCACGGAGAAAGGCTTCTCAATGTAGGTGTCGGCACCTACGTCCATACCTTCCACCTTCGAGTCATCATCGGTCTTGGCGGTGAGCATCACGAACGGGATGTGACTCGTCAGCTGGTTGCTGCGCACCCTTCTGCACAGTTCGACTCCATCCATCCGAGGCATCATCCAATCGCTGATGATGATGTTAACCTCGTGCTTCTCCAATTGGTCAAGTGCCTCAATGCCGTCACCAGCCGTGACAACCTCATACTGCTCACGGAAGTTGTTCACCAAGAATTCGCGCATGTCGTCCGAGTCTTCAACGATGAGCATGGTCTGTTTTTGAGATGAATTTTCTCGAGGAAGGAGGAAGGAGGAAGGAAGAAAGAGATTACCTTGGAGGGAAGCGTCTGCAACAGAAGTATTCTCGTTCCTCGTTCCTCCTTCCTCGTTCTTCGAAACAGTCTCTTCTTGATTCACCGGTAGCACGACTGTAAACGTCGAGCCTTTGCCTACCTCGGAAACGACGGATATCTCACCGTGGTGCTGATCCACGATGTTCTTGACGATATTGAGGCCGATGCCAGTGCCGGGCTTGTTGCCCTCAGCCTGGAAGAATGGTTCAAAGATGCGATGCTGGTCTTCTGCCTTAATGCCGATGCCGTTGTCGCTCACCTCAATGCGGAAGTGCTCGCCGTCAGGCTCCACGATACAACTCAGCCGCACATCGTCCTTGGTATATTTATTGGCATTGGTCAACAGGTTACTGATCACCTTGATGACAGCCTCCTTGTCGATGATGGCGGTGAACCGTTCGTCAGGGTAGGTGACAGTGAACTGCTTGCCGCCCTGCTCAAATGTGGGTGCAAAGCGTTCACTCACGGAGCGTATCAGTTCATGGATGTTCTGTGGGGCGAAGTGCATCACCAGCATCAGCTGCTCCACTTTACGGAAGTCGAGCAACTGATTGACGAGTTCCAGCAGACGGTGCGCATTACGGTCAATCACCTCAATGGAAGTGAAAAGTGAAGAGTGAAGAGTGAAGAATTCAGGCGCTTCCTTTAATTTTTCAATTTTTAAATTTTTCAATTTTTCCAGGGGGCCGATGATGAGCGACACTGGCGTGCGAATCTCATGGGCGATCATCGTGAAGAAGTTCAGGCGGGCCTCGCGCACCTCCTTTTCCTTTTCTTCGTTCAGTCGCTGCATCTCACGCTGGTGACGCTGTTCTTCACGACGCAGACGGAAATGCACATATTGCCAGATGATACTACCCAACAACAGGAGATAGAAAATCTTGGCATACCAGCTCCACCAGAAGGGGGGCTGGACGACGATCTTGAGCGTAGCCTCATTGGTGGACCACACACCGTCGTTGTTTGTGGCCTTTACACGGAACGTATAGGTGCCGGCCGGCAGGTTGGTGTATGTGGCACGGTTTTGGTTGTCCACATAGTTCCAGTCGCGGTCGAAGCCCTCCAACATATAGGCATACTCAATCTTCTCTGGAGAGCAGTAGCTTAGCGAGGCAAACGACAGGCTGACCATCTTGGAATCTCCGTAGCCTATGGTGATCTCTTTCGTCAGCGTCAGGTCTAAAGGGAGACCTTCGGCGCTTTGTTCTTCCTGGTTCAAGATGCTCAGTGATGTGATATACACTGGTGGCATCACATGGTTGGCCTTGATCTGATAGGGGTAGAAGATGTTAAAGCCGCTGGTGCCGCCGAAGAAGATGCGCCCGTCACTGGTCTTGATGCCGGAGTTAGGCTGGAACTGTTCACTGACAAGTCCGTCGTGAAGGGTAAACCGCTGCACGCCCTCATTGGGGATATATTTCACGATGCCACGTTCGGTGGACAGCCAGAGCGCCCCGTTGTCCTCAATGATGCTCATAATGTTCTGGCTCGGCGTGTCGAGGGGGATCTTTTTTAATTCAGGAGTCAGGAGTCGGGAGTCAGGAGTCAGTAGATTAGATGGGAGGGTGGAGAGGCAGAGGCCGGCGAAGGTTCCTATCCAGAGGTTGCCTTTCTGGTCGATATGGCAGCAGTTCACCTGGTTGTCGGGCAGAGAGGTCTGGACATGGCAGAGCTTTTGGGTTTTCCGCTCATACAGCCAGAGACCTTCTCCCTGGGTGGAGAGCCAGAGGTTGCCCTCCTTGTCCTCATCTATGTCGATGGTGATGGCATTGGTCTTACCGATACGGGTGAAATCGTCTGTCTCCCGGTTGTACAGGCAGAGTCCTTCCATCGTGGCCACCCACAGCTGCCCGTGAGAGTCGAGGCAGATGGCATATGAACTGGAGTTGTCGAGGCTGTTGGGGGCGCTGGTCTGCATATACTGGCGCAACCGTCCTGTCTCGGGGTTCATCACCATCACGCCATTGGTATAGGTGCCGATCCAGAGATTGTCTTCATCGTCGAGACATAAGGCGTGTACGTTACACTTTGAGAGCAGGTCCTGATCGGGATAACTGACGAAACGGCGCTCAGTAGGCGAGTAGCATATCAGACCGCCGTCATCACTGGCTATCCAGATGCGTCCGTGCCTGTCCTCACAGAAGCGGGAGATCACATTGCCCGCCAGCCCGTCATCCATGGAGAAGCCGTCGAACCGTCTGCCCACTGGCGAGAGATATTTCACGCCGCCATAGAAGGTGCCTATCCACAGTCCGCCTTCCGTGTCGCTGGTGATGGCATACACAAAACGGTCGTCAAATTTTGTCCACTCACCTGTCTTTGGGTTCAGACGTACCACACCGTCGTCACAACCGATGCAGATGTATTCCTCAGACAATTCATAGAGGGTGTGGATATGCCATCCCACTTTCGTCTGTTGCGGATCGAGTACCTGCTCCAGTGTCCCGTCGTTGTGCATCAGCAGCAGTCCGTGCTCCCAGGTGCCAAGCCAGAGCCGTCCGTCTTTAGTCTGAAGCATACGGAGTGAGGTCGCCACGCCATTGAAACTCAAGCTGACAGGTTCGAACTGGTCATGCAGACGGTTCAGCTTCTGTACCACGGGCTCTCCCCAGTTGGTGACGGTCCATATCTGGTTGCTGTTGTCCACGAACACCTGAGCCACTGCATTACCTGCGGCCTTTAAGTCATATTGCTTCAGCTGACCTGTCTTAACATGATACAGCCAGACGCCCTGTGCTATGGTCGATACCCACAGATTACCTTCCTTGTCAGTAGCCAGGTATGTGACCGTAGAATGGATGTCCATCGGAAGTTTATTGAATGTCTGGTGGTTGAAATCAATAAAGAACACCCCTTTTTCCGTACCGACATATAAGCCTTCATTACAAGCCAGAAGGGCAGATATGTATTGGTTGATGCCCAATTCCGGAATGCGGAACGTCAGCACCCTCCTGCCGTCGTATCGGCAGAGGCCGTTATCAGTACCAAACCAGATATAGCCATTCTTATCCTGAACGATGTTGCGCACGGCGTTGGCAGCCAGTCCGTCGTTCATCGTGATGTTGCGGCGGCTGTAGTCATCCCTTGCACTTATAGACAGCAGTCCAAACAGGCATAGTGACAAAAGCAGTATTCGTCTCATCATGTGGCAAAAGTACAAATAAAACGGCAAATATCCAAAAGAATCAACAGTTTTTTATCTTTTCGGGGTCATCATATCTTGAGAAGCGTATGGGATGATGGTCAGTTCGCTGATATATCCCCTGAAGAAGTTCTCGCCGTTGGAGTCGGCACCGATCACTATGTTTCCCTCAGGACGCACCATCAGGAAGTTGTTCTTCTCCAATATCAATTCGTCATCGCGATAGATACGCTCCTTCCATCCGTCGAATGTCACCACCCAGTGATGCCAATGACCTTCTGATGCCTTGACCACTTCTGGGGCAGCACTGCTCTCAAACCAGCCGTTATGGTTGACGAGACCTGTTATCTTGTCCGTTCCCAAGCGCATTTCAGTAGTGCCGAGTTCTGCCCAGGAACTGCTGAGTGATACCAGTGTTGACAAAGAGTCGGCCTTGGTCTGCAGTGCCCACACGCTGATGGTGAAGGGGGAATTATAACGATAGACCTCTGGCAGTGTCTCCTGAGAGACCAACGACTGTGAACCGTCGAAGAAGAGTGCCTTTCGGCCTTCCTTCACCTCTACACGTATAGGTTTGTTGGCTTTGAAGTTGGCGATTTTACTCGCATCAAGCGTGATGCAGGCGTTTTGGCTGCGGGCTTCCGACTCCACATCCTTCTTGTGCATACCAGGATACCCGTCGTACGACTTCACATCAGTATCTGGCAACAGCGGAGCGTCTTGCCACACCTTCACATTCCAGATGGCGGGCATGTGACCGTTTTTCTGTGTGTCAGTGATGGTGATGCGCAGATAACGGGCTTTCACCTTCTTGCGGTCTATCATCGGCGAGCCTTGCATGGTGTTGTCCGTACGGTCGGCATACATTGTCCATTTCCTGCCATCTACGGATGTCTCTATCTTATACTGATAGAAGAAGGTGGGATACTCGAACTGCGTCCATACCTCATTGAACGACTTTGTCTGTCCGAGGTCTATCTGGAGCCATTCGTCGTGTTGCTGTGGATCCCAGTTGGTATGACGGGCTTTCCAGAGCGTGCCGTTGTTGTCATCCACGACATACTCAGGCTTGAACCATTCGTCGTAATAGCTACTGGCTGTAACCATTGCACCAAAAGCAAGATTCTTTTCTCCTTCCACATTCCACCTTCCACATTCCACATGATTTGCATCGTGGGTGGGGATGACAGGGAGGATATTCCCCTCGGCATCGAAACGCATCTCGTCGATGCAGATCTGACGGTTGAAGCCGTGAATAGAATGGGGATTGTTATGACGATGATAGACGATGTAGTAGTGTCCGTTTTCCTCGATGATGCTATGATGTCCAGGCCCGTGGATGGTGCCGTCGGCATTAGTTTCCAGGATGCAGCCCTTATATTCGTAAGGCCCCATCGGTCCTGCCTTCGAGATGGCATACTGCACACGATAGGTATGGTCGTGACAAGAACCGGACGAATAGGTGAAGTAATACGTATCTCCACGCTTGAACACAAACGGCGCCTCGAAGACATCCTTCAGTTCCGTATTGGGGATCAGCCGCTTCTCCGAAAAGAACTCATCGGCGGCTATCGGGAATGGCGCATCCTCTTTCCAGTTCCTCGCATCGCCCCTTTCAACTGAAGAGTGAAGAGTGAAGAGTGAAGAATCGGCTGCTGCCATTGATGGCTGCGCAGAAGGAAGAGCGGTAGCAAATTCTTCACTCTTCACTCTTAACTTTTCACTTAACTTCGCCACGCCGCAGCCGAAGCCCTTATAGATGCCCCATGTGGTGAAGTACAGATATTCCTGTCCGTCGTCATCGCGGAAAAGCTGGGGGTCGAGGGTGATCACATTATGCACATATCGGTCTGGCACCATCACGGCATCCTCTTTCCCCAGGATATTATGCCACGGGCCGATGGGTGACAGGCCTTCTCCGACAATGATGTTGCACGGCTCACAATAGTAGTAACGGAAGGTGCTGTCCGTCTGCTGCACCACATCGGGAGCCCATACCACCTCGGTAGTGGGCCAGTTCATCACGACATTCTTCCAGTTGCGGAAGTCTTTCGACACCCAAACCTGTGCTGGACCATAGCCGTTGCCAGTACCGTCGGTGGTGGCATAGAGATAATAGGTGTCGCCGAACTTACGAATCGTTGGGTCGGCGAAATAGCCGGGGATAATGGGATTGCCAGCACCAATGGTATTCCACTTGGCTGCGTCAGGTCTGTCTGCCGATACTTTAAAAGAATAAGGAAACTCTTTCAGCTCTGCCTTGGGCTCAGGATTCTCTTCCGAAGGCATCGGTATCTGATCGTGCAATACTGGTGCTCCCATCACGATGAGATACAAGTGTTTCAGCGTCTTGCCGTCAGGAACAGTAAGGCTCGTGGCATTGATATCACCATAGATCTCCTCGTCCTCTGTGGTGATGCCCACGAAACCATATCTCAGTTGGTTCCCATTGATCTGAAGACTGAAGCTCCGTGCATTCAAATCCACCTTGTCATCGAGCTTGATGGCGTTGAAACCATATTCCTCAGGATAGTCCTTAGGACGCAACAGCCCATCCTTTTGCGTCGTCACCTCTGTATCGAAGGTGCAGGCATATTTTCTGGTTTCCTTCCTGGCATGCTTGAAGTCGAAGTTCACCAAATGCTGATAGCCTCGGAACATCTCGTCGCAGAACTGCTGCTGATTCAGCCCGTACATCCGCTTATAGGTGATCACAGGATCCTCGCCTTTCTTACCCTGACGGTACAACTCCGCTATCGACTTCCGTCCGTGCAGGTCGCTCCACCACTGGATGACGTAGGGTGAGTGGTAGATATTCTCTAAATGCAGGTAGGCCTTGTGAGTGAGATTCTTAAACGCCTCGAAGTGATAGTTCTCGTCGGTAAGCCAGTCAGGGTTCACCTGCCAGAGCATCCACTGGGAGGTCATCTCGAAGAACCCACTGCCTCCCCAGGCATCACCGGCCTTGTCTGCCGGAATCTGAAGCTGGAAACTGTGTCCCAACTCATGAGCCATACAGTTCATCTTCTCGTCCTGGATGCGGTTCGGTGCCACCCACAGAGCTCCGATGAAGTCATCGTACGTGCCGCCGTATGCCGTCCCCTCATTCGAGTACATCACCATTACCATCATCTTATAATCATAGGAGTTAGAGGGGGTCTGAACAAACGCCAGTGTATCCCTAAAAAACCGATAGAACTCCTGCACCCTGTCCCGCAGGTTCTTCAGACTAAAACGCATCGGCTTCCCCTCAAGGTCCGGCCCAGACACGATCCCGTCCTGTGGCTTGGCATCGAATCCCCGTTCCCACATAAAGATCAGGTCATCGGTCTCGATGCTCCTTTTAAACGACCACTTCGAGGTGTCTGCCTTCAGGTCCATCCCCTGCAGATCCTCGGGAATATATACTTTCTTCTGAGCCTCAGCCGACACCCCGCAAAGGGCACCTATCACGCAAATTATCAACAGCTTTTTCATATCATCTATAAACTCAAAAACTTTCAACTCAAAAACTAAATCGGATAATTCCCCACGATATTGTCCATAAATACAGCCCGTGCGTTGAGCCATTTCTCCATACGATTGATCTCTGTCTTGTACTGTTTGTCGATGGGCCACCGCTTGGCATCGCGCTCCATCGCCTCGGCGGCAGCATCGGCATAGCGCTTGGCCTCTGGCCAGAACTCCGCCGTGACCCTCGGACGTATCTGCTTCCACCGTGCCTTCACCTCACTGACAAACGTCTTGTCCTTCCACATGTCCGTAAAGAAACTCGGCACATAGTCGTAATTACTGATATGTCGGGCTGGGTCTGTGCCGAGCACCGTCTCGCGATAGTCCGCGAAATAGCCGTGGCCGTCGTACATGTGTCCCCAGTCAAAGTCGAAGCCCGCATCGAAGTCCCACAGCGGGCCGAACGTCCAGAGGGCATCGTCGCCGCTGTCCTTATGGATAAAGATGCTGCGGGGCGCGGCCACCTCCACATTATATATATACTCCTGTATCAGCAGGTAGTCGATCATCACAGGCACGTTGCAGACCTGCTTCAACGCCTCGTAGTCGTGGCTGAGGATGATATTCTCCAGATCGCCCAATGCCTTCTTGGCATCGCCGATAAGAGACTTTTCACTTTTCACTTCTATCTTTTCACTTATTTCAGGGCTCTTCACACATACCGGCATGCGATATACCTGCGACCAGAAGTTATCGTCGGCTCCTGGTGAGAGTTCCGGTCCATCATCAGAGTCGAACGACAGCAGCCAGCCCGCCTTCTTGTCGATGTTTACGCGGTTCTTGCCCTGCTCCACCTGTTCCGTCAACTGATATAGCCCCATATAGTCTCCATTGAGCGTCAGTTCTATCCAGCGTGTGTGGTTTGGGTAGGGAATGCCCAGCCTGTCGCCCATCTCGAAGACGAACGTGTTCATGAGTTTCGTCGGATCGCGGAAGTTGGCCAGCAGCACCCAGTCCTTTTCCTCGCAGAGGCCTAATATGGAGGCCTTCTCGTCGAGTTTGATGCGGTAGGGCTTCTTGTCGTACCACTCCCAGGTGGAGTTCCCACGGCCACGAATCCGGCCACGCCCCTCATAGTTCCACACCGCCGTATCTGATTCTATCTTAATAGTACAGGCGCGATAGTCCTTCTTGTCCTTCGAGTCCACAGCCTGTCCACCATCTGTCGTGATGGTCATCTTCGCCACACGATACTTCGCCGCAAACTTCACAGTCTCGGGCTCCATCTTCGCGGTATCCGTCTTCGCAGAGTCTGTCTTGGTGCCATCGGTAGGAGTTGGCACGGGAGCTGGCGGCACCGGCGAAGGCTCCAGTCCATCGTCACTCGACGAACAAGCCGCCATCAGCAAGGCCATAAGTCCAAAAAGGATGATCTTCTTCATTTTTGTTGTTAGTTGATTTTCTGCTGCAAAGGTACGGCTTTCCCCCCAAACCAACTGACACAATCGTCCAAAATGATGCAAATATCGTCCAAACCACAAAAAAGGAACCAGACATCATGTCCGATTCCCCTTTTCCTTACACCGCTATCGGCCCCAGTCCCATACAACTGGTAGTTCCGATCGCCGTCAGAAATGCCGTGAGCGCGGCTACTATCACCTTCACCGCCAGCTCCACAATCCTCTGTTTCTTCATTCTTTACCTCCTTTCTGTGCTTTGAGTATTTATTTCTCCCCCTGAGTTAGGGGGAGCCAGAGGGGGTCTGAACAAGCGGTATCTCAGAGGCTGAGTGTGTGGCTGTTCAGACCACCCCTAACCCCTCCTGACTCAGGAGGGGAAGAGATTACCCGTTACCACCTCCACCATTACCGTCAGCCTCGGGAGCCAGCATGTAGCTGATCGGCGTCTTCTTCT
>Ga0247610_10009020_pt1 | contig 10092 bp, 4 predicted proteins | sample 174DNAGHGhighgp2_FD_193483 | JGI IMG/M metagenome (GOLD analysis project Ga0247610, IMG submission 193483) | Sheep rumen microbial communities from Palmerston North, Manawatu-Wanganui, New Zealand - 1742 DNA GHGhigh gp2 | ecosystem: Host-associated > Mammals > Digestive system > Stomach > Rumen ... | reverse complement strand
ACAACTATTTTATCATTTCGGTTATCGTATACAAAATCTATAGAACCGAGAAACGAAGAATGGTCTGCAGCACTGGTTCCTATATCCAAGTACATCAAATAAGCTCCAAATTTGCCAGCTACGGAACCAAGGGCATATTCCCCCGCATTAACCGGAATCTCATAATAATAAATAACTTGATTGGTCCAGCCACTTGAAGGATTTGTTACCCAGGCCATATTAAAAATCATTTTATAATCTCCGCCAGGCTCTGAACTTCCTTCCGAATACGTACCATCGGTGTATTTATATATGTACGGATTTTTGGAATTTTTAGTGTCCCCGTATATCAAACTAATCTCCTTAATAGCTGAGATTTCATAATTCTCACCACGGGATATTACATGATGAAGAGAAAAGAACGTGCTATTCTTATCATTACCCGAAATAAAATAGGTACCAGCAAAGAAATTAATATATCCTTTTGTGCGTAATTTGAAATCTATTGAATTCTTGGGCATGGGATAATCATAGTAGGTCGAACCATTAATCACTGCCTTTGGGATAGTGACAATGTTGTTTTTGGATATGGTTGCATTCATAAAGTGCAAGCCATAAACGTTTATACTATCTGAATCCAATGTTTCCTGGAATTGTGCTTTTGCCTCAGCGTATTTTGCCAAATTAGTTAATCCATACTGAGTGATTGTCTTTCTTTGGCCATCATAAGTATAGATTTTGCTGTCATCAAGATCCCCATTGGTAAGAGAGTTACCAATATTGTCGGTTTTGGTGTAATACGAGACTCGTATATCTCCCCTTGTGTCGGTTGTTCCACTAATTACATATCCAGTATTCTTTTGATGAACCACGTAAGGCGGATCGCCTGATTCATTTTCTTCCCAAACAAGAGGATAATAGGTCTCTGCCGTAGGCTGATTATTCTGCACAGTGCGTGTAAATGTGTGAGCAGTTGTATTATCAACATCAAGCGTCACATTATTTGGGCCATGGATTGTAAGTGCAGTTGGATTGGTCGAATTGCTTATAGTTGTAATTGTTGGAACAGAAATGGTACGTTCTTCAACTTTCACAATTGGTCGCGTGGTGTCTATAGGTTCAGCAATAGATGTAATCGTGATTAACTCAGTAATTTGGTTAAAATCTAATTTTGTAAAATTACCAGTGTTATAATCACTCTTTTGGTTTGTCACTATCTGAAGATTCCAATCATTATCATACTTCACTGCATAATAATTATATCTATTATATCGACTTCCATCAGTGCGCTCATATAACCTATTGTTAGCATTAGTCCAAGTGGTGGCTTGACTATTTGATTCTGTCGTTACTAGATTATTTCCATTTCGATATAAATAATAAGTGTTTCCGTTTATTGTCGCAAATATTTTTCCATTTGTTCCACTCCAATTAGTCGCATTTGATGCGGTGGTTGAATCATAAATAGTTCCATTACTATCAACACAGAGATAATGCCCATTGTAACCAATGGAATAACCAAGGTTCGATGTGATAGAGGTGTATCCATCAAACAATTGCCAACTATCATTGTAATAACCAAGATAACAAGTATGTGTTGTTTGATATAAATATCCCGAAGTATACGTTGAAATCAATCTGGTGCCATCGTTAGTCCAAGTTGTTGAAGTGGTACTAATAGACAGAGTTCCATTATTGTTTCTTAGATAATAATCTGTTCCGGTTACACGAATTGTACCGGCAGGATTTGCGCCGGTGGTGCTAAACGTGAAAACGGTTGCATCATCAATGTTTGTAGTATTTCCGATGGCGGTGCCTAAAACGGTTATATAATTAGTTCCATCGGTAATGTAGCAATCTGGTGGAACATATAAATGCCAGTCGCCTTTGAATTCAAGAGAATACTTATATGCAACCCCATTATTGTACGCGATTGTGTAAAGTGAGTTGCCATCATTTATCCATTGAGTGTCCGTGGTTTGCGTTGTCGTCGTTTGCAAAGTTCCGTTATTATTGTAAAGATAATATGTAGTGTCGCCAACAATGCAATATGCTCTACCGCTGGAGCTTGTACCATTTTCGGTTGCAAAATAGAAGTGGGTAGCATTACCACTTGTACCGTTTGCAAAAGAATTCGCTCCGGTCACACGCAAATAGTTGCCATTATTGTCGTGGATGACAAAATAATTGAGTGGAACTGCCTTCCAGCCATTATCATATTCAAGATAATAATCCTTTGCACCAGAAGTAAAATAGAATGAATTGCCAGAACGATGCCATGTGCCGGAGGTCGTGCTAATGGCAAGACCATTATTATAGGTTAGGTAATACTTTTGTCCGTTAAGTATGGTAAATACTTGGGTATCACCTGTTTCGGATGAAAAATGCCACACTATCGCATTCGCTTCATTGGTATTAGAAACATTGTTTGCATTGGCAGTAAGATAATGACCGCTGCCATCAGTAATTTTGGTTCCAGATGCGGGAACAGTCTTCCATCCATTATCATACACCAAATTAAAGCGCACACCCTGAACAATGGCATAAAAACCGTTACCATCACGATTCCAAGTAAACGTTGAAGTGCTAAGGCCAAGAGCACCATTGCATGTAAGGAAACGCTCCGCACCTCCAACCCAGGTTGAAATAGTGGTAGTTGCTCCATTTGGCGAAGAAAGAGCCCATTTGACAGAGTTCGCAGCAGACCCTACATTAGTTACGTTGGAAGTCGTTGCTGAAATGAAATGATTGGAATTGTCCGATATGGAGTAAGTCTGATTGTGTGGAGTCACTGTCCATTCATTATCATAGGTCAGGTACCGAGTCTGCCCTCCTGGGTTGCAACTAAATACTCCATCGTTTTCCATCCACACGGTGGGCGATGCAGAATTCTTAACAACAGTCAGTCCGGTCGCTGTGGCATTGAGATAATACCATTCTCCAAGTATTTCTGTCCGTAAATACCCTTCGTTGGTCATTCGCCATTTAGTATTGCCTCCTTCTGGTGTTGCAGTGGTTGTTGAGGTTCCGTTTGCATTCAGATTAAGAAAACCCGCATTATTAGATATAGTGATTGCCGGTTCTGTATCAGTATGATAAGTAATAGTTGTAATATTCACCTTGCTAGTGGAACTATTATCAAGGATATACAAATAATTCTCCATACCATTTCTATCTGAAAGAGTTATGGATCCGAGGTCTTGACTATAATAAGTTTTCTTCGTATATCCACTCACTGTACTTGGAATTGTTCCCTGAGTTGTGGAAACAATTGTTTCCTTAGGTCTTTCACTAACCGGATCAAGATCATTTTCATCAATTATTACTATTCTTGAAGTGTCGTAGCTTGTGGAGGCATAGTGGTTTTTTATATCCAGCAAATTGTCATACATCGTTTTCATGTCGATGGATGCGCCCCATTCTTCGCCAAATCCGGCAGCATTACCACAAATAGTGGTACCAGATGACGAACCTATCAAAGCGTTACCCTTAATTTCAGGATTGAGATTATATACAAGTCCAATAATACCCGAATCAGAAAGATAGTTGGCATGCACGTCATTTTCAACAACGTCAGACACGTCAATTGCCACCTTGTCGTCTAAACTATAATACACACTTATATTGGTTATAGATGCATATTCAATATGTCCGGCAAGAATTCCAATATGATGGTCTTCATGATATCTTACATTTTCCGGTGATATACTACTCGCAACACGATGACCTTCAAGAACTTCTGCTATTTTATCAATAATTGTAATATTTTTAACTTCAACCTTGATATCACAAAGAAGCAAGTCATTTATATATGAAATCTCTCCCGCGAAGCTATCACCTTCGCCACCTGATTCATTTCCCAAATATCCTATTTTTCCAAATAGGCCAACATCTATGTCTCCGGGTTTAGCAACGACATTAAAATTGGCAATTACAGACGACAAACTGGTTTTGCCATTAAACGTGGTTGTAGTATCAGCTATCTGCCCACCACCAATGCACCCAATAAATGGGTGATCTTCATCCCCTATAGGCTGTATTTCGATATTTTTTCCGTTATAGAATCCGTCAACCGTTATTGGAGACCCATCTTCTGGATCACAAACAAGAAAATAAGGCATTATAGCAGTATTTTGATATTCATTGTTTTCATTGTAGTTTTGGGAAATATAACGATCATAGAAATAACCGGCACGCTGCAAAGCATAGAGATTTATCATATGACGAGACATTGAGATTATGTATGGATTTTTTGCCGTCCCCCATTCAGCATCTGGATCATATTCTGCGGTTTTGCCATCACCATAAGTGATAACTCTACCGGTTTCTTCGGGATCAAATTCATCGGGACGCAAACGTTCAAAAAGAAGGTTTATACGCATGCCAATTCGAGCAATATTACCTGTATTATCTTCATCCGAAGTGTATACACGAGGAATATTGCTATACCATGCGTAAACTACCATCGCCGAAAAAGCCAATAGCACAACAAGCATGGTACTAAGTATTACAATTAAAGCGGTTTTTTTCTTATTCATGGTAGGTTTTCCTCCTTTCCAGTTAATCAAATGTAAGTGTGAGTGTAACATCAAATGTCACTTCACAAGGCATATATGTCGCTATATGGTCAGTAGCTTCGAAGCATTTTTCAAGATCAGGTGAAAAGCGAATGTAAATATAATATTGGTTAGCCTGAGCGCCGAAATCACGCAAAGAATCACCATCATTTTCCAACCTATTCTCTTCTGTAAACAACTCATCAATCTCTTTCTGTTTATCAGTTGGAGCATACTCATTCGAATCTATTGCAGCATCAACCTGAAAAATTGCAACAAATTTATCGAGAATATTCAGATTATTACCTTCGCTATCCTCCATCTCATCTATTGTATCAGTCCGTTCTACACCATCCATATCATACACATGAATGTCAGCTTTTTCTAATGAAAAACCTATTGCGGAGCGGTATATCTTATCGGTTACATCAAACCTTATATAAAAACAGTTGTCATTTGATGTTTCAAGCAAATTATCAATAGTGCCCAGATGCAGGGATACAAATTTGTATTTTTCTCCTGACCCACCTGTATTTTTTTCCTCTACATGTTTGATTGCCTTGGGATTTGTTGTAGTTTTATTATTTATAGCATCAACCCAAGTGCCAGCTTTATTAAGCGTATCAGCAACTTCATCATCATTTGACTGAGCCTCCAAATCAAAACGCCACGCTTTCATCTCAGGGAAGATATCTGCAGCTATCTTAACTTGTGCTCCATTGCCGCTAACATCTTTGTTATTTGCAAACCATCCGAGTGAATTGCGAAGATATACTATAACAATTGCCAACAGTAAACAGAAAGAAAGAACAAGTGCTATAAGGCGACGTACTATTCTATTCTTTTCTATCAAGTTTCTTACTTTTTCTGCCATATTGTCACTGTCCTCCTTTCACGTGTTTTTTACTATGTAGATTAAAAAAAGCCAGTATACATTCTTATTAAATGCAACTGGCTGTCTTACTCGTAAGACCCTGTAGTTTTGCGTCACCGAATCACTTCGGCTTTGCCCAACTAAATATATATAATTATAGTAATCAAATTATAAGACGGTAATGTCAATATGTCAATATTATCTTACAATTATTTGAAAAAATATGGCATTATTGGGCAAAAGCACTCTAATCATGGCCTATATTTCGTTTCCATCAATCAGAGTTACGGAAAAATCTTGTTTACTTTTGATTGAAACATAGTCAATTAAATCGTATATACATCCATCCTGCTTAAGCACTTCTATTGCGTTTTCATTATTAAATGATGACACAACTTTGATGTATTCGTTTTTGTCTCTTTCCTTTCTAATCAGTTCCTCCAAATAACAAGACCTTTCACTCATCTTTAATAGTTGATTATTATATGTATGTATTTCCGTACAATTGGACATTTCTAAATATGATATCATTCTCTCTATTTCTTTAATCTCGAGTTCTTGTGCTTTTATGATTCTTGCAGGTGTTTTTAGTTTTGATAATGCTCTTTTAATGTTCACATTTTCAGATACCATTCGTTTTTTTGCCAAATTAAAAATATCTTCTATTTCTTCATTTGTCAGGTAGGGAGTGGAACAGTTTCCTTTCTCATACTTTTTGTTGCAGCGCCATACTTTGATATCTTCGCAATTCTTTTTCTTCCAGAGTGTTGTACAATACCAGTTTCCGCAAACCGAGCATCTTACTCTCTTGGAATACTTCGAATCCCCTTCACAAAACCTACTTTTCTTTGTCTGATCTGACATTTTCTGTACGTGTTCAAAAAGTGTTTTACTTATAATTGCAGGGTGTCCGTTTTCTATGTAATATTGCTGAACTTCTCCATTATTCTTCTTTCTTTTTTTCGTAAGAAAACTAGTACTGAATGTTTTTTGAAGCAATGCGTCGCCTTTGTATTTTTCATTGTGAAGTATGCTCTTAATAACGCTATAATGCCAAATATCTTTTCCCATAGGCGTCTTGATTCCCTCATTCGTCAGAATCTTTGATATTTGATAGGGACTCAATTCCTGCAATACCATATAGAATATCCGTCTTATGATAAAAGCTTCATATTCATTGATTTTCGGTTTGTTGTCTTCTCCTCTTTCATATCCCATAAATTCTTTGTAGTGAATTGTATATTTCCCATCTGCAAACCTTTTTCTCATTCCCCATGTTACATTTTCTGACAAAGATCTGCTTTCTTCCTGGGCTAAACTGGACATTATAGTTATCAACAATTCTCCTTTACTGTCAAAAGTATAAATGTTTTCTTTCTCAAAATATACTTCACATCCAACTTCTTTGAGTTTACGAATTGTTATTAAACTGTCCACTGTATTGCGAGCAAACCTGCTTATTGATTTTGTGTATATGATGTCTATTTTCCCTTGCAAGGCATCATTTATCATGGTAGTGAAACCTTTTCGTTTTTTTGTATCTGTTCCTGACACACCTTCATCTGTATATACTTGAACAAATTCCAATCCATGATTGTCGCTAATCATCTTTGTATAATAGTCGATTTGAGCCTTATACGATGATTGTTGCTCATCTCTTTCTGTCGAAACTCTTGCGTATGCTGCTGCTCTTCTCTTTTTAATTGAGTAGTTAATGTCTTTTTCAGTTTCATTATCATTAAATGCAACTGGAATAATCTTTGTTAGTTTTGATTCTTCCGTTTTTTCTGTAATTGTATTCATATGTGCGACCCTCCATTTGTCACTATAAGTATACATTTAAAACCATTCCAGTTCTTTTTTCTCAATGAACACAACAGTTACTGCAACGGGTATGGCAGTAACTGCCTCCACACCAAGCAACTTGTTAATCAATAATGCTAATGGTGGCACTTTTGCTAATACTGTTGTAGCAGATGAAAGTTATACAGGTAAGCTCTATCCCGCCTCTTCTGTTGCTGGTACATTGTTCAATGCAATTGAAAACTCTGGGAACTACATTGGCGCCGGTGCTGGTGGAGTTGCAGAAGCTGACACAAAATTCCAGAAGGACTCAACTCAAACAGGAACAAAGGTTGTTACTATGAGTGGTAGCAATGATGGATTCTGGGCACAATACACATATTCTTTAAAGCTCAGTGAAGCACAAGCGGTGCCTGCTGATGTTTATCTGTCCAATCTCGTAATATATGAAGCATATGTGGCAACTGCTTCGGATACAGGTGTTGCAGCTGATACATATTACACAAAATCTGGTCAGGTTTATGCGGCAGTTACAGCAGGAACCGACTTGACCGTTGGAAGCACATACTATGTAAAGAGTGGTCTTTGCAATGCGGTTCGTGTACTTATGAATGTGGCTTCTGATGCTAATTCTGCAGCCAAGAATCTCATTTATGCAGTTGATGGAACAGCGGCAAATGCTATTAGTTCAAATGTCACAGCTGATGGAACACTTTTCTCAACTTTGTCTACCACATCAGTAACACCTCTTGCTTCTTTTACTGCTGGAACTTCTAACGCTAACTGCTTCAAGGTAAATGATACAGCTATCGATGTTCTTCTTAAAGTATGGATTGAAGGACAGGATGCTGATTGTGTCAATGCAAACGCTGGTCATACATTTGATATTCAGATCGCATTCAGCATTGCTCAGGGCTAAAAACATAGTTAATATACACCGCCGGACGCGAGCGGAACTAAAGATGGCAGGCCTTCGGGCCTGCCGTTTTGCGTTAAAAGCCCCGGATTGCGGTCCGGGGGATTTGTATGACGGGCATGTCCCGAATCTTGGGTGCAAGTCCCAAGGGACGTAGTTACCGACGAACCCGATAGCGACTTCCAAGGTTTAGGTGGTGACACCAAGGCGAGAAGAAGGAATAGCGAAATCGTGGCCTGACGTAAAGAAACTCAATACCAAGGCGCATTAAGCGGATGAGTTGGCAAATGGCAACAAAGTCCAAAAGGTAACCGTAACCTTAATGTGTAAATTGAGCAGGTAAACGAGGAAAGATTCGAGACTTATCCCGTGAGGTCTCACGAGCGGAGAAATCCGCAGTAACAACGAATCGTGAGAAGTCAGCCGAGACCATAGTACTTGGAAACAAGGAAGGGTCAAACAATTTAAGACGTCGAATAAAATGTATGTTCTTTGCAAAGAATCCGACAGAGTGCGAAACATGAAACGTAAATGAAATGAGGCGCATAAAAAACGTAAGAGAAATGGCAAAGAAGCGGAAAGGAAGGAGACGGAAACATGTCGAGATTACTTGACGAAATACTCTCAGACGAAAATATTGCACTAGCTCAAAAGCGTGTTTACGCAAATAAAGGGGCAAGTGGAGTAGATGAAATCGGAATCAAAGAACTTTCAGAGTACATGAAGGGAAACTGGGAGAGTATTAAAAAGCAAATCCAAGAAAGGAAGTACAAACCGCAACCGGTACTAAGAGTAGAAATACCCAAACCAAATGGCGGAGTGCGAAAACTTGGAATCCCCACTGTTGTTGACAGAGTTATCGAACAGGCAATCACACAAATACTAAGTCCAATATTTGACCCATTGTTTAATGAGCATAGTTACGGATTTAGACCAGGCAGAAGATGTGAACAAGCAATAATAAAATTGCTTGAATACTTCAATGATGGATATATTTGGGTAGTAGACATTGACCTGGAGAAATTTTTCGACAACGTACCCCAAGATAGGCTTATGAGTCTTGTTAACAGCGTAATACATGATGGAGATACTGAATCACTGATTCGCAAGTATCTTCAAGCAGGAGTTATGGTGAACGGCAAGTATGAAGAAACCAAACTTGGAACCCCGCAAGGTGGAAATCTTTCGCCATTGCTCAGTAACATCATGTTGAATGAACTGGACAAAGAATTAGAGAGCCGAGGACTTAACTTTGTGCGTTACGCAGACGACTGCGTAATAGTGGTAAGAAGTGAGGCGGCGGCAAAGAGAGTCATGTATTCCATAACGGATTGGATTGAAAGAAAACTGGGACTAAAAGTAAATGCTACCAAAACACATACATGCGGTCCCACAAAGCTAAAATATCTTGGCTTTGGATTCTGGAAGGACAACGAGAAATGGAGAGCAAGACCACACCAGGATTCTCTGGACAAGTTCAAACGAAAACTAAAACAACTATGCAAAAGAAATTGGAGTGTCGGACTCAAATACAGAATTGAGAAACTCAACGAAGTAATACGAGGCTGGATAAACTACTTCAGAATTGCAGACATGAAAAATGCTATGACCATAATTCATCAACACCTTATGACACAAATAAGGGTTGTAATATGGAAACAATGGAAAGTGCCATCTAAAAGAGAATGGGGATTAGTTAAGCTTGGAATCAAAAAGTGGATAGCGCATGAAACGTCCTATATCAAAGGGTATTACAAAGCCGCAAGATTACCACAAATAAAAAGAGCAATCTCAAAAGAAATACTGACAAGGCGATTAAACCTTGTCAGCCCACTAGATTATTATCTAGAAAAACGTGTTTGTAATTAAATTGAACCGCCGTATGCCGAACGGCACGTACGGTGGTGTGAGAGGGGGATTAACTCCCCCTACTCGATTGTATATTGCCTATTTTTTTTCCCTGA
>Ga0247610_10009019_pt1 | contig 10093 bp, 9 predicted proteins | sample 174DNAGHGhighgp2_FD_193483 | JGI IMG/M metagenome (GOLD analysis project Ga0247610, IMG submission 193483) | Sheep rumen microbial communities from Palmerston North, Manawatu-Wanganui, New Zealand - 1742 DNA GHGhigh gp2 | ecosystem: Host-associated > Mammals > Digestive system > Stomach > Rumen ... | reverse complement strand
CAACTCCCGCCGGGGGTATTTCTTCCTAAAAAGGTCCACTTCGTTGTTGCGTCAAACCTTAAATACCTGCGGCGCGTTGCGCCGTCCGTAGGCGGTATTCTGCGGTTTGCCGCGCCTAGAATTAGACCTTTTTAGTTTGAAAATCCGGTGCGCGTCGCACGGGCAAAACATCCGGGATATAACGAGAGAAAGGCGTTCCTTGCCCTTTTTTTGCGCCATTAAAATACCTTTTATTTTCGTCGGGCTCACGCCCGACCTATAAGGGCTGTTACTAAAAAGTAATTCTATGCTTGCACTCATCGGCTTGCAAGATTGGCTGGGCATGGACGAGCAACTCCGCGCCGCCCACCCGGACGAGGAGCGTATCAATGTGCCGGCCGATCCGCACCATTACTGGCGTTACCGCATGCACCTGACGCTGGAAGAATTATTAAACGCGGGCGAGTTTAACGAAAAAATAAAAGAGATGATTAAAAACAGCGGTCGGTAGCAAGCCAGAACTTATACTCAAAAAACGTATGTGTTCCATGTACCACTTGTAGTCTCCACAGGGTGCTGTGTTGCATTTTTACATATCGCGTTGGCAAGTTGATTACTTGAGTTAGCATAACAAGCTTTACCTATGTTTCCTAAAGCTTTACTATACGAAAAAATAAGAAGGATCCCGGGTAAACGCGAATCGGTAGCATATACAGCATCCGGTTGGCCGGAATTTAATTTATGAAGAGTAAGTGCCAACGTCCAACCTGCGGGATTAGTTCTACTATTCCCGGCACCGTTCCCCTGTATTTCTATATCCAACAACGACCAGTCGTTTGTATATTCACCATTAGCCAAATAATACCGCTCTTGCGCCTGAACCACAGCATTTCCCAGAGTAATTAGTTGCGTCATACGCGCTTTGGCTACCGCCACTTTATACTGCGGCAGAGCCACCGCCGCAAGGATGCCGATAATAAGTACAACAACTAATAATTCAATCAGCGTAAAGCCCTTTACATCTAAACGGCCCGTAAAACTACTTTTATTTTTCATATGTACTCCTCCTTTAGAAAAGTGTCTCATATAAAAAATGTAGCAAAAAAAAAAACGGTGTCAATAGGCAATTTTTACAAGGTGATAAAATGTAGGTCAGGCTACGCCTGACAATGTTTCGGCAGAAACATCCTACCACTGTCAAAAACACCCTTCGCTTTATTTCAAAAAAACAAAGCAAAAAGGAACTATGGCCCTATCGGGCCATTGTCAGGCAAAGCCTGACCTACATAAATACCCCTCACCCGGCCTTTTGCCCGTCCGGCGAGGGGGAAAGATGTCCACATTGTTTTTGCATTGTTGCTTTGTGACAAAAACCAGGCGCAAACTTTTTTAGTTTGCGCCTGTTTTGTTTACTACCAGCGTTTTTCTTACAACGGGATATTCCCACGTTTGGGATGATTTTTCGGATCGCGTTTTGTACGCAAGACCGCAAACGCGCGAATGATTTTACTGCGCGCTTCGGCCGGCTCAATAATTTCATCAATAGAGCCGTTCGTCGCCGCCTGATAAGGCGAGGCGAACTTGTCCGAATATTCCTTCGTCATTTTGATTTTCAGTTCTTCTTGTTTCGCGGGGTCTTTTTCCGCTTTGAGCGCGCGGGAATATAAAATTTCCACCGCACCGCGCGGGCCCATTACGGCAATTTCCGCACTGGGGAAAGCGAAGTTAAAATCGCCTTTCAAAATTTTTGAGCCCATAGCGATATACGCGCCGCCGTATGCTTTGCGAAGAACAAGCGTAATTTTCGGAATAGTGGCCTCGGAATAAGCATATAAAAGTTTCGCGCCGTGGCGGATAATACCGCCGTGTTCCTGCGCCACACCGGGCAGATATCCTCCCGTATCCACGAGCGTTAAAAGCGGGATGTTAAACGCATTCAAAAAGCGGATAAAACGCGCGGCTTTGTCGCTGGCGTCACAATCTAACGCGCCGCCCAAATGCGCCGGGTTATTGGCAACTACTCCGACGACGTGTCCCGCCAATCGGATAAAACCCGTTACAATGTTTTTGGCGAAATTTTGGTGAATTTCAAAGAAACCGAAATCGTCGGCCAACCGCCAAATCACGTGGTGGATGCGAAACGCCTTTTTCGGGTCCATTTCGCAAATGCGCTCCAACACCGGCACAGCGCGGTCGGTTACGTCGCTGGTGGTTTGCAAGGGCGAATTTTCCTCGCAGTTTTGCGGCAAGAACGATAAAAGTTCGCGCACTTGGCGGAAACAATCTTGCTCGGACTTGGCGACAAATTGGCACACGCCGCTTTTTTCACTATGCGGGTGACTGCCGCCGAGCGAATCAAAATCTACTTCTTCGCCGGTAGCGGCTTTAACGGCGCTGGGGCCGGTAATAAACATGTGGCTGATGCCGTCCACCATAAAGATAAAATCGGTTAGCGCGGGCGAATAAGCCGCGCCGCCCGCACACGGCCCTAAAATGACGGAAATCTGCGGAATCACACCGGACGCTTTAACGTTGCGGTAAAAAATTTCGCCAAAGCCGTTCAAACTGTCCACGCCCTCTTGGATGCGCGCACCGCCGGAGTCAAACAGTCCGATTATCGGAATTTTTGCCTCAATGGCTTTATCCATAATGTCGGCAATTTTGCGCGCGTGGGCAAGCCCTAAAGAGCCGCCCAGTTGCGTAAAATCTTGCGCGAAAAGTGCTACTTCGCGCCCGTTAATACGGCCGAAACCGGTTACCACGCCGTCGCCTTTGATATGTTTATCCTTGACGCCGAAATCGGTACAAGACGTTTCCAATAAACTTTGAATTTCAAAAAAACTGTCTTTATCTAACAGGTAAGAGATACGTTCGCGCGCGGTCATCTTGCCCTTATCTTTTTGGGCTTTGATGCGTGCTTCGCCCGCGCCTTTGAGCGCGTCTTGGGAAATTTGTCTGAATTTTACAAGGGTAGCCGGGGCCGGGTCGTTAGACGGTTTATCCAGCCGCGGGTCTTCAAAAAGTTCTATCATATTCCCTCCTTGGGTATAGTATATTTTACTAAATAAAAGGGAATTGCAACGCGGAGATGTTACCATTTGCCAATAGTATAACGGCTATTAGTATCATCAAAATTGGGCGAAAATCCTTGCTTGTTTGAAAGTGCCTTGCAAACATTTTGAGCGCGGGCACTGGTTTTAAGTGCATAACAATAAACAAAATCATCGTAGCTGGTCCCCTTACCGGAATAATGATAAATAACTCTCACAGATGCCCCAAGCACCGTATCTTTAACGAGCACAGAAAATGGAGAATTTGAATTTGAGGATAATTTGACTTCCTGGCCCTCACGCAAATTTGTTTGATCAAAACCCAAGGCAAGCTCGTCCCAATTAGTCGTATACGAGCCGTTTGCCAAATAATACACTTCCTGTGCGTTTTTGATACTTTTGGCTACGGACAAGAGCCCTGCAAAACGGCTTTTGTCCACCGCCTTTTGATATTGCGGAAGTGCAACGGCCGCCAAAATACCAATAATAAGAACAACAACGAGCAGTTCAATAAGTGTGAAACCTCGTTGTAACGCATATAGGTCGGGCGTGAGCCCGACGCAAGTCGGGAGAGACGGGTTCTGATTTACGTCGGGTTTCACCCGACCTATAATTTTACTTCCATTTCTTCCTAAACGGCTCAACATTTGTTTTTTCATAACGCCCTCCTTAAATGATTCCTTGGTATCATTTATTAAAATGTAGCAAAAAAAAAAACGGTGTCAAGTTTTATTTAATTGATACTCTTTTTCCCCTTCGCTATACCCCGCACTAAAACACTGCGGGGTGACGAGCGAAGGGGTACTCGCCATACGGGCAGAGCGGCCTAGGACCTCTTACTGCTTTTTTCGCAAAATTCCGTCATGCGGAATGTATGTGATGCTGTTATTTTTATCGGCGGGAAAATAAATTTTTTGACGGTGTTGTGAAAAATTGCTATAATAAATTATCGCCCGAAAATACGGGCAACACAACATAAAAAAACGGTTGTGTAACTTCTTTGAATTTTGATATAATAATTAGGTCGGGTTTAACCGATGCTAAATTAAACCCCCTAAAAGTTATTTTTTTGCGCTCGTAGCTCAGTGGTAGAGCATCCGCCTTTTAAGCGGGGGGCCGTGAGTTCAAGTCTCACCGGGCGCACCATTTAATGCCTTCTTCGTCTATCGGTTAGGACGTCGGATTTTCAATCCGAAAAGAGGAGTTCGATTCTCCTAGAAGGCGTTTTTTTATGCCCTGCGTATGCGGGGCATTTTGACTTCTAGGGCTGAATCGAACTCCCGCCCCTTTAGGGGCAGCCGAAGCATTTAGCGTAGGCGGGGATACTATAAGGGCAAAATCTAAGTTGTTTTTGCACGAAGTGCTTTAGATTTTGCGTGTTTTGCCGGAGGCAAACCGCGATTCTCCTAGAAGACCCTGCGGGCGGCGGCCTTGTCCGCGAACTTTCACTTAATTAAAGCAACACTCTTTTAGTGGATGTTCCGCTCCCCCCGCAACAAATCTTCCTGCGGGCGGCGGCCTTGTCTCCCAACTTTCACTTAATTAAAGCAACACTCTTTCAGTGGATGTTCCGCTCCCCCCGCAACAAACCTTCCTGCGGGCGGCGGCCTTGTCTACCAACTTTCACTTAATTAAAGCAACACTCTTTTAGTGGATGTTCCGCTCCCCCCGCAACAAACCTTCCTGCGGGCGGCGGCCTTGTCTGCCAACTTTCACTTAATTAAAGCAACACTTTTTTGGTAGGTCGGATGTCAATCCGACAGTTACAATGGCTTGCTTTTTATTTTCGGACTTACGCCCGACCTACTCTTTGTATTGATCTTTTATCTTTGTAAGAATTTTTATACAGTAAAAAACCCCGCCGAAGCGGGGTTTTTCTCACTAAGAGAATAAGACCTAGTCTTGTTGTACCGGTTGTGCACATTCGCTACCGGTTCCGTTTTCGTTTTGACCGTTGCTGCAGCATTTGTTATTGGTCAAAGCATCCACACCGCAGAAGTCCATGCACAGGGCTTGACCATTTTCGTCTTTCCCTTCGCAGGTCGTATCGTTGCTGGCGTAGTAGCGGGTCAACGTATATCTATATTGCAACCCGGTCGTGTCACTACCGCCGGCTTCACGTACCGCCGTGGCAATACCATCGGTGAAAGCCGTCGCGGACAACGAGACCGCAAAACCGTTACCGTTGCTTCCGTTGCTCACATCACCTTTTGTGTAGAAAATGGAGCCGTTAGCACCTTTGGGGGCCACGTCCAACGAGCGGAAGTTTTCCGTGTAGTGGTTAACTTGCAAGTATTTGCGTTGTTGCGCTTGGGCAATATTTCCAAGCAAGGTTACAGCTTCCGTCATGCGGGAGCGTTCCACTGCTTTGAAGTATTGCGGCATGGCCATAGCGGCCAAAATCCCGATGATGAGGACCACCACCAAGAGTTCGATAAGGGTAAACCCTTTCTTGTTATTCATAAAACCTCCTACAGTTTTATATATAGAGTTGTATAGCCCAATAAGGACTACAAATTAAGTTTAGCAGTAAAAAAGCAAAAAATCAAGTGATTTTTTGAAAATTCTTCCGGTTACTTGTCAAAATTGATACGTTCTTTTTCAATCACAAGCGGACGATGCAACACTTGTGTGAGTATCGCTCCGACGTATTCGCCCAAAATCCCCAAGAAAATTAACTGCACCGAAGCAAAGAATAATACCGCTAATAATATCGGTGCCGTGCCCATGGGAAATTGAGTCCAAAAACATAATTTGAGCACTAAATAGATACACGCTAAACAAAAACTGATAAGCCCTAACACAAAGCCCCCCAACGCCGCTAAACGAAGCGGCACTTTGGAGTGATTAGTAAAACCAATCATCGCATTATCGTATAAGGTGTAAAAATTATTTTTGGTAATGCCGGTTTTGCGCGCCGGTTGTTCAAACGGCACCAGCGTTTTAGCGTAACCTAACTCACACACCAAACCGCGCATATAAGGATAGGGGTCTTTAAGACGGCGGATTTCGTCCATCACCTGTTTATCAAACAAGCCAAAGCCCGTACAATCTGCCGCCAGCTCGGCGCCGGAATCGTTGACTAAATTTAATAACCAATAATACGTCTTACGTACCGCCGCAAACAATTTATTTTCTACTGTTTGTTTTTTTTGCCCCAACACGACCAGAAAACCTTTTTCCCACGCGCGGATAAAATCGCTAATTAAAGCGGGCGGGTCTTGCAAGTCCGAGGCCATATAAATAACCGCATCGCCGTCGGCTTGCAACATCCCATAATGCGGGCTGCGAATATGCCCGAAATTACGTGCATTGACAATAATTTTAATGTGCTTATCTTGCGCGGCCAACCGGCGCAGTTCGGCCAAGGTATTATCGGTAGAGCCGTTATCTAAAATAATTTGTTCGTAGTCGTACTTATCCGTCCACTTGGCCATTTCGTTTTTGACGGACTCACACAACACGGCTACGTTATCCTGTTCGTTAAACGCGCTAGAAACAATGGATATTTTTTTCTTCATCGCAAGGTCTCCTTCCACGACACAGGCGCGACCTGCTTGTCATTTAAGGAATGGGCTGTATAAATACAGGTATCCCCGTGGAACAACAAGGGCATGGAATCCTCTTCGCTGGAAGTAGCCATGGCTGTTTCCAACAAGTGCATTTGCGAACAAAGCGGCATTAAAATATACATCTTCGGTTTAGACTCCCACGACAACGGCGCCGTTTCGCGCGAGAGCGGAATCAGCGTGAGTTTTTTACTTTTAGGGATATAAAATTGTAACATCCGTATCAATGCCTCGCGGGGATAACCGGTTTTTTCCATATCCACCAAAATCGTATCTACGTCCTCGCGCTTGGACAACGCCTCAAACGCCGGTTGCCAACCGGTATATTCCGACCAATGCAAATGTTCCAATCTCCAGTAAAAATTGATCCACCCGATAAGCAGTAACGGCCATAACACCAATAGTATCAAATGGCGTTTGCGCAAATGGTCTAAACACTCGGTAAAAAGCAAAATGCACGCAGGCATCGCCGGTAAGAAATAGCGGTCTAGCCACAAATTACTGCGAAGCGATACCAAAGCCACCACGCTAAGCAATAAAATAATTTGCATCAGCGGCAACATAAAATCAGCCCGCTTGAGCAAGTTGGCTCTATATGTAGAAATCAACGACACTACCGCTAATACGACCCCGTACAAAATCGCCAAGAATAACTGCCGCGGCCCGAATAAAAAGGTTACAATTTCAAAAGTGGCTTTGGCAAGCGGCGTCTTGAACCACCAGGTTGCTTGCAACCCGCTTGTAAATGTCAGCACGTGATACAACCATAAACACCACAACCCAAATACAACGGCCGTCCCCCAAAAGGCCCACTTGCGCCCCACTTTATAATAACACGCATACAAGAAGATGACCAACGCCGAAATAAAAAATTCTGCCGTACAGAAGAAATGGCTATAGGCCCCAAGTAATCCCACCGCATAAAACACCAACCACATCCGCCCAGACGGTTCTTTCCCTTGGCTAAACCCGTAAATAAACCGCAAAGCCAAAAGTGAAAAAATGGTAGAAAGAAAAATGGACAACGAATAAGTCCGCACAATGTGTCCGTATGCTACTAAAATAAACGAACATGACATTAACGAGACGAAAATATATTTTTTAAGCGCAGACCAGTATTTAGGAGCAAGCACCCAGGCCATCACCACCGCCGCCGCACCAAACAAGGCACTGAATAAATGCATCCAAATATAGGTGTACGGCACGAAACGCAACCAACCCCATAATAAGACGTTAAATAAAGGCAAGTTGATATCTTGCATCAGCATATTCTTCCAAATGAAAGGAAACGACAAATCCGGGCTGGCCGTAATGACGGAATATAATTCGTCGTATTGCAACCCGTTACCCAGACACGCAAAACGCATCACAATCATATACAGAGAAAGCACCGCCGCACAAATAATACAAACTGCCGTAAAGATACGGGCCAGCGAACTTTGAAAAGCGGCCCACTTTGCGGCGTGGGGAGTTACTTTGATAGTGCTTATTTGCAAATTATCCATACGATTTAATTACCCTCATTAACAGTTTGTTGGGCGGCAATACGCGGGTCCGGCGGTAATGCATCCGGGTCGTCTTCTCCCATAACATTTAAGCAAGCTGCGATATTTTTTTCGTAACCGCCCGTCGGCACACAAAACACCTGCAAACTATCAAACGGGCGCACCAACGTATAACTGTATTTGTCGCTTCCGATACGGTCCGCCGTCATAAACCATTTGTCACCGATTTGTTCAAAATACACTTGAAATCCTTGGTTTGGCTCATTATTATTTTTTTTGCCGCGGGTGTAAAAAATAGTATTGCTAAGCCCGTTAGCATACGAATTATTTTCCTGCGGGCGGCGCAGTGGCAACGGGGTCGTATCCAAATTATGCCACAATTTTGTATAGTGGTGTTTTTGCAGACGGTAACGGTCTTGCGCCGAAATTGTACTTCCCATTAAAGACAGCACATCGGCACGGCGCACTTCTTCCATGGCTTGTTCATAGTACGAAACCGCCACAGAAACCAAAACAACTACTATAATAACTGCAACGATCATTTCCAACAACGTAAAACCCCGCTTATTTTTTACAATTGACATCCCAGTTTCTCCTAAATATTCCCCACCAGTAAAATAAATAATCCCAAAAAGACAAGGCATAAACAAATTTTAGTCAGCCCCAAATGCTTTTTGAGAAAATCGTTAAACGCTTTGGACTCATACCCAATAAGCGCCAATACAAACACCGCTATAAGCGGCACAATGAACATCAAATTATACAAAACTAAATAGAGCACGGCCTGCACACGAAACGCCGGATTTTGCATAATCAGCACACACGTCGGCACGTACACTTGCCCCGTGCAAACGGCTTCAATGAGCGAAACGACAAATCCCACCGCCAATGCCGCCAGCGTTAAACGCAACGTACTTTTGTTTTTATCGCGCAAGAAAAACCCCATAATTTTATGGATGCGCGTTTTGTTTCCGAGCGATAATTGCAGCAACATTCCGTCGGACTTTTTCGTTTTGGCATAGATAATAAAATCGTATAGACTCAGCAGGAAAAACACGAAACAAAGTATGGACGTCAACACGTAAAAACTTTTTATCACATAATTAAATCCGCGCAACGCATACAAAAACTTAAACACGCCCACGCCCAATAGCAAATACGCCAAAAACACCGCCACGCAATACGATATACCGACAATAAGAATTTCCCGCCGCGTGTACTTATATACCGTTAAGAACGAGATGAAAAACACAATGACCGCAAACGCACACGGGTTAATTCCGTCCACGAGTCCCGCACCGATAATGGCCCAAAACGTAATTTGGCTAAAGGCCCGTTCGGCATTTTCCTCACCGCCGGCCTGTATTTGGATGTTTGTTTTTTCATGCAAGAGGTGGGCTTTTTCAATGGCCGTATCGGCATAGGTGGCAATTTCGGTAGGGTATCCCATTAAAAACGTACTGCCCACCGCGGCGGCCGGATAGCCGAGTTTATTTTCGGCGATGCCATACGCTTTGGCGGTTTGCATAAAAATCAAGTGATTACCGTCTTTGGAGATATCGTACTCGGTAAAATGGACGGAGTCTTTGTATTTTTCTTTGAGTTTGCCCAAATACTCTGCTTTGAGTTTATTACAATGCACGCACGTCGGGCTGAGAAAGAGCGCAAACTCTATTTTTTCCGAGTCGGCTTGGGCCAAAGCGGGCAGTTGCGCCCCTATAAAAACACCGAATAAACCTAATACCAGTAAAATTTTCTTCATATTATAATTTCGTAAACGCGGAAATCCCGCCCATAATCATATCAACCGACATTAAAATTAAAATCATCCCCGTTAGCCGTTCAATGGCGGCCAGCCCCCGTTTACCCAGCAAATTACTCAGCGGGAACGAGGACATTAAAATAATGGAATTGATAATAGACGCCACGATGACCGCTCCGAGCGTTAAGAGTTTAGGTTGTTGGGCCGCCGAAATCATCACGATAGACA
>Ga0247610_10009017_pt1 | contig 10093 bp, 9 predicted proteins | sample 174DNAGHGhighgp2_FD_193483 | JGI IMG/M metagenome (GOLD analysis project Ga0247610, IMG submission 193483) | Sheep rumen microbial communities from Palmerston North, Manawatu-Wanganui, New Zealand - 1742 DNA GHGhigh gp2 | ecosystem: Host-associated > Mammals > Digestive system > Stomach > Rumen ... | reverse complement strand
GGAACCAACACGCGTTATATCTCTGCGGTGGTGAATGTCCGTTTCCACATGAACTACACTTCTTTCGTCAACAAGTTCCGAATAGAAGAAGCGATGGCTATTCTCGTAGACCGCAGATATCAGGATTTGCGCATGGAGGAGGTCAGCGACATGGTGGGCTTTTCCAATCGTCAGTCGTTCTATGCTTCGTTCTACAAACTGATGAACATGACGCCACGTGAGTATCGTCTGCAGCATCTGGCGCAACACCCTGCCGAGAAGGTTAAACACGAGAAAAAGTCGCACTGAACACACAATGAACTATTCGGATGATTGCACGCCTCATTTTGGCTATGTGACCGATGAGCGCTTTGCGGACATTCAATTGCTCAGATACCGTTTGAACGGATTTGAGCAATTGTCTTTGTTACAGAAAAAACTGGTTTATTATCTCTCGAAAGCGACGCTCTACGGGCGTGATATTACTTTCGACCAGTTTGGACGCTATAACCTCCGCATCCGTAGGATGCTGGAGGCGGTATACACTGATCCTGCTGTCAGTCATGAAACCGACGGCTTCCGTGGCTTGGCGGTTTACCTCAAGCGTATATGGTTCTCTAACGGTATCTACCATCACTATGGTACCGAGAAATTTCAGCCAGGCTTCACGGCAGACTATCTGCGCAGTGTTTTGCTGCAGGTTGATGCCGGGAAGTTACCACTGCGTGATGGTGAGACGCTTGATGCGCTATGTGACGAATTGTTTCCTGTCATCTTTGACCCCACGGTTCTGCCTAAGCGTGTTAATAAAGCGGATGGCGAAGACCTCTTGCTGACGTCTGCTTGCAATTTCTATGAAGGTGTGACGCAACAGGAGGCAGAGGAGTTCTATGCCCAGCGAAAGGCTGACGATGAAAAGAATCCACGTCCGCTGTCCCATGGCCTGAATGCTACGCTTGTCAAACGGAATGGTATTGTCGAAGAGGATGTATGGAAGGTTGATGGCCGCTACGGCAACGCAATCCAGCATATCGTTTATTGGCTGAAGAAGGCACAGGGTGTTGCTGAGAATGCTCGTCAACGACGTGTTATCGAATTGCTTATCAGCTATTACGAAACGGGTGACCTGCAGTGTTTCAACGACTACTGCATCGAGTGGGTTGGTGAACACGAGGGTAGGATAGACTTTGTGAATGGTTTCATTGAGGTCTATGGTGATCCGTTGGGACTGAAAGGTTCATGGGAAGGCATTGTGGAGTACAAGGATCTGGAGGCTACCAAGCGTACGCAGACCATCAGTCAGAATGCACAGTGGTTTGAAGACCGTTCGCCTGTCGATCCTCGTTTTCGCAAACCCCACGTCAAGGGTGTCACAGCTAATGCCATCTGTGCTGCTATGCTAGGCGGCGATGAATATCCATCTACGGCTATTGGTATCAACCTACCCAATGCTGATTGGATACGTGCGGAGCATGGCTCGAAGAGCATTACCATCTCGAATATTACGGAAGCATATAACAAGGCGGCTCACGGCAGTGGCTTCAAGGAGGAGTTTGTTGTAGACCGGCAGACGTTGGCAATCATCGAGAAGTATGGCGACAAGTGCGATGACCTGCATACGGATCTTCATGAGTGTCTGGGACATGGTAGCGGACAGTTGTTGCCAGGTACTGACCCTGACGCATTGAAGGCTTATGGCAACACCATCGAGGAGGCGCGTGCCGATCTTTTTGGACTCTACTATATTGCAGACCATAAGTTGGTTGAGTTAGGTCTGTTGCCTGACGACGAGGCCTATAAGGCCCAGTACTACAGCTATATCATGAATGGTTTGATGACACAACTCATCCGCATTGAACCTGGGCGCCAAATTGAGGAGGCACACATGCGTAACCGTTCGCTGATAGCCCATTGGTGCTATGAACAGGGCAATGGTGCTGTTACCATGGAAAAACGTGAGGGAAAAAACTTCGTGCGCATCACAGACTATCAGGCTTTACGTTCACTCTTTGCCCGCCTTTTGGCAGAAATACAACGCATCAAGAGTGAAGGCGACTATGAGGCAGCCCGTCAACTGGTGGAGCGCTATGCCGTAAAGGTCGATGCACAGTTGCACCAAGAGGTGTTGGAGCGCTACAAGCGTCTCGACCTTGCACCCTATAAGGGTTTTGTCAATCCTGTATTGAAGCCTGTTCTTGACGCTCAAGGTGAGATTAGCGATATACAGGTTGATTATACAGAGAGTTATGTTCACCAAATGCTACGCTATGGACAAGAGTACGGTACTCTCTAAGATAAAGGAAATCAAACAGTCGTTCCGTCAGATGATGGATGGCTCAATAGCACAGTCCATGCGTGACAAGGGACTGAACTATCACCTCAACTGGGGAGCTACGTTGCCTCGCTTGAAGGCTAAAGCCGAGGAACTAGGTACTGACTATGATTTGGCGATAGCCCTGTGGAAAGAGAATGTCCGCGAGTGTAAGATTCTGGCTACGATGTTGATGCCTGCCGACAAGATACTGCCAGAGGTCGTAGATATCTGGATGGAGCAGATACCTTCGCAGGAGATTGCCGAACAGGCAGCCTTTAATCTGTTCCAGCATCTGCCGTATGCTCCTGAGAAAGCCTATCAGTGGATAGCGTCTGATAAAGAGTACGAGCAGTTGTGTGGTTTCCATGTGTTGACGCGTCTGTTTATGAATAAACAGGAACCCAACGAACGAGGTATCAATGAGTTCATTGATCAGGCATTGGTAGCACTGCAAGGGCCATTCCCCTCTGTCCGTAAGGCGGCCATGCAGAGCATTTATCGCTTTGCTGAACTAGGTCTGATGTATGAGCGACTGGCAAAAAGTGCTGCGAAATCCATCAATTTAGATATTTTTTAAATAATTGTTGCCTTAATCTCCAAAAAAAGTAGTAATTTTGTGCGGTTTTTAACCACTATGACCACATAAAATGAGAGAAAACGTTAAGGCAACGGTCAAGAATATCTTGACCAGCTATCTGGAATTGAACAAGCGCAGGAAGACGCCAGAGCGCTTTACCATTCTCGATGCGGTGTATAGCATCACAGGGCATTTTACCCTAGAGGAGCTTGGCGATAAACTGGCTGACGACTACAATTTCCCTGTGAGTCGTGCTACGCTTTACAATACGTTGCGCCTGTTTGTTGAGTTGCGCCTTGTGGTGCGCCATCGCTTTCAGTCCACAACGAAGTATGAGGCCTGTTATGATAACAATAGCCATTGCCATCAGATATGCACCATGTGTGGAAAGGTGACGGAGGTGAAGTCTAATCAGGTTAGTGAGGCTATCAATAGCATGCCGACACGACGTTTCCATAAGGATGGTTTTATGCTTTATGTCTATGGTATCTGTAGTTCGTGTCAAGCCAAGACAAGACGCCATACGGAGAAGAAAAAGAAATAGTTTAAATAATAGATAAGACAATGAATCAAGGTAAAGTAGATGTCCTGCTGGGTTTGCAGTGGGGCGACGAAGGAAAGGGTAAGGTAGTCGACGTGTTGACTCCCCAGTACGATGTTGTTGCCCGTTTTCAGGGCGGTCCCAATGCCGGTCATACGCTAGAGTTTGAAGGACAGAAGTATGTGTTACGTTCTATTCCCTCTGGTATTTTCCAGGGCGGTAAGGTAAACATCATTGGTAATGGTGTAGTATTGGCTCCAGACCTCTTCATGGAGGAAGCGAAAGCATTGGAGGCCAGTGGCCATGCACTGAAGGAGCGTTTGCATATTTCTAAGAAGGCGCATCTGATTATGCCTACCCACCGTGTGCTCGATGCTGCCTACGAGGCTCAGAAGGGTAAGAACAAGGTAGGTACGACGGGTAAGGGTATTGGTCCGACCTATACTGATAAGGTTAGCCGTACGGGTCTGCGTGTAGGTGACATCCTTGATAACTTTGAGGAGAAGTATGCTGCTGCCAAGGCTCGTCATGAGGCTATTCTGAAGTCATTGAACTTTGAGTACGACATTACTGAGGTTGAGAAGAAGTGGTTGGAGGGTATTGAGTACCTGCGCCAGTTCCCCATTGTCGATTCTGAACACGAGATCAACCAGATTCTGCGTTCAGGCAAGAGCGTTCTCTGCGAAGGCGCTCAGGGCACGATGCTGGATGTCGACTTTGGTAGCTATCCTTTCGTGACTTCTTCAAACACCATCTGCGCTGGTGCCTGCACTGGTCTGGGTATTGGTCCTAACAAGATTGGCGAGGTGTTCGGCATCATGAAGGCTTACTGCACACGTGTTGGTGCAGGTCCTTTCCCCACAGAGCTCTTTGACGAGACGGGCAAGCTGATTCGTGACCTTGGTCATGAGTATGGTGCTGTCACTGGTCGTGAGCGTCGTTGCGGTTGGATTGACCTCGTAGCTCTACGCTATTCAATCATGGTGAATGGCGTCACTCAGCTGATTATGATGAAGAGCGATGTGCTCGACAGCTTTGATACTATTAAGGCTTGTACGTCTTACAAAGTCAATGGTGTTGAGACGCGTGACTTCCCATACGACATTGAGAAGGGTATTGAGCCCGTCTACAAGGAGTTACCCGGTTGGAAAACTGACATGACTCAGTTCACTGACGAGAGCCAGTTCCCCAAGGAGTTCTCTGACTACATCAAGTTCTTGGAGAAAGAATTGGAGACACCCATTAAGATTATCTCTATCGGTCCTGACCGTGCTCAAACAATCGTACGTAAATAATGGCACAGAAACCAAGTATACCTAAGGGAACGCGCGACTTTGGCCCTGTAGAGATGGCCAAGCGCAACTATATCTTCAATACCATCCGTAGTGTCTATGAGCTCTACGGATTCCAGCAGATTGAGACACCTGCCCAGGAAACCCTACAGACCCTAATGGGTAAGTATGGCGAGGAGGGTGACAAACTGCTCTTTAAGATTCTGAACTCAGGAGATTATCTCTCGAAGATTGGGGATAGCGAACTGACGGAGCGTAACACGTTGCGTCTGGCTTCTAAGATCTGTGAGAAAGGCCTGCGCTACGACCTCACTGTACCCTTCGCACGCTATGTGGTGATGCATCGTGAGGAGCTGCAGTTGCCTTTCAAGCGCTATCAGGTACAGCCAGTCTGGCGTGCAGACCGTCCTCAGAAAGGTCGCTATCGTGAGTTCTATCAGTTTGATGGCGATGTCGTTGGTTCTGACTCGTTGCTCAACGAGGTGGAACTGATGCAGATTGTAGATACTGTATTCACCCGCTTTGGCGTTCATGTTCAGATTAAGATTAACAACCGCAAGATTCTGACGGGTATTGCTGAGGTTATTGGTGCTGCCGACAAGATTGTTGACATTACCGTGGCCATCGACAAACTCGACAAGATTGGTATTGACAGCGTTAATCAGGAACTCCGTGAGGATGGTCTTAGCGAGGAGCAGATTGAGAAGTTGCAGCCTATCATTATGCTGGAAGGCACTAACGAGCAGAAACTCGAAACCATCGCTCAGGTGCTTGCTTCGAGTGAGACAGGCTTAAAGGGTGTTGAGGAAACCAAGTATATTCTCGGTTTCCTGACATCGCTGAACAATGAGATTCAGTTGGATTTGACATTAGCTCGTGGTTTGAGCTACTATACGGGTGCCATCTTTGAGGTGAAGGCCCTTGATACACCGATGGGCTCTATCTCTGGTGGTGGTCGTTACGACAACCTGACTGGCATCTTCGGTATGCCGGGTCTGTCTGGTGTTGGCATCTCGTTTGGCGTGGACCGCATCTATGATGTGCTCAATGCCCTCGACCTCTATCCTAAGGATTCGCTGAACACGACACAGGTGCTCTTTATCAATTTTGGTGAGCAAGAGACGGCTTACTGCTTGCCTATTATTAATAAGGTACGCGAGAACGGCATTCGTGCGGAGATTTATCCTGACGCAACGAAGATGAAGAAGCAGATGTCGTATGCCAATGCTAAGCAGATTCCTTTTGTCGTCTTGGCTGGTGAGAGCGAGATGGCAGCCCAAAAGGTAACGCTGAAGAATATGGAGACGGGTGAGCAGATGCTTGTTTCGCAGGAGGAGCTCATTGCGAAGTTATCGTAGAAACAAACAACAAAACAAACTATGAAGAAACTATTGATAGCAGCGGTGACGTTGCTGATGTTGACGGCTGCCACGCCTGTTAAGAAGACTACTATCTTTGTCATTGGCGACTCTACTGCAGCCAACAAGGATTTGTCGAAGGGCAAGACGGAACGTGGCTGGGCCCAGATGTTGCAGATGTATTTCGACTCGACGATGATTCGCGTCGACAATCATGCTGTGAACGGACGTTCGTCAAAGTCGTTTATCAACGAGGGACGTTGGGACAAGGTGCTCTCGCTTATCAAGCCTGGCGACTACGTTGTTATCCAGTTTGGTCACAACGACGAGAAGCCCAAGGCTGATCGTCATACCGACCCAGGTTCGACGTTCGACTATAATCTGGCGAAGTTTGTGCGAGAGACGCGCGAAAAGGGCGGTATCCCTGTGCTCATGAACTGCGTGGTGCGTCGCAATTTCTTTGTGCAGGTACCTGAGAACGATGACGACGAGAAGCTGCGTACGCAGACCTTCAAGGATGGTGTGAAGATGGTGGAGGGTGACACGCTCATCGATACCCACGGACTCTATCGTGTGGCACCTCGTGACGTTGCCCAGCGCATGAACTGCCACTTCGTCGACGCCAATCAGATTACCCATGACCTCGAACAAGGTCTTGGTACTGAGGCTTCGAAGAAGTTGCATATGTGGTATCGTCCTGGTGAAGAACCTACCGAACCGCAGGGTAAGCAAGACAATACCCACTATAACATCTATGGTGCTACCGTTGTTGCCAATCTGTTGGCTGATGCCCTTTGCGAGGAGATTCCTGTGTTATCGAAATATCGAACCAACAACAAACCCAGCAAGGGGAAAAAGTAATTTTCTTGACACCATTTAAAATTATTCCTGCAATTTTCTTGCAGGAATAATTTTTTCTTCGTATCTTTGCAAAAGTGATAATATTAACTAACCAAACAAATACTTATTGATTATGAAGAAAAAGTTCATTTGCGCCGTTTGTGGATATATCTACGAAGGCGATGCAGCTCCCGAGAAGTGCCCCATCTGTAAGGCTCCTGCCTCTAAGTTCTCTGAATTGAAGGACGAGGGCGAGACTACCTATGCTACTGTTCACCGCATTGGCGACGGCAAGCCCGAGGGTGTTAGTGAGGAAATGATCAACGACCTGCGTGCACACTTCAACGGCGAGTGCAGCGAGGTAGGCCAGTATCTGGCTATGGCTCGTCAGGCAGACCGCGAGGGTTATCCCGAGATTGCCGAGGCCTTCAAGCGCTACGCTTTCGAGGAGGCCGACCACGCCTCTCGTTTTGCTGAGCTGCTGGGTGAGGTCGTATGGGACACCAAGACCAATCTGGAGAAGCGTGCTGCTGCTGAGGCTGGTGCTTGTGAGGATAAGTTCCGCATTGCCAAGAACGCTAAGGCTGCAGGTTTCGATGCTATCCACGACACCGTTCACGAGATGGCTAAGGACGAGGCCCGTCATGGTGCTGGCTTTGCTGGTCTGCTGAAGCGCTATTTTGGCAAGTAAAGGCAATAAAATAGGAGAAAAGCCGTTTTATCTGTATATGATAAGACGGCTATTCTTCTTTATAATAACTGGTGTGTTGCTGGCAGCGTGCAGCGATAACGACTCGTTCTCTGCGGATGCGAGTCGTCGGCTGACGTTCACCTGCGACACAGTACGTATGGATACGCTCTTTGCTCAGGTACCTTCGTCGACCTATTCCTTCTGGGTGCATAACCAGTCAGGTGATGGTCTACGCCTGCGTACCGTGCGTCTGGAGCGTGCCGGGCAGTCGGGTTTCCGTGCTAATGTTGACGGTACTTTCCTCAATCCCGTTGTCAACGACTTGGAGATTCGTAAGGGCGACAGCCTGCGTGTCTTTGTCGAGGTTACGGCTGCAGAGAATACCTCGCCCGATCCACAATTGCTGGAGGATAACCTGCTGTTTACGTTAGAGAGTGGGGTGATGCAGAAGGTGAATTTGCGCACCTACAGCTGGAATGCTGAGCAGTGGCACGATGTTGATATTACTGCCGACCGTACCATTGAGTCCTCTACACCTATCGTTGTTTATGGCGGTGTCAATGTTGCCGAGGGTGCTACGCTGACTATTAAGAATACGACACTCTACTTCCACGATGGTGCTGGCATTACCGTTGGTGGCACTCTAATTGCTGAGAATGTAACGTTTCGTGGCGACCGTCTGGACCATATGTTCGATTATCTGCCATATGACCGTATCAGTGGTCAGTGGAAAGGTATTACGGTGAAGGCAAAGGCTGGTGGTTGCGAGTTCACAGATTGTGTGATTCGTAATGCCATGGATGCATTGCACTGCGACTCCACCACTGTTGTGCTCACCAATACGATAGTTCATAACAGTAAAGGCTTTGGCTTGTGGGCTCACGATAGCGAGGTGGCTATCAGCAATTGTGTGCTCTCGAATGCCCTCAATGACTGTGTGGCACTCTTGGGTTGCCAGGCTACTATCGACCACACCACATTGCCTCAGTTCTATCCGTTGTCAGCCAATCGTGGCGCTGCCCTGCGTTTTGCCCCCTCTGACAAGAACCCCATTGAGCTGTTGTGCACCAACACGTTGGCTACAGGTTATGCTGACGATGTTGTAATGGGTGAGGTTGACGACGATTCAGACTACTATTTCGAGAATTGTCTGTTGCGAACCCTTGAAGTTGAGGATGCTGAACTTGTGAAAGATATCATCTGGGAAAAGAAGGACGATGAGATTCAGGGTACTAAGCACTTCCTGCTGGTTGATGGAGACAAATTGATTTATGATTTTCGACTGAAAGAGGAGTCGCCGGCCTACGAGAAGCATATTGGCTGGCAGTCTGCGGAACAATAATTTCGTTTCATTTTGTATAATTCGTGGTTTCTATGAAGAACATTTGCATATTTACGGGTGCACGACCCAATTTTATCAAGGTGGCACCACTCATTCGTGCCATCGAGTGTACAGACAACTGCACATACCATCTGGTCTATGCAGGTAGAGAGGACGATCCCACATTGGAGGCTTCACTGTTTGACGATTTGCAGATTTCTCGTCCTGATGTGTTCTTAGGTGTCGACTGCGAGAACCTTAATGAACTGACGGGGCGTGTGATGGCAGAGTTCGAGCGCTATCTGGAGCAGACCCCCACTGATACGGTCATTGTGGTCGATGACCTCGCCTCGACGATGGCTGCTGCTATCGTTACCAAGAAGCGTGGACTGCGTCTGGCACACCTCGTGGCAGGTACACGCTCGTTCGATATCTCTATGCCTAAGGAGATTAATCGCCTGGTGATTGACGGACTTAGTGACCTGCTGTTTACTGCAGGCGTAGGCTCCAGCAGCATTGCCACCCGTGAAGGTGCTGAAAACCACAAGATTTATATGGTGGGTAACATCTTGATGGATACCTTGCGCTATAACCACGGCCGTTGGACGCGTCCAGCTTGTCTTGATGGTATCCAAGATGGTGAATACCTTGTCTTCACCATCAATCGCAAGGCCCTGCTAGCCAATGAGGATAATCTCCGACAGATGCTTCAGACTATCACCGATGTTGCAGGCTCTCTGCCCGTTATCGCTCCCCTCCGTGGTCGTGCCTGCGATGTGATATCCTCGTTCCACCTTCCATCTTCCACCATCCGTCTGACATCTTCTCTTGGCTATCTTGACTTTGGTTATCTCACTGCTCATGCCAAGGGCATTATCACCGATTCTGGCAATGTTGCTGAGGAGGCTACCTTCAATCAGATTCCCTGCATTACGCTCAACTCCTACACAGAGCATATCGAGACTGTCAAGCAGGGCACCAACGTTCTTGTAGGCGAGGATGCTGGCCGACTACGCGAAGAACTGCAGCGTATGGTCGGTGGACAGTGGAAAACATCCTCCTTGCCCGACCGTTGGGATGGTCGCACAGCTGAGCGCATCGTTCAGATACTATGTAACTAAAAGAAAATGAGGGACTTCACAATTGCGAAGCCCCTCACTCTTTAATTGTCTACCTTGTT
>Ga0247610_10009012_pt1 | contig 10093 bp, 10 predicted proteins | sample 174DNAGHGhighgp2_FD_193483 | JGI IMG/M metagenome (GOLD analysis project Ga0247610, IMG submission 193483) | Sheep rumen microbial communities from Palmerston North, Manawatu-Wanganui, New Zealand - 1742 DNA GHGhigh gp2 | ecosystem: Host-associated > Mammals > Digestive system > Stomach > Rumen... | reverse complement strand
GGGGCATCGAGCATAGTATCACCACGGCGACGTTCCACATCCTGACCCCATACCCGGGCACACGCCTTTTTCGGCAGATGGAGCGGGAAGGTCGTATTGTGACGTATGATTGGGACAAGTACGACACCCGCACCGTTGTTTACAAGACAAGGGGACTGTCTGCCGAAGAACTGAAACAGGGTTACGATTGGGCGTATCGCGAATTTTATTCGTGGCGAAACATTTTCAAGGCAAGTTTTGGCCATGACAACTTGAAACAGCGACTGGCGCATCTCTTTTACATGGGTGGATGGAAAAAGTTCGAGCCATTCTGGAATTTTATGATTCATCATGGCGAGCTCAACCGGATGTTACCCGTACTGGAACGATTGTTGGCCAGCACTCACCGGCACGGATCGCGCAGGCGCAACGGTACCGGAGCAGGGGCGACATCCGAATCGAAAGCGTTCCGCTCATTATAGATTGTTGTATATCAATGTAAATCAAAATTTTGCAAAAAGCAGAAAAATGAACGAGCTATCCAATTTGATGTTGAAATATTGGTGGGTGGCACCAGTAGTGAGTGTGTTCGTAACGCTCTGTTTCCTGGCAGACAATTGGTTATGTTTAGAAACGGGAAAAGAGTTTATGGATTACTTATTTGTGGCCCCCTCTCTGGCAGTCCTGTTGTTTGTTGCCAAAATACTGCGATTTGCCACATTCGTGTTCGCGATTGCACAGAAAAGATGGAAGATTGCGTTCGCCTTGGCATTGACGGCGGTGGTTTGTGTAATAATCATTCTGGCATGGCTAAATGTAGGTATGCAAATTAGCGGTTGGTAGTTGGTCTTTTTGTTTTCCGATATGGGAAAATAATGGAAAATGTGACCGCCGCCGTGCCGGAACGCCCAAACAATAAAGAAAAAAAAGTGTTTGAAAAGGAGGTGATAATGGGCTGTGAGATGGTTCTCGACATTTCCGCAACCCATTCAAGAATATTTTATACTTTTGCGCCCTGAAGTCTTACCCAATGTCCACTTCGAAAATATCCTCCAAGTCATCCAAGACCTTCTCCACTTCCGGAGTCGTGACCTTTATAGTCACACTCATCATCCTTTTGGCGGCAGGCCTAATGGTCGGCCTCTTCTATTTGATTTCAGAATTTGAATACCCAGGTGTCGAAAGAGAAATGGAGGTGGGATCCGATATGGTAACAATGTTCTATACTACCCTTGTGGTAATCCTTTTGATTATGGTGGCGGTTCGGGTTCTACGACGACGTTTCGATTTCATTACCGTCAGCGATGAAGGGGTCACCACAAGGTGTGCGTATCCTTTCTGGGAGAAGCCTGATAAAGTAGAAAAACATGTCCAATTTTTTCCTTGGGAGGAGATAGAACGGATTGGATATACGGTTTCAGGGAAGGAAGGAGTACCTACTTGTTTGGTGATTCGTACGATTGATGGACTCTATTTCGGCATTTCTTTAGAATACTTCCGATGGAAACGAATCAAGGAGCAGATTTTACGCTTTGAGGATTGCGAGTCCTTTGGCGACCACAAGCTGTTCGTTGAATCCATATCGTAACGGCAGAACGTCAGGCTTTTCTTCTGCCAGTTTCGTTGTTATCAACACTTTGTTCAAAAAAAATCCACGAAATCCTCTTTGTTTTTGCCAAAAAAAAAGTATTATTGCAGCCCGTTAGAGGCGGACGTCTCTGACGGGTATTTTTTTTATAATCAAAACGATAGCAACAGACCTATGGGCGGATTTTTCGGGGTCGTCTCGACCAAACCTTGTATTGCGGACCTTTTCTACGGGGTGGACTATCACTCCCATCTCGGAACCAAGCGCGGCGGTATTGTCACCTACCAGGAGGACACGCAACTGTTCCGCCGTTCCATTCACAACATTGAGAACAGCTATTTCCGGACGAAATTCGCCGACGACCTCGGCAAGTTCCAAGGCAACTCCGGCATCGGCGTCATCAGCGACACCGACGCGCAGCCCATCGTGGTGAACTCTCATTTGGGTCGATTTGCCATCACGACAGTAGCCAAAATCAACAATATCAAGGAGTTGGAACAGGAGTGCCTCGACTGCAACCAGCAGTTCACCGAGCTGAGCTCCGGTGCGACGAACCCCACCGAGCTCGTCGCGCTCATGATCACCCGCAAACACGACTTCGTGGAGGGCATACAATACGTCTATGAGAAAGTGAAGGGTTCCTGTTCCATGCTTATCCTGACAGAAGACGGCATCATCGCTGCACGCGACCGCTACGGGCGCACCCCCATCGTCATCGGCAGCAGGGACGACGGCCGCGTGGTCGCCTCCGAAAACCACAGCTATGCCAACCTCGACTACCAGACCGAATACTTCGTCGGGCCGGGCGAGATAGTGAAGGTCACCCCCGACGGAATCCACCAAATGCTCGCACCGAACCCGCAGATGCAGGTCTGCTCGTTCCTGTGGATCTACTACGGTTACCCCTCCGTGAACTACGAGAACATCAACGTGGAGAGCGCCCGCTACAACCTCGGCTACGCCATGGGCAAGACCGACGACACGGAGGTCGATTTCGTGGCGCCCATCCCCGACTCCGGCATCGGCATGGCCATCGGCTACTCCAACGGCAAACAGATTCCCTACCAAAGGGCTATCGTCAAATACACCCCCACTTGGTCAAGGAGTTTCATGCCCGTCAGCCAGGAGATGCGCGAGCACGTGGCCAAGATGAAGCTGCTGCCCAACGGCGACCTGCTCAAAGGCAAGCGTATCGTCTTCTGCGACGACTCCATCGTGCGCGGCACGCAACTGCGCGACAACGTGAAGATGATGTACGAATACGGTGCCAAGGAGGTCCACGTCCGTATCAGCTGCCCGCCATTGCTTTACGGTTGCGAATTTCTCAACTTCTCCGCCTCCAAGAACGTCATGGAACTCATTACCCGTCGCGTCGTCGGCGAACTGGAGGGCGGCGACAACAGCAAAAACCTGCAACGCTATATGGACCACACCTCCCCGGAATACGCCCGCATGGTGGAGGTCATCCGCAAGCACCTCGGCGTGGACACCTTGAAATTCAACACGATAGATACCGTCACCCAAGCCATCGGACTGCCTAAGGAACGCATCTGCACCCACTGCTTCGACGGCTCGTCATTCGGTTTCTAATCAGTCATGCCAACCCAAAACTACCTCCTCCTCGGCCAGAAGAAGCGGATGATTGAGAATCTCCGCAAGAAGGGCATCTCCGACGAGAACGTGCTGACCGCCTTCGACAAGATGGAGCGGCACCTCTTCATGGAGTCGCTGCTGTGGCCGCGCGCCTACGAGGACACCGCCATCAAACTCACCACCGACCAGACCATCTCGAAACCCTCCACCGTGGCGTTCCAGTCACAACTCTTGGAGGTGAGTCGGGGCATGAAGGTGTTGGAAATCGGCACCGGGTCGGGGTTCCAAGCGGCCATCCTCTACGCTATGGGCGCGAAAGTCTATACCATCGAGCGGCAGATTGCTCTCTTCAAGCAGACCAAGCCGCTATTGGACAAGCTGGCACCGTCGGTGGTGACCTACTACGGCGACGGTTTCAAGGGCTGGCCGCAGTTCGCCCCTTACGACAGGGTCATCGTCACGTGCGGCGCACCGGAAGTACCGCAAGCCCTCCTCGACCAACTGAAGCCGGGTGGAATTATGGTGATTCCCGTGGGGGTGGAATCCCAAATCATGAAGAAAATCGTAAAAATCAACGATACGGAATACGAGGAGAACGACTTCGGCGACTGTCTGTTCGTCCCGATGCTGAAAGAGCGCGTCAGAAAGTAAACGGGCTAATCCGCAACGTCTTCCACGCCGTTATGCGTGAACTTCTTCGCCTCGATACGACGATAGTCTCCGCCGGCGTTCAAGGTCGCTATACCATATATAAAATAGTCGGAGCCAAAGAGCAATCCGCAGACATACGCCGTGTCAATCTTCGCCCACTGTTCGTTAAAGAGCTGCCGAGCCTGCTTGTCATTCTCCGAAAGAGAATTCCCCTCGAACGAGACCAACTGGTTATACTTGACGTTCGACTTGAAATAGGACTCAAGCTCCGCCCAGTCGGACCCATTCGGATTCAAGTTCCCATATTGGTAACCCAGGCAGCCGATGGTGTATTGGGTGGTTACGCTGTGCTTGCATGCGCCAAGCACTACAGAAAGGCAAACTATCGCGACAAAGACTATTTTTCTCATGACAAAGACTTTTGGATTCAAATGGCAAAAATAACATAATAGCGTGAAAAAAACTTTCCATTTCAAAGATGTAATCAACATCTTTTTGTTACTTTTGCGGTCTGAAATTCAAGAGGATGAAGATCACCGGATTCATATTCGCTGCCGGACTCGGAACCCGGCTGTACCCACTAACCGCCTCGAAGCCAAAGGCTTTGGTCCGTTATAACAATAAAACACTGTTGGACAATGCTTTAGAGAAGATGTCCGAGGCAGGTATCACAGATGTCATTGTCAACGTGCACCATTTCCCGGACATGATGGTCGAGGCGCTGCGACATCACCCGAATGCAGCGCACATCCACATATCGGACGAGCGCGCCTACCTCCGCGACACCGCCGGCGGCATCAAGTTCGCCGAGCACCTTTGGCAGAACAGCGACCTGCTGCTGTTCTACAACGTGGACATTCTGTCGGACATAAACCTCAACACCTTAATTGACAGCCATATACAGAGCCGTGCCGACGCCACTTTAGCCGTGCGGCACCGCCAAACCCAACGTTATTTCCTGTTCGACCAGAACAGCGGGCGACTCTGCGGATGGCGCAACGTCAAGACAGGCGAAGAGATTGTCACGGGGACTTTTGAAGATGCAAACGAGTTGGCTTTCAGCGGAATCCACGTTATGAGCACCGCCTTTGCCCGCGAGATTCCCTCCGTGGAGAAATCGTCCGTCACCAAATTCTACCTCGAACAGTCGCCCAACCGCATTATAAAGGCCTTCGTCCATGACAACGACAGTTGGTGCGACGTTGGCAAATACGACCAATTCCGTAACTTGTTGTCATAGCACCTTTTAAGAAGCTGTACACTTTTTTTTCAAAAAATCAAGGGGTAAACAATATTTTTTTGAACAGTTTTTTTGTTAGTTTTGCGGTGTGAAATTCTGATGGATTCGATTCACCTAACTTATTAAAATTAAGCGTTGTAGCAAAATTAACAAGAAACGGAACTGCAAATGGAAAAAGAGTTACCATCTCATACCAACGTCTGGAACCAATGTTTGGAAATCATCCGGGACACCGTGTCGCCGGAGGTTTACGTCACCATATTCGAGCCTATCAACTCCGTATCGTTGGACAACAAGATGCTCACCATCGAACTGCCGAGTCTCTGGTACAAAGAGATTCTGGAGGAGCAATACGTGGATCTGCTGCGTTCCTCCATCCGGAAACTTTTAGGCAACGACGCGAAGCTGCGCTACAAAGTGCTGGTGGAGCGTGGGCAGACCCCCGACCAAACCTCCACCATCACCATTCCCTCCTCCCCGCGCAAGGCTGTCAAGAACCCGCTGATGATGCCGCCCTTAGACGTCAACGCCATGGACCGAAAGGACATCCCCGGCCCGTTCGTCGTGCCCGGCATCAAGAAACAGCGCATCCCCTCCAACCTCTCCGAGACCCTCACTTTCGACAACTACGTGGTGGGCGACTGCAACCGTCTCGCCGTGGCCGCAGGCATGTCCATCGCCAAGTCGCCCGGTCAGACCCCCTTCAACCCGCTGTTCATCTACTCCGAAGTGGGTCTCGGCAAAACCCACTTGGTCAACGCCATCGGCATCCAGACCAAAATCAACTTTCCCGACAAAATCGTCATCTACGTCAGCGCCGACACCTTCTACCAACAATATATGGAGGCCGTCAAAAGCGACAACCTCAACGACTTCTACTGGTTCTACCAGGCTGTTGACATGCTCATCATCGACGACATCCAGTTCATATCCGGCAACAAGACCAAAACCCAGGAGGCTTTCTTCCAGATTTTCAACCATCTGCACCAGCTCAAGAAGCAGATTATCATGACCTCCGACAAATCGCCGGTCGACATTACTGGTTTCGAGCCTCGCCTGCTGAACCGTTTCAAGTGGGGATTGGCCACCGACCTGCAGGTTCCCGACTTGGAAACCCGTACCGCCATCATCACCAAAAAGCTGGAAAACAACGGGATAGAGTTCTCCAAAGAGGTTATTGACTACCTCGCATTGCGCATCACCGCCAACACCCGCGAACTTGAGGGCGCCATGATCGCCATCCTCGCGCAAGCCTCCCTCAACCACCGCGACATCACCCTCGACCTCGCCCGCGAAATGGTGGACAAATACGTCAAATCCACCGCCAAGGAAATCTCCATCGAGTATATCCAGAAAATCGTGTGCGACTACTTCGGCATTCCGGTCGAGTCCATCAACGCCAAAACCCGCAAGCGCGAGATTGTCCAGGTGCGCCAAATCAGCATGTTCTTCGCAAAAAAATACACGCATCTGCCCCTCTCCGTCATCGGCGCGTACTGCGGAAACAAGGACCATGCAACCGTCCTCCACGCATGCCGCACCATACGCAACCTCAGCGAGACAGACAAGAAGATGAAACAGTACATCTCCGACATTGACAAAAAAATGAAGATTGGAAATATTTAATTTGCGGTTGTCAGAAATATTGATTATATTTGCGGCGCAATTTTTAAAGGATAAAAAATGAAAAAACATTGGGTCATAAAAGAGCTTCCGGACGAGGCAGTTGTTTCGCAACTATGTGAACATCTGCATCTTGAGCGTCCGTTGGCCACGCTCTTGGCGCAGCGCGGCATCACCACCGTGCAACAAGCGCGCGACTTTTTTGAGCCCAATATCGAGAAGCTTCACGACCCCTTCCTGATGAAGGATATGAACAAAGCCGTGGACCGACTCTCCAAAGCCATCATCCACGATGAGAAAATCATGGTCTATGGCGACTACGATGTGGACGGCACCTCCGCCGTGGCACTCGTCTATTCCTTCCTGTGCGAAATCCGTGGCGCCGACGCCCACGAGTACATCAAATACTACATTCCCGACCGCTACACCGAAGGCTACGGCATCACCGAGAAAGGCATCCAGTTCTGCAAGGAGAACGGCATCAACCTGCTCATCTCCCTCGACTGCGGCATCAAGGCCAACGACATGGTGGACCTTGCCAACGAGTACGGCATCGACGTCATCATCACCGACCACCACCTCGAAGGCGACACGCTGCCTAATGCGCTCGCCATCCTCGACCCCAAGCGCAAAGACTGCACCTACCCCTACAAGGAACTCTCCGGCTGCGGCGTCGGTTTCAAACTCGTGCAGGGCTACTGCTTCCGCAACGAGCTCCCCGACGAGCTGTGGCTCAAGCGCATGGACCTTGTGGCCGTCAGCATCGCCTGCGACATCGTGGCCATCACCGGCGAGAACCGTATCCTCGCCCACTTCGGCCTCGAGATGATCAACAAGATCCCCCGCATGGGCATCCGCGCCATCCTCGATCAGGCCGGCATCAAGATGAGAACCTACCCCCCATTCAGCGAGGACACGTTCTTCACCCGCGTCATATCCATCTCCGACTTGGTATTCTACGTCGGTCCCCGCATCAACGCTGCCGGCCGTATCAAAAGTGCCAAGGAGTCTGTCCGACTCTTCATCGTGGAGGACGAGGACAAGTCCATGGAGATCAGCAACCGTATCAACAAGCAGAACAACGAACGCAAACAGAAAGACAAGAACGCCACCGAAGAGGCGATGGACATGATCCGCAACTCGCACGAGTTCGAGAACCGCAAGAGCATCGTCGTCTATAACCCCTCTTGGGAGAAAGGCATCATCGGCATCGTGGCTTCCCGTCTGGTGGAGGAGTTCTACAAGCCTACCATCGTGCTTATGAGCTCCGACGACGGCCTCATCACCGGCTCGGCACGCTCTGTCAAAGAATTCAACATCTACGACGGCATCGACTCCTGCGCCGACCTGCTTGAACACTTCGGCGGACACAAATACGCCGCCGGCCTCACCATGAAACAGGAAAACCTCGAAGAATTCTCCCAACGCTTCGAAGAATACGTCAAAGAAAATCTCGACGAATCCGCATACGAGCCCGAAATCACCGTTGACATGCGGCTGAAACTTTCGGAAATCACCCCCCACTTCCTTAAGAACCTGAAAAAGTTCGCCCCGTTCGGACCCGGCAATATGGAACCCGTATTCGAGACCGACGGTGTGGTGGACGAGGGGAACGCCCGAATCGTGGGCGACAAACACCTCAAATGCAAGGTCTTAAGCCCGTACGAGCGCAGCGGCTCCTTCGACGGCATCGCTTTTAACCAAAAAGCGCTCCTGCCCGTCATCAGCGATTCCAAACCGTTCAACGTCCTCTACCACGTGGAGGAGAACCGCTGGAACAATGTGGTGAGCACTCAGCTGAATATCAAGGACATCGAGCCGGCGACCCCTTCTGACGACTACCAGACTGCCCAAAACGACCACTCCAACGACTACACCTACCGCACCAGCAGCGACCATAAAGCGTAAGCCGACATGAAAATCGCCGTCAACACCCGCCTGCTCCTCAAAAACAGACTGGAAGGCATCGGGATATTCACCCGCGAGACCCTGTCCCGCATCACCAAAGCTCACCCCGAACATCAATTCTACTTCCTTTTCGACCGCGCCTACGACGAGTCGTTCATCTTCAGCGACAACGTCACCCCCGTTGTGGCACACCCGCAGGCACGGCATCCCTACTTGTGGTATCTCTTTTTCGAGCATGGCATCCCGCTGAAACTCCGAAAGATAAAGCCCGATCTGTTCCTTTCCACAGACGGCTGGATTCCGACCCGCCTCGACATTCCCACGGTCAATGTCATCCACGACCTCAACTTCCTTCACCATCCGGAATTCGTTCCGCCCGTAGTGCGCCGCTACTACGACCGTTTCTTCCCCAAGTTCGCCCGGAACGCCACCCGTCTCGCCACCGTCTCGCAGTTCAGCTGCGACGACATCCACCAGAGCTACCAAGTTCCAACCGAGCGTATCGACGTGGTCTATAATGGCGCAAACCAAGCCTACAGACCTTACACCGAAGAAGAACAATCGGCTGTCAAACAGCATTATACAGACGGAAAAGACTACTTCCTTTTCGTAGGGCTTATCCACAAGCGCAAAAACTTAGCCAACATCTTCCGCGCATTCGAGCTGTTCAAGGAACGCACCGGCAGCCCAATGAAGTTGGTGGTCGTCGGCGACAAGAAATGGTGGGCCGGCGAGATCGAGGACACCTACTTGGCCATGCACTACCGCGAGGATGTGGTCATGCTCGGCCGCCAGCAAATCGACACGCTCAGCGCCCTGACTGCCGCCGCCACCGCCATGGTTTACGCCTCCCTATTCGAGGGTTTCGGCCAGCCTATCGTCGATGCCTTCAACGCCCACACGGCCGTGATCACTTCCGACGTCTCCTCCATGCCCGAAATTGCCGGGGGCGCCGCACTGCTCGTCAACCCGTACAGCGTGGAAGAAATCGCCCACGCCATGGAACAGCTTTGCCTCGACGAGAATCTACGCAACACTCTCATCGAGAAAGGGATAGCCCGAAAGGGAATCTACACCTGGGATCATACGGCAGAACTGCTCTGGCAGACCGTCGAAAAATGCCTGCCCTGACCGCTCCGCAGCACTTTCCTACCTTTACGGCAACAAAAAAGCGGGACCATTGTCCCGCCTTTATTTCATATACACAATAGACTCTCGCCTATCGTTTTGCATTAGAACTTGCTCTCGTTGTCCAGCAACATTTTGTTTTTCTTGTTGTATTGCAGGATGAGGAAAGTCTCGATGCACATCGTGATGACCATAATGACGATGGCCAGCACCGCCATGGTACCGTGACCCGCCTTGGTGTAAAATGCGCCTTCGCGGAAGAAGGTGAAGAAGAGGACAAAGTTCATCAACCAGACACTGATGAGGAGGAATCCCCACCAAATGGACATATAGATGTTCGAATTGTCAATCTTGTTCTCGTCGCGCGGAACGATTTCAGCGTT
>Ga0247610_10009011_pt1 | contig 10094 bp, 7 predicted proteins | sample 174DNAGHGhighgp2_FD_193483 | JGI IMG/M metagenome (GOLD analysis project Ga0247610, IMG submission 193483) | Sheep rumen microbial communities from Palmerston North, Manawatu-Wanganui, New Zealand - 1742 DNA GHGhigh gp2 | ecosystem: Host-associated > Mammals > Digestive system > Stomach > Rumen ... | reverse complement strand
TGTACGTTTGATGGCATCTGCGGCCTCGTAGAGTAGGGGAATCTTGTAGCTCTCGATACGTCCTTTCAGGAAGTTGGCAATGTCCTCGGGCTTCACTGTCTGTCCTGCCTTTGGGACATAAAGCAGCTTTGAAACCGTGCCGAGGACGATGTGCGGGGCAGGGATGCAGATGCAATCCTCGATGAGGTCGAAGGCATTCGCAGCGTCCTCCACATCCGAGGGGTGTACCTTGTAGCCGCCCACATTGATGACATCGTCCCGCCGTCCCTGCAAGTGCAGCATCCCATTCTTGCCGAGATGGCCGATGTCGGAGGTAAAGACCTCACCTTCCCGAAGGACTTGTGCAGTCGCTTCGGGTGCGCCCACATATCCCGACATGATGGTATTGCCCGAGCAGATCACTCTGCCGTCCTCACCGATGCGTACCGAAGAATGCTTCATCGGCTTACCCACAAGGCCAGGCTCACAGCCGTACTTGCTGAACTCGTAGCTACAGACGATGCCCGTCTCTGTAGAAGCATAGGTGTTGAAAAGGCGGGAGTGGGGAAGAAGCCGGCAAAGCAGCTCCATATCATGCTGGGAGATGGGAGCGGCACCTGTTTCGATGAAGTCAATCTTCTCGCTGACGGCCGCCAATTCTCTTGAGGCTATTTGCAACAACATCCTGATGCTCGATGGCACGAGGAAGGTGGCAAACTTCGGGAAAGGCAGCGTGAAGATGGAGAAGAAGGCGTTCATATCCTTGAGGCTCTCTAATATATATAATGTAGCACCTGACATCAGCGTCGGGTATATCTTGGAGAGGCTGCCGAGATGGTTCAGCGGCCCGCAGATGATGAAGAGCAAATCGGACGTGAAGCCAAGGCGGTCAATCAGGTTTTCCGCATTGGCTGTCCATGTCTCGCTCGACAGCATGACACCTTTCGCATCGCCCGTCGTGCCAGTGGTATAGAGAACATCCGATTTGACGATTTGACGATTTGACAATTTGAGTTCGTCCCAGATTATCTTCTGCCGTTCCTTGGGCGTTGATGCTTCCAAGGGAACACAGACAGCTCCGCAGAGGTGGACGGCGCAATAGGTCACGATGAAGTCGGCATCCTGCGTAGCTGTGAAGACGTATGGCTGGCCTTTCTGGAGGTTCAGCTGCTTTGCCCTCTCCTGAACACGCTTGTATAGAGACGCATAAGAGAGTGTCTCATTGCCAGAAATGATGGCTGCCTTTTCGGGTGTGAGTTTGGCAAAATGTTCTATACGTTCTTCTAAAGTCATTGCTTCGCAAGCTTTTCTTCCACCATCTTGACGATGGAGTCGATGTTCCTTAGGTTCCTCGGCGTTGCGTCCCTTGCTTCGAGTTCGATGCCGTACTCTTCGGAGAGGAGCATCAGGATGGTTGTCACGCCCAGCGAATCAAGCTCGCTGAACAGGAAGTCCGACTCGAGGTTCACCATTGGGAGCGCATCGCTCAAGAGTTCAATGATACGTTCTTTCATAGTTCTTTTGTTTTTTCATCATCCACTTGAACAGCAGAGGCGGTATGAGATATGCCATGAGGACGACGGAGGACATACCTATGATGGTCACTTCTGCCAGGGAATGCAGGGCGGGATGTTTGGCAAAGATGAGTGTGCCAATGCCGATGAACATTATCAGGGCAGAGAGGATGATGCTTCTCTTATAGGGGGCAAGGAAGGGACGCCCGTGGACGTATTCCGAGACGCAGCCCTCGGTCATAAAGATGGTATAGTCGTCGCCTTGACCGAAAATGAAGGTCGCAAGGATGATGTTGACGATGTTGAACTTGATGCCGAGCAGCGACATGATGCCCAGAATCCATATCCAGCTGACGGCCATCGGAATGAACGAGATGATGGCGAGTTTGATGCTTCGGAACGAAAGCCAGAGGAAGAAGAAGACAACAGAAGAGCAAGCCCAGCCGATATAGTTGAAGTCATCGGAAAGCGCGTTTGCCACGGACGAATGGAGCGAGGCAATGTTGAAGGCATCGGGCAAAGTCTCCTTTATTCGCCCTACGTCTTCTTTCCTGACGGTAAGCACTTCGGCTATCGTGGAGCTTCCTTTCGTTCCTGCCTGCGAGACATTCCCGGCAAAGGCTTGTGAAGTCAGGGGCAGGAAATAGTCGAATGGTTGGGCAGAATGTTCTGTCCCGATGATGTCGGCGAAGTCAGCAAAGGCATCTTCAGAGAAGCCGTGCCTCTCGGCGGCTGCATTGAGGTCATTGAGGAGTAGTGGATGTCTCGCAAGCCATTCGTGCCATTGCCCGATTCTCTCCGATTGCTTATGCCTTGAAGGCAGGAAGCGGCTCACACCTTTATGCCCTGCAATCAGTCCTTCGCTTATAAGAGAATCAATGGCGGCCTGTCGGGATTCGGAGCAGGAAAGCGCCTCGTCGAAACTTGCGGCAGACGAAAGGAGGTAGAGAGAGACATTGCCTTCCGAGTCGTCCCCTTCGAAAAGCTTCTCGAAATAAGTCATATCATCCTTTTGCTCTGCGGTCATGTAGTTGATGTGCGACACGTCGGAATCAAACTCCGTGGAAAGGCTGAAGTAGCCGAAAACAAATGTAAGCACGGCAACCAGGCATATAAGCCACTTCTTCCTCTCAATCTGAACAGACGCAAGGCGGGTCAAGAGGTCTGGAGACCCTCTCCAAACCTCCCCTTCTATGGGGAGGCTTTCTTTTATTCTCCCCTTAGAGGGGGAGTTAGAGGAGGTCTTGAAGTGTGGCAGCCATACAAGTACGAAGAGAATCGTGCCCACGAGAAGGAAGGAGGCAAACAATCCGAGGTCGCGCAAGGCAATGGATTTGAGCGGCACAAGGGCGAGGAAGGCTCCGACGGTCGTAATGTTGCCCACAAGAAGCGGGAGCGTTATCTCGCGAAGAGCTTGCCGTATGTCGGTTTGGTGCTGGACATGACTGATAAGATGCAACGGATAGTTCACGGCAATGCCGATGATAATGCTCGAGATGCCAACGACAATCATCGAGACGCTGTCGTGTACCAATGCCATTCCGCCAAGTGCGAAGAGCCAGCCCCAAAGGACGGACAGTGCAATGAGAACGATGCTCTTTATCTTGCGGAAGGCATAAAGCAGCAGGGCCATGATAAGAACGGCAGCCAATGCCACAGCCAGTATGCTGTCGTGCATAATCTGACGGGCATTCCCTACGGCAATCTGCGGCCCGCCGATGACGTGAGCCTTTATCTCCGGGAAGTCCGCCTGCATCGTCTTGATGCCCTCCTCAAGCAAAGAGATCAGTTGTGCATTCCTTTTTGTTTCGCTGCTGCCGAAGGGCGAGGAGAGCATCACGATGGCTCGCTTCATGTCGGGCGTGAAGATGTAGCCGTCGTACATCTCGAATCGCATTTGCCGTTGCGACAGCTGAAGCTCTTCCAAGGCCGGGACAAAGAGGCCGAGCGGGTCGCGCCCGATGTTTTGGCTGATGATGTCGCCCGAAGGAAACATCAAGGCATTCAGGTCGTCTTCGAGCTTCTCGTCGATGAAGCCGGGCAAAGCCAGCAGGCTGTCCATCCGCTTGTAGTCGTCCTCTTTGAGGAAAAGAGGGATGTTCTGATAGATGAAGTCCATTGTCTCTGAGAGGCTTTCGAGGTCGAAGGTCGCTTGCATATCGCGGCACCAGCCGGCTGTATCACTTTCCTCAACAGCATTGGCGAAGGCTTCTATCGCTCTCGTCGTTTGCTCCGCATTGTCTTGATTCTCGAAGATGACATAGAGACGGTTCATGCCCGAGATGTCTTGATAGATGGCCATCCTATGCCTGTCTGTGTCGCTCAAGGGCAGGAAGTCCTGAATGTCTTCCTTATAGGAGAGATGCAGGATGAATGTCAGCATGACCAGCGTGATGCAGACGAGCGATGCCCAACGGACAGCGGCGTGCCTGCGGAGGAAGTCATATAATCTGCTAATCATCATTTATCCTTTACCATTTATTCTCCCTAAAGGGGGTTAGGGAATCTCTTTAACCCAGTTAAGAAATTCATCCTTCCATGCTCGGCATTCTGCTGTGCCTTTCGTGGTCGATGCGCCGAAACCGTGTCCGCCAGTGCGGTACTGAATGTAGCGATGGCTGATGCCTTGGGCAGTCAGAGCCGAATCGAGAAGTTCAGAGTTATGGTACTTCACTACAGGGTCGTCCTTGCAGTTCACAAGGAAAACAGGCGGACAATCCTTCGTGATGTGCTTCTCGATGGACAGCGAGTCGCGCATGGCTTTGTCATGTTTCCTGTATTCTCCCAGCAAGGCACGCCTGGAACGCTTGTGTGTGTCGGGATGCGACATGCTTACCACCGGATAGATGGCTGCGATGAAAGAAGGGCAGCCCTCCTCCAACCTCCCCCCGAGGAGGGAGGCTCCACAGAGAGCCAGATGTCCTCCTGCCGAGAAGCCCATTACGCCGAGACGATGAGGGTTGATGCCATACTCTTCAGCGTGTTCGCGAAGGTACAGAATGGCTTGCTGCAGGTCGTTAATCATGTCGGGATGCTGATGCCCTCTGAAGAGCAACCGCGAATGCGTGATGTACGGCACGATGCCTTGCACACGGTACTTCAGCACGAAGGCCGAAATGCCGTTTGCCTGCAACCATTGAGCCACTTCTGCTCCCTCTGTCTTCATGTCGTGCCAGCAATACGAACCGCCCGGGCAGACGATGATTGCCGTGGAAGGCTCATCCGTGTCTGCCAGATATGGTGTCAATCTCTCCTCTTGAGCAAAGGCCTGCAAGCAGAGGCAGAGCAGACAACAAATGGTAAATGGTAAATGGTTAAATGGTAAATGCCTACACATCTTGCTCTATTCGGTTTGCCATTTCGTTGTATCGTTGCTTATAATACATTCTCATAGTCGTTGCCTGCGCCCTCGGCGAGTGTCCGTAGGAGAGCATCGCGTCTGGGTTTAGCCTTTGGTCAATCTCTATCCTGATGGGCCACTTGCGAAGGAACTTCCCTTTCTTCGGCAATGCCTTCCCCGTACCGTATGAAATGATGGGAAGCATATCGACGTTGAGCTGCTTTGCCAAGTGGAAGGCACCCTGATGGAAACGTGTGATGGAGCAATCCGCCGAGCGTGTGCCTTCAGGATAAACGGCAATACTGTAGCCCCTCCCGATGAGCGACTCCAACTTGGGCAGCAAGGCCTCTATCCCTTCCGAGATGGGATAGAACTCTGCCCCTCGGATGATGTTGCCGTACAGAGGATTGTTCCAAGCCCAATCCTTCGTCAGCACGACAAGCTTGGGCGTATGTATCAGCATGGTCATCAGGTCGAGGTGCGACTGATGGTTGCAGATGATGATGGCAGGCTTTTTGAAGTCCTCGCCGTGCGGGTTGCCGATGGAGAACTTAACGCCGGGGATGCCGTGCCGTATCGTGACGAACTTGGCATAGTTCCAAAGGAGGCGATGTACCTTCATGCGCTTCTTCTCCTCGTCTTTCCCAAACATCATGTATAGCATCGCAAGGGGCTTGGCAATGAAGATAGTGGTGAGGAGGAAGAAGAGCTGTGAATAGACAGAGCGCAGCAAGGTCATCAAACCTCGCCAGATGGCAAGCGGCAATCCATAGACAACGGTCAAGACGCATAGCACCGTGTTGAGTATGAAGATGCGGGAGAAGTCTGCGAATGGACGGAAGTGCGACACTCTTTCCTCTGCAGGAGGGTAATAGACGCTGACAGGCGTTGAGACAATCTTCACTCCGTGCCATGAGGCAAAGACAAGCAATTCGAGTTCCGCCTCGTAGCGCGAGGTGAGCAGGGAAAGGCCGTGCAGCTTTTTCAGAGGATAGAGGCGGAAGCCAGTCTGTGTATCTTTAAGCCAATGCCCTGTCTGCACGGCAAACCAGAAGTTGCTGAAGGCATTGGCGAACTTGCTTCCTTTGCTACGTTCCGCTTTCTTAAGTCCTTTGCGCTGCCCGACAATGATTGCTCCCGCGTGCTTTTGGTTGGCATGAAGCAGATGCGGGATGTCCTCGGGGAAGTGCTGTCCGTCGGCATCCAACGTGATGGCATAGGCAAAGCCCATCTCCAGTGCCTTGCGGAAGCCTCGCTTCAAGGCGGCTCCCTTGCCGGCGTTCTTTTCGTACGAAACAATGGTAATGCCTTCGATGCCTTGAAGTATCTCAAGCGTATCATCGGTGCAGCCGTCGGCAACGACAATCACGTCAAGACAGTGTGCAAGCGTGCGGCGGACGACATCGGCAATCGTTCCTGCATTATTATATGTAGGAATCACGACACAGATGCCTCGGTCGCGCAATATCTGTTTATTCGTTGATGTGGATGCCATGTAGTTCTATGATGGTGCGGTCGCCGTCCTTCTCGAGCAATTCCACTTTGGTGACAGTCGCTTGCTTCGTGTCGAAGTGCAGGACAAGCGTTGAGTACATTCGCTTCATTTCCTTTCTCAACGGGATGAGCGTCGCCACGTATTCCGTCGGCATCTCCTTTGCAGAGACCTGGAATGCCTTGCCGTCCGTCAGGTATTTGCCCGCCACGCTGTTCATTATCATTCGCGCCATCTCTCGTATGAATCCTTGCCCCTTGCTGTTCGTCCCTTGCCCATTGTCAATGGTTACATCCGTGCCGTTCAGGACAATAGCGCTTGCTTTGGGCGAGGTGTATTCCCATCGGAGCTTGTCGGGTTGCTGGCAGGACATCTTGCCCTTCGACACTTGTGGGTTCTTCAGCATCTTCGAGTGTCTTGTCTGTGTGAAGTCGCACCGGACAGTCCTTATCGCTTCGGCGGCAACGCTCATCTTCTGTATGATTTCCTGTTCGCTCAAGCCTTGAGCTACAGTAAGGGGCAAGAAGCAAGGGGCAAGGAACAAGAGGAGTGTAAGTATTCTTTCTTTCATTTCTGTGGCAATTATTGTCTCCCTCTCTCTCTCGGAGAGGGTTGGGGCGAGGCTTTCCCGTTTTCATTTCGCTATAAGGTAACACCCAGCCATGATGAGCAGCACGCCCATCCATCGCGCCACGCTCACTTCTTCGTGGAACACCAGTATTGCCGCTATCATGCCGAACACATAGCTGAGCGACACCATGGGATAGGCCATGCTGAACGGGAAGTGCCTGATGATGTAGAACCACAAAGCCGTGCCGGAACCGCAAAGCAGACCGCAAACAGCCAGACGCCAGTTTGTGAGCACGCTGCTCCAAAAGCTCCAGCTCCAGCCGAATGGCTCCATCCTCTCAAGGGCAAGCTTCAGGAAGACCTGTCCCCCTGCAAGCATCAGGCATTGTATGATGGCTAAAGGAAACAAAGGCATGACTTTCGAATTATTTTGCAAATATAGAAAAATATCGCGAAATATAAGCCTGTCTGCCAAAGAATCATCTTTTGTTTTTGGCATTTAACTTTTATTAAGCCTGAAAGGCCATATTATACGCTCGATGGACAGTCTTTTGGTGACTGTCCATCGCTCTGTTTCGTGGAGAATATCGGGCTCGAACCGATGACCTCTTGCATGCCATGCAAGCGCTCTAGCCAGCTGAGCTAATCCCCCGAAGTAGAACTTGTAATTGGCAATTGTGGATTGGTAATTGACAATGACAAGTTGCTTTTGTGATGCAAAATTACTCACTTTATGCCGAACTTGCAAATAAATGATGTCTTTTTTTGTATTAAACGGTAAAATTTCGTACTTTTGCACGCAGAACATATAATAATAATGTAATGAGACGATACATACTGACGTTTTTCCTTTCTTTTCTGACCTTGTGGCTTATGGCTGTTCCGGCATTGAGAATACGCCGAAGTGTGACGCTTGATGACGGTCGCACCTTGATGGTGACGGCCTATGGCGATGAGGACTTTGACTATCTTCTGACAGACGATGGCGAGGTGGTTGTCGAGCTGGATAATGTGTTCCACGGCACTGGTCTTACTTTTGAGGAATACATCGCCACATTGCCCTCTATGCCACGCCAGGCGAGAAAGCGGGTGGGCAGTGTCGCTACGGCTCTTGTACAGCCTTACGGGACAAGGAAAATTCCTGTCATCCTTGCTGCTTTTGCTGACAAGGCGTTCAGCGTGGCAAAAACCAACGCAAAGGTTCGCAACTTCTACGACGGTTTCTTCAATGGCACAGACATCTATGCCTCTACAGGCAACTGGGGCAGCGTTAGGCAGTACTTCATCGACCAGAGCAATGGGCAGTTCCAACCCGAGTTTTCCATCATAGGCCCCGTGCTGCTTGACAGTGTCTATTCATATTACGGCCGACAAAGCGGTGGAACAAAAGATGTGCATTACGACACGTTTATCCGCGAATCCTTTCGCAAGGCATTGGTATGGAGCCAGGACTCTTTGGAAGTGGGATGGACACAATTTGACAACAATAACGACGGCAAGGCGGATATGTGCGTTATCCTCTATGCCGGACTTGGGCAGAACTACACGAACAGCTACAACGACAAGAATACCATCTGGCCTCAGGAAATGCCTACCTCCTATACCGTTGACGGCATCACCCTCTCCGGTTGCTCCTCGAGTTGCGAATTACGCCCGGTAAGTGCCAGCGGTGGTTACATCACGGAAACACAGCCTGATGGCATCGGTGTCGTGGTCCATGAGTTAAGCCATGCCATAGGCCTGCCCGACCTGTATGACACGAACAACAGGGCTTTTGGCTTGGATTACTGGAGCGTTATGGATTATGGTATGTACACCCGCAGTTCCAAGGTGCCGGTCGGCTATACTGCCTACGAGCGCGAGTTCATGGGATGGCAGCAGACAGAGGTCATCAACGGGCCTCGCACGCTGCATCTCTCCCCGTTCGGGCAAGGCGGAAAGGGTTATAAACTGGTCAACGACGCTAATCCCAACGAATACTACATTCTGGACAACAGGCAGGCGGTGAGTTGGGATTGGGGCGTGTGCAGCAATCGCGGTCATGGGATGCTGGTCATGCACATTGACTACGATTACGACTCCTGGAGGTTCAACCATGTGAACACCGTCCAAAACCACCAGCGCATGACCATCATTCCTGCCAACGGCACGCTCATAGGCTCGAATAATGCCACCGGCAGAGACCAATGGCAGACAAGCCTGCAAGGCAATCCCTATCCGGGCATCACGGGGAACCACGAGCTGACCGACAACTCCTATCCTGCCAGCGTCGTCTTTACCGGCAACTATATGAGCAAGCCACTTCTTGACATTCAGGAGAGGGAGGACGGCATCGTTACCGTCAAGGTGATGCCGTTGGGCACGCTCGACAAGCCCACCAACCTGCAAATCCAGGATACACAGCCCGGCAGCACGACGGCTATCTGGGATGAGGTCGAAGGGGCAGAACTGTATAACCTGCAGCTGTGGGGTGACGGCGAACTGGTCTTCCAAAGGGACAGCATCGCCGGCAACACCTTCAGAATCACCGACCTTCGAAACGATATTGACTACACCTACGCTGTCCAAGCTATTTCCGACAGCTACCTCAACAGCGAATGGGCAGAGAGCGCCAACCTTCGCGACAATGCCACCGCCATCTCCGAGATGACCCAGAGCACGGAGCTGGTGCGCATCTATGACATGAACGGCCGCTTTGTCGGGGAATGCTATGCCGACGAGCTCGGCCGCTTCAAACTCAATCGCGGCATCTACATTATCCGTCGCACCAATGGAAAGACAAAGAAGATAATGTTATGACAAAACGCAGCACGGTGTGCCGGCAAACGCGGCACGCTAAGTTGGCCATCGCGGCACGCTAAGTCGGCCATCGCGGCACGGTGCGTTTTACGGCATGGCACACCCCTTGATAATCAAAGACTTTGCTTTAGCATAAAATATCCCTTCAATGCACAGGATTTTTCTTCTTCTCCTCATGGGCTTTTATGCCCTTATGGCTTCCGCTGTTCCTGCCAAACGCGAGCGATGTCTGCTGACCCTTGCCGATGGCTCCACCGTGGAGGCTACATGGACGGGCGATGAGTTGATGCATTTCTACCTGACCGACGACGGACAATACCTGCAAGAGGATGACCAGGGAATAGCCCATTTCGTAAATGCCGAAAACCTGCAGAAACGATGGAAAGCAAAAGCCCTGAAG
>Ga0247610_10009010_pt1 | contig 10094 bp, 9 predicted proteins | sample 174DNAGHGhighgp2_FD_193483 | JGI IMG/M metagenome (GOLD analysis project Ga0247610, IMG submission 193483) | Sheep rumen microbial communities from Palmerston North, Manawatu-Wanganui, New Zealand - 1742 DNA GHGhigh gp2 | ecosystem: Host-associated > Mammals > Digestive system > Stomach > Rumen ... | reverse complement strand
ACTCACCCAAAATTTTTTTATAATTTAAAAACTATAATAAATCTTTTATCTTAATTTTTCAAGTAATCCTTTTATTTTTTCTTTTTTTCTATATTGATTACCATATACATATCTATAATGATTAGCAAGGCATGCCTTTATTTCACTTTGATCATTGATTTCATCTAAAATCATACTTACATTATATTGCTTAGCAATATATGAAATATAGCTTATAGATTCAAAATTAGATTTATGATAATCATAGAACAAATAATTAGCCTTATTTTCAAATACATCAAGAACATTTCTTGTGGCTATACCTATACCTAAGGATTTAATTAAATTAATTTCCTTAGATTTTATATTATCAGATAATATAACTATCGCATTAGGATTAATCTTATAAAATTCTAATCTCTTATATATAAATTGAGCTAATGACCCATCAAATGATTCCTCATGAATAGGAATAAAAACATTAATGAATGCTTTAAATTCCATCTTGATCATTTTTAATTCTCTCATAGCATTATCAATTACATATTTATCGAATCTTTTAATTAAATTCTTTCTTTTAGCAATCTTTTCCATTAGCTCATATTCTATTTCATATGATTCATGGTTTGGAATAATATAATATCCTAATACTGATTTAGTTTCGATATCTACTATTTGCTGGTAATATAGAGCAATCTTAGATGTATCTAAGGCCTCACTTATCGCATTTATTTTTTCATTTTCTAAAAATCTTGCCTTATTTAATTCACCATTAAAATGGGCAATATGATTTTCCTTAGTCTCTAAAATATAGGTATCATTTAATGCATCAAGCGCATTTCCTAAAATAGTATTAGTATCTATTTCAGTAATAGTCTTTCCCATTCTAAATACGCCACAATTAAATAAAATACTAAATCTAGAATTCTTTTTATATAAAGCATTTGATATAGAATTTAAAATATAAATTAATTTAGATTCAACAGCTCTTTTATCTGTTATACCTCTCATTAAAATAACAAATCTATCACGCTCTAAATGGTAACAATCAAATTTAAAATCATTTTCAATTGCTTTATTTAATTCAATACCAACAAATTTAATAATTTGTGATTGTAAATTATATCCATATAATTCTCTAAATATTTCAAAATCCTGAATCTCAATTACAGCTAAAGCTAAATGCTTTAAGGAAATTGCAACCTTCAAATCATCAATTAGCTTTACTTCAGTATTCATATTTGAAATAGGATTTTTATAGGCTAAATCCTTTAAGACCTCTTCTTTATTTTTTATAGAAGAAATATCATCAATTAATGATGTTAGCCATAAATCTCCATCAATAACCTCTGGATAAAATGTTTCTTTTACAAATACTAATTCATTATCCTTCTTATATTCATATTCAATGCTTCTACCCTTTTCTAATGAATAAGAAATTTCATTAATCAAATTTTTATAATCTGATTGATATTTAGAATCAATATTATATAAATAATCCTCACTTCTTAATTCGGGAACTGAACCTAATATACTTATCGCACTCTCGTTTAAATGAATATAGCCATCCATTTCCTCTTTAATTCCTGAATTCATATTATTAATTAAAAAGAATGTTCTATTATTATCTCTTTCAAGCTTTTCTTGATTTAAAAAGATCATTAATCTAGTATTAATAATCCCATTAATAATTTTAATAGATTCGTAGCATAATCCATCATTCATAAAATTACCAATACCTAAATAGGAAATACTTCCTATAGGACCATATTCATTATGAAGAGGGAATGCAAATATAGATGTTCCCTCACTATATTCTTCCTTGTTTACTATATTTATGTTGTATGTTCTATCTGAATCATCAGAAAATATTTCAGTATCCTGTAAATATGAAGCATAATTTGGTGTATTTTCAATATCTGAAACATTAAGCTTTTTATCATAAGCTCTTTCCTTTTTATATTGAAGGCCTTTAAAGCCCTTCTTTTCATAAAATAAATAGATTTCATCTATTTTAAAGGCCTTTGCTATTTCTATACATGTTAATCTAAATAATTCTCTAAATTTTAAATTAGGATTTTTATTACTTAATGCATCTAATACATTTTCTAATATTTTAAATTCAGGAATAACCTCAAATGTTTTTTTAGAATTTATTTTTTTAATAACTTCCTGAGTCTGAATTATTTCATCTTTAGGCTTAGGATTTAAAATGCCCCTTCTATAATTAACCTCAGGCATTTCTAATTTAATTTCTTGTTCCTTATTTAATTCAATCGTAGGAATAACGATATCATCATGAGATTCGTATTTTTTAACCTCTCTAGCTCTTTCCTTTTTCTTTTCCTTAATAATAGGATTTTTTATAGCCTCAAGGCTTAAAATTCTATCAGAATAATCCTTTATAGCAGCTGTATTTTGAAGCCTTGCGTAGGTCGCTTTAGCGGCATATAAAAAATCAATAGAATCATCTAAATATTGTTCTCCTACAACATCATCTAAATTAGATACTACAATAGATGCTTGCTTAACATTATTACATGCTAAATAGGATTTAATTAATAATGTTGAAGCCTTTATCGTATATAATACATTATCATTTGCTTCCTTTAAAAAATCTTTTCCTTCAAAAATAACCTTAGTGTATTTTTCATTTGAATAATCAATATAAAGCAAATTATAATGTAAAACTAATAATTTATCGAACATTAAATTTTCTTTATAATATGCTTCAAGTGAAGGAATAATTTCTACATATTCATTAAAGCTTCTTTCATAAAAATAAATTGAAGCTAGGCTTTCCTTTGCAGATAAAGCCTCATCTTTAGAAATATCATCATTTAAATATTCTATTAAATATTCCTTAGCCTTTACTAAGTCATTCATTCTTAATGATAAATTTATTTTATCCTTAATATAAGCACTTTGAGCAGATATTGGTAAATATCCCTTTTTTAATTCAATATATTTAGTTACTTGATCATAACGTTCTACATCTGAGCATATTTTTATAATGGCATTATATAAGGCAATAACAGCTCTGTTTTCCATTTTAGCTACATCAGTTGTATATGGATAAATTAGCTTTAAGGCTTCATTTGTATTATTAAGCTCATGCATTATTTCTGCCTTATAACATAAAGCCATTATATATTCATAGCTATTTTTTTCAGACGATTCTAAAAATAGGTCAATTTTATTAATTGACGCTTTGGTTTTATTTAAATTTAGAATATCTGATAATTTAGCCATTTTATTTACCACTTTCTTCTAAAAATTTTATAATCCTTGCCATCCTTATAAAATGTTATTTGATGGTCATCAATTACTGCATAATAGCCATCCTGATAGCTTCCTGGGTTAATAAATATAATACCCTCTTCTTCAATGCAATTTGCAATATGGGTATGACCATATATTACAAAATTAGCATTTTGGCTTAAGCCCTTAAATAATAATCTTGTTAAATCATATTTGACATTATATAAATGTCCGTGAGTTATTAAAAATTTTTTGTTATCTATTTCTATAGATATCTCATTTAATCCCTTTATATCACAGTTTCCTTTAACATAGATTATTCCATTTTCTTCTATTTCATTTTTGGATATACCATAATCTCCAGCATGTAAGATATAATCATATTCTTTAAAATTAATGTCATTTAAGCTTTTATAATGGCTATCTGATAATATTAAAATCTTCATCTATTCTATCCTTTATTTTCATTAATGCTTTATTTCTATGAGATATAGTATTCTTTTTCTCTAATGGTACCTCAGCAAATGTTTTACCAAATTCTTCTATATAAAAATATGGGTCATAGCCAAAGCCACCATTTCCTCTTCTATCATCAATGATTTTTCCTGAAACCTTGCCAAGTTCAGTTATATATTCTCCATTTGGATATGCAATACAAATTGCACATTCATAATGGGCATTTCTATTTTCAATACCCTTTAAATTTTTTAATAATAGCTGATTATTATCCTCATCATCATGTGTACCTGCATATCTAGCAGAATAAATACCAGGTGCTCCATTTAAGGCATCAACACATAGACCTGAATCATCGCTTATTGCGATTACATTTAATTCTTTAGCAACTGTTGTTGCCTTAATAATTGCATTTTCTTCAAATGTATTACCATTTTCTTCTATATCCTTTAAATAACCAATTTCCTTTAATGTCTTAAATTCAATATTAGGATTATCTAATATAGATTTAAATTCTCTTACCTTATTTTTATTATTTGTAGCTATAACAACTGTTTTCATAATTTTCTCACCTAATACCATTTTATCATAAAAAGTTTAAAATTCTCATAATTTTAATTATGAGAGATTTAATTATTTGGTTTAAATATGTTTATATTTTACTTTTCATAATAAAATGATATAATTTTTGTGTATTAGGTGGTAAAAAAATGAGAAAATGCGTATATCCTGGATCATTTGATCCAATTTCAAATGGTCATGTAGATTTAATAAAGAGAGCTTCTAAATTATTTGATGAGGTTCATGTTGTAGTAGCTACAAACATTCAAAAAAAACAAGCCTTCACATCTGAAGAGCGAATTCAAATGGTAAAGGATTGTGTCAAAAATATTCCAAATGTTGTAGTTAAAGCATATGATGGTTTAGTTGTTCAATACTGTAAAGAAAATCAAATTGGAGTAATTTTAAGAGGAATGAGAAATTATTCAGATTATGAAAATGAATTCGCTTTATTCCAATATAATAGAGATTTATATCCTGGAATTGAAACAGTACTTCTTATGCCAACAACTAAATTACAAATTGTATCTAGTTCTGCAATTAAGGAATTAGTTTCATTTGGCTGTGATATTTCTAAATATATTCCAAATGAAATAAAGACAAGAGTAATAGAAAAATTATCAAAATAACAAAAATAGCCAACAATCGTTGGCTATTTTTGTTAATCTATTCTGAAATTATAAATGATATCTTCTATTTCTAAATCCTGAGTTAAATAATATTTATGATTTTTAATTTCTTCTCCAAAAATACCCTTTTCTACTCCATGCCAATTATTAGATAAAGAGATTTTAAATTCTAAATCAAAATCCTTAGGGAATTTTGTATCTAAAACGAAATAATCATCCTTTTTATTTAGCTTTAAAACCTTATCTTCATCCCAATTTGTATAATTGGTAAATAGATATAAATCATCAGTCTTCTTACCCTTTACCATTACCTTAAATCTTACATTTACCATTGGAACATTAACAATATTTGATGCTTTATTTTCTGGTTTAGGCAATGATTCTACCTTTTCTGGGGCAGAAATTTTTTCTAGCTTTTTAGGAGCATTTAAAGCATCAAGCTTTTTATAATCGATTGCCTCAATTTTTTCATTTGATGCATAATCCTCAATTGAATCATCAATATATTTAATTCTCTTTTTTATTAATCCTAATTCTACTAATTCATCGAATGTTCTTACAGGATATAATTCATTATAATCAATGTCTTCTGCAATAGTAATCTCCTTAGCACCAGCTTGATCTAATGCCTTTTCCATTAACTTAATAGCATTTTTTAAATCCTTTTTTGTATCAATAATTAACTTTGTTGGATAATTAATATATGCTTTTACATCTGATACATCACTTACAGCATATTTTTCATTAATCTTGTTAGGATTTAAAGCATAATAAACTACAATATTCTTTCTAAACGCTTTTATTAAAGCAACCTTATTCTTACCAAAGGCTATTCTATCCTTTGGAAAGCTTGATATTACTAAAATATCCTTTCTTGTATTAATAACATCCATTAATTCTTGATAGGACTCCATCATAAAATTTCTTTCTAATGTTAATTTAGCCTTTAAAGATTTTGAATAAATAATCTTTTCCATATTATTTCATCTCCTTATTACTATTATAAAATAAAATTTTATAAAATGTGCAAATTTAGACAAAATTTATTAATAAAAATGCTTAAAATTAAAAAAACAAGGCAAAATTGCCTTGTTTTAATGTATTATTCAGCCATACCTGCAGTGATGATTGCCATCTGTAAACTTCATCAGCGTTACAACCACGAGATAAGTCATTGATAGGAGCATTTAATCCTTGTAAAATAGGACCATAAGCTTCATATCCACCTAATCTTTGAGCAATCTTATAACCAATGTTACCTGCCTCAATTAATGGGAAGATGAATGTATTTGCTTGACCAGCAACCTTAGAATCAGGGCACTTAGTCTTAGCAACTACTGGTGATACAGCAGCATCGAATTGGAATTCACCATCGATAACTAATTCTGGATTTAACTTTCTAGCTTCAATTACTGCATCATGAGATAATTGAACAGTTCCACCCTTACCAGAGCCATAAGTTGAGAATGATAATACAGCAACCTTTGGATCAATACCGAAGAAAGCAGCTGTCTTAGCTGATTCAACAGCAACCTCTGCAAGCTTTTGAGCTGCAGTTACTGTAACAGCACCTGTTGCCTTATCAACTGTATCCTCATAAGAAATATTGATTGCACAGTCACCCATACAAATCTTTTCTTCCTTACCGTCCTTCTCACGGAATAAAATGAATGAAGATGATACTAAATTAGCACCCTTCTTTGTCTTAACTAATTGAAGTGCTGGTCTAACTGTATCAGCAGTTGAATATGTAGCACCACCAAGTAAAGCATCAGCCTTACCCATCTTAACTAGCATAGTACCAAAGTAATTAGACTTCTTTAATGATGAAGCACACTCTTCCATAGTCATCTTACCCTTACGTAAGTCGAACATGCACTTAACCATGTCATCAAATCCTTCATATGTTAAAGGATCTAAAATAGTAGCCTTTGATACATCAAAGTTTCCTGCCTTAGCAGCAGCTAAAACAGCATCTTTATTTCCACATAAAATAATATCCATTAAGTCTTCAGCTTGTAATCTTGAAGCTGCCTCTAGGATTCTAGCATCAGTTCCTTCTGTAAATACAATAGTCTTTCTTGAATTTTTTAAATTAGCAAGTAATTTATCAAACATAGCCATATAATAATTCCTCCATTTTATATTTTCATATTCATATCTAAATGACCAAAAGTATTATATCACAATTATTATTAATTGTCATATATAATTTGAAAATAAAAAGGGCATTTAGCCCTCATTATAAATCTCTTCAATTATTGAAATAATATCATCATTTTCTTCAATAAAATATTGATTTTCACCATCAATTACTTCAACTCTAAATACAATTGCCATATCTTTTTCTAAATCATCATATTTTTTTGTTGGCATTAATATTTGATAACTATATCCATCATATTCTATTTCAGCTTCCAAATAAAAATCTAATTTTTTACCATTTTCTCCTGTTATTGTAATTATTTCAGGTTTATTTTCTTGTTTCATTTTCATCATCCTTTTTTATAAATGTATTAACACTATATGTAGAACACATATTTGTTCTTTCTTTAATAGTATTATAAATTGTATTAGTTAATTCTTCCAATCTTTCCTTTGAACCTAATTCATTATTAGGGTAAAAAGGACCATCTACATATACTGTCAATTTAGGCCTTTTAATATATTTCCTTTTTGAATAACAATAAGATAAGGTAAAACAAGGAGAATTTAATAATACTTGATATTTGATATTTACTGAATCAAATGGTCTTATACTAGTATAATATGGCCAAATATGGGCTTCAGGATAAATAGTTATACTTTGTTTTTTCTCTATTCTACCTTTCATAAATCTAAATAAATTCTTTTTAGCTTGATATGTATCTCCTAAAGGTGTCGCGCCAAGTGCTTTAACTAACAATCTAATTCCTTTTATCGAGGTGGTTTGTGAATTAACAATAATATAATTCTTTCTAAATCTAATTATATTAGGTGTAAAAGCATCAGGCAAATAATTAGTATGATTACCATATATGAAGTAACCCATGTTTCTACATTTTTTTAATACTTTTTTATTCTTAATTTTATATCTAAACCATACCTTTAATATTAACCAAGCCAAAGGCTTGACAATAATTTGATATATTATAAATGCAAATATATGATAAAAAGGATTTTTAGATTCATATTTATATTTATCATCAACTAAATCAGAATGCAAATCCTTAGTAACAGCAAAATCATCATTATAAGATTCGTAATAAAATGTTTTATTCTTCATTCAATTTACACGCATCCTTAATCATTTCTTCCATCTTATCCATACATTCATCAAAATCAAATTTAGAAGCTGTTTTTGCATAAACTTCCTTCATTTTGCTTAATTCATCAGGATGATCAAACCAATAATCAATTTTATCTCTCAATGACTCAGGATTATTTACTTCAAATAAGCTTCTTTCATCTAAAGCAAATTCTTTAGTTGCACATTTAGGTGAATTTGCAATAACAGGAACTAACCCAGAACAAATTGCCTCTAAGCATGAAATAGCTTCTATTTCAACCTCGGCTGGATGACAATATAAATCAGCATAATTAATAATTTTAACTAATTCTTCTCTAGAATAAAAATTAATAATTGGCTGATTAGTTAATAATTTTTTTGATAATTTTATGATTTCATCCTTTCTTGGACCTTGTCCTGCAAGAATTAATTGAATATCCTTTTCATATTTAGATTTACTAATTGCTTTTATTAAAACAGAATGACTCTTTTCTAATGATAATCTTCCTGTAAATAAAATTATCTTCTTATTTTTTAATTCTTCTGGTCGTTCTACTATTGTTGGCTTAAATATTTTTTGAACTCCATTAGATATTACATATCCATTTGTAGGTCCAACTATATCTTCAAATAAATTTCTAATAAAATTAGTTGGATAATGAATACAATCAGCATATTTATAAGTCTTTTTATATATATGCTTATAGATCATATTATTAACAGTTTTAGAATTCATTAATCCTACAAAATGACTTGATATGTTTTCTGCTTGAGCATGAAAGCCAACAGTTAAAGGCTTATGTAATTTCTTTTTCGCATAACGTGCCGCCTTAGGCCCAATAAATAAAGGAATCATAACATGTACTACATCACAATCCTTCATTGCCTCATAAAATACCTTCTTTTTAGGCTTACCAATTACTACATTATTTTTATCTATAATATTTTGTAATGCCTTAGGAAATTTCCATTTTGGAACAAAGTAGAAATTATTTTCTCCTTCATGATATTTTGTTACAGGGCAAACAACCTTAACCTCATGACCTTTACTTTTTAAAGTTCTTATTAAATTCATTGCTGCGATGGTTGTACCATTATTTTCTTCATCTAGTACATCCGATACAATACAAATTTTCATACTAAAAGTCCTATCTTTCAAAAGAATTATACATTAATCTTATGATTAAAACAAGAAAAAGGAATGATTAAATTTGTGTTTCCCCATTTTTTAATTCATGTCAAAAACACCCAAATTATGACATTCTATAAGGGACATGCATTACAGTAAACAAATCCCTTCTCCTTGGTTCTCTTTTTGGGTATAATTTTTCTATTATTGTGTTTGAAGATATATTTATTATTTTCTTAATTCCATCTGTTAATCTATATAACCACATATTAATTTTTTCTCGTATTTGATTTATTTCTTTTCTTAATGTTTTTCCTAACGCTTTGAGATTAATAATATTATTTATTGCCATTATCATTGATAATAAATCATTTAATGCTTGAATTCTTTTATATCTTCTTACTTTTATTTTTTCTAGACCATATTGCTGCTTCTTAAACTTAAAGTTTTCTTCAATTTTCCATCTCAACATATAATCTCTTACAACCTGCAATACTTCATTCTTGCCTGATATTTTTCTTGATGTAATTAATGCCATATAGGCATCAGTATTACCATAACCTTTTATTATTACTAATGTTAAAAGACTTTTAGCTATGTTTTTGGCATCAATACTTTTGATTTTTATATTTATTGATGATACTTTTAAATTTGTTGTTTCTCCATCAATTTTTGTACAAAATCTATAATATCCTTTATGCTTAATTCCTAAATTAGATATTGTTGTTTTTTCACCATTTACATAGACATGTCTTTTTAAATTCTTAGCTCTAATTATAAAATCATTGCCATTTTCTATGATTTTTTCCAT
>Ga0247610_10009009_pt1 | contig 10094 bp, 1 predicted proteins | sample 174DNAGHGhighgp2_FD_193483 | JGI IMG/M metagenome (GOLD analysis project Ga0247610, IMG submission 193483) | Sheep rumen microbial communities from Palmerston North, Manawatu-Wanganui, New Zealand - 1742 DNA GHGhigh gp2 | ecosystem: Host-associated > Mammals > Digestive system > Stomach > Rumen ... | reverse complement strand
AATAACTTTTTGTTTTTCTTTAATAAAAATTTTTTTCCATCTACATTTTCATAAAAATGGAATAATTGTCCAAAAATAGTTTCATTTAAATCAATATCTGGTATTTTTTCCGAACTTTCATTATATTTATCATAAAAATTATTGGCTTTATATCTATCAATACATATCATTTTCCCTCTAAAATCAGATTCTATTTGGTTTTGCAAATCATTTAATAATATATTAAAATAAGAAAATCTTTGATCATCCAAAATATAATTAAGATTATTTAATAATATTTTTTGAAGGAATCCTATAGATTTTATAAATGAGTCTGAGCAAATTAAAGGTTCAAAGCTTTTATGAAATATAGATATTCTTGACTTTAAATATTCTAGTAAATTATAACCTTCATCATTTTTAAAAATAGGCAATAGATCATTCATTTCTTTTTTTTCTTCTAATTTTTTAATTAATTCTGTATAACTAATATTATTTATTAAAATATTTTCTGAATTATTATTTATTTTTATTTCATTAAAAAGTCTAACTAGTTCTTCTATATTTTTATCTGATATTGAATTGAAAATATCAACAAATTTATTAAGATTATCTGAAATATAAAAATTATTCAATTTTGAAAAATTATCTTGAATTTTTTTTTTCTCATTGTCAATTTGAACTGAAAATTCATTGTTATTATTGTTTTTAATTATTTCATCTTCACACATTTTTCTTACTAATTCATTTTCACTAATTGATAAGACAAATACTTTATTTTCTCCTACTAATGCTTTTATTGGGACAATTCTTGAATCATTTTCTTTTATATCAAATATTTTTACTTCTTTAAGAACAAATTGAATATCCTTCTTTTCAAATTTTATTTCTTTTTTTTCTAAAGAAAATATCTTTTTAATATAATTATCATTTTCTAAAACTCTTCCAATTGCAAATAATTTATTATAGCCTAATGAAATTTGTTCAATAATAAAATCCTTATTAGAATCAATACTAACTAAAGTTGGTTTTTTTATTGGTGTTATATCATAATCATCTGGATCTATTAATCCCCATATATATAATTTATCATTAGTTGTTATAGCAGCAGAAAAACTATTACTCGAATAAATTGATTTAAAATTTAAATTTTCTGTTTCAGTGCATTGCATTAAACCTTTACAATCCTTTCCTCTTATACTTCCTGAAATACCTGTAGCATAATCAATTCCACACTGAAATACATTATTATTTCCTTTTGCATATATTTTTCCTTTTCCTTCTTTATTTTCAACTAAGCATAACAAAAATCCTTCTCCACATGAACATTGTATAAATTTTTTAATATTATTATTTTGGATAGAAATTTTTTTCCATTTATCATTAATATCTTGTGATAAATTATTATGATGATCTTTAAATGTATTTTCATATAATAAGCCTTTGTCATCTATAATATAACATTCATTATAAGTTGCACATAAAGAAATTATTTTTATATTTGGAATTATTGATATTTTTAATGGATAATCATTACTTCTCCTTTCTTTTTCTTGCAACCACCTATATTTATATTTATTATCATCAACACAAAATAAATCTCCTTTTTCTGAATATAAAAATGGAGGTGATGTTTCTGGACCTTTAATAAAGGATATTATTTTATTTGATTCAGTATTTATTTGATTTAATTTTTCATCCAGAATAAATTTTGTATTTTTTGACAATTCATCATTTTTTGAATTAAAATAATAAATTTTCTTATCATCTTCTGATTGTATTAAATATTTATATAATCCAAATTCAATATTCCATGAATATTGAGGTATATTCTCTATTTTTATTAAATTTTTGTAATCATAAACATTTTTAAAATTATAATAGTAATTTAAAATATTATTAAAAGAATTTGAAGAATGATCAAAAGAATATAAAGAAGTTGCAATATTCTTCATTGGAATTAAAAAAATATCTTTATTTACTCTCAATTTATATATTTTATTTTGTCTTTTAATATCATTAATATCAATTATATCTTGTAAAATATATTTATGATAATTATCATTATCTAAACAAAAAATAGATACCTTATTAACATTTTTATCAGGAGAGAAATTTTTAAATATTAAATTATATGTATTATTATTAATTAATTTGTTTCCAACTTCATATTTATTTATTTCATTAATTTTCATTTTAAAAATAGAATCATAAATTATTCTATTAAAGTTGTTTAAAATTCCTGAATATAAAGCAATAAAGGAAAAATTTTCTTTATAATCATTCTTAGAATAATTTTTTCCAATTGATAAAACTTTATAATCACTATAAAATTTAAATAATTTATTTTCTGAATTTATCCAGTATTTAAATATATCACTTTTTTTATCCCTAAAAAATAAAATTAAACAAAAATCAAAATATGTAAATATATATTGTAATAACAAAGATATTATTTTATCTTCTTTATCAAATTCATTTTCTTCTACAAATCTTCTATTTGGTATATTAAATATTATTTCTCTTCCTCTTTCCCCTTCTCTTCCTCTTCCTCTTATGCTTCCCCTTCCTCTTCTCATTCTTCTTCTTCTTTCATTTCTCCTAAATCTTACTTCTCCAACTAAATCATCTTCATAAATATAATCATTGAAATTAACTCTTTTTTCAATAAATGTTTTCATTTCATTATGAAAGTTACTCGAAATAATACTTTGCTCATAAAATTTACTGATGTCAAAACCAAAATTATTTATATCAATATAAACTTCATATAAAATATCTATTATTCTTGATAAAAAAAAAGTTTCAAAATAATTAGTATTTCTTTCAGCCTCTAATTCAATATCTTCAGAATTAGAATTTTCATCTATATTTCTTTTTTTTGCGATTATTAAATTTTGAGTTATTTTACTTAGAGCATTAAAATAAATATGTATCATATCTTCTTTATTCTTAAGATAGATAAAAATTTTTGATAAAAATAATATTTTATCATAAAAAATATTATTATATTTATTAAAAATTATATTGAGTAATTTAGATTCATTATTAAATTTTGAAATATCATAATTTAACAAATAATTTTTATAACTTAATTTATTATTATCATTTATAATGGCAAATTTCTTTATATAACAACTGAACCATTTATTATTATTTTTTTCATTATCATTTTCTTTTAATGGTATTTTTAATAAATAATTCCTTAGCTTATTTTTCAAGAATGCATTAGATAAATCATATTTTATATTAAAATAATATTCCATACATAGAACTTCATAAATATAAATAATATTTTCAATATCACCAAAAATTATTTCTAATTCACAAATTTTTATTGAATCTAGATATAATATATCATATATCAGTCTTTTAATTAATTTAATATTTAATAACTTATATACTTGTATCTGATTTTTAATATCTTCATATAATTTATTTCTTTGATATTTAAAATCTTCATATTTTTTTTCACTTTTATTATTTTCATTTAAGTTATTATTAGGACTATAAAAATCTTTATTTTGATCTTCATTTAATTCAAAATCTAATTTATATATATTAATTTGATTATTATTTTCAACATTCATTTCAATATCATCATCATAATTTTGATGTAAATCATAATATTTATTTTTTGATAAGTACTTAATATTGGCTTTCCCTTCTATAAAAAAATCGATTAATATTTTATAATATTGATTACTTAAAATATATATAGGAATATCATTTTCATTAATAAAATCAATTATTTGGGAATTATTTATACCTATTTCACTAACTACTACAACTTTTATTTTATTTTTATTATTTTTAATAATTTCTGATAAATTTAATAAATCATTTTTATCTCTAATAAATTGAGTTAACAATAATGAATTATCATTAATTTCATGACCACAATAATTTTCATAAAACTTATAAAATGATATATTAGTTAATTCATATTTCTTATTATAATCATTGTGAAGGATTTCATTTGTAAAAGTTTTTGTTAAAGCAAATTCAAATTTCCAATTTTTTATTTTATAACTATTCTTTAAATCTATTCTTAAATTATTATCTTTAATTATATAAATAAATAAAGAATATAAACTATTGCTTTCTTCATTTTCTTTATAAATATCTATTTGATTTTGATTTAGAGAGTTGAAATCTAAATTTTCATATAAAATATCTTCAATAAATTCCAATGACATAAATATATATTTATTTTCTACTAATTTATTCTTTTGATAATATTTCCAAATAAATTCAAAAATTAATATTAAATCTTCCTTTTTAGCGTAATCAATTAGTTTATATATTAATTTTAATATAAGATAAATTCCTTTATCATTTAAAGTATCTTTTTGAATTTCTTCTTTTATTATATTTAATATTAATTCAGTATTATTCATAATAAATAATTTTTGATAATTATTATCATTTTTTATTATAGTTATTTCATTCTTATTTTTGACTTTTATATTTAAAACATTTAAACTTTCTGAGTTTTCCATTTCTTGCATAAAAACAAGAATATTATTATTTTTATTTCCAATATCTTCTAATTTATAAATAAATGATGTTTTATCAAAATAATTAATTTTTTTTTTTTTTAAATAGTCTTTTAAAATTAATTGATTGTTTAAAAAGCATATTATTTTTCCTTTTTGATTTTCTCTTAAATTTTCAGAACAAAATAATGCATCTTCTTCAAAAATATTAGAATTTCCATATTTTAAAATAAAATCATTTTCTGCCATATATAAAGTATTTTCTCTGCATAGCAATAATATTATTAAATTAAGTTTATTTTCAATTAATTTACTAATAGAATTTTTATTTTTTGCAGTATGATAAATACTATTTAGGCATATTAATAATAATTTATTATAATAAAAAGAAATTATTTCTTCTTCCTTATTATTTAATATGCTAAATGATAATAAATTATATAAATAAATAAATGGATTTTCAATATTTATATTTCCTTTTTCAAATAATTTTATGGAATTAATCAAATCATATAATTCATCATCTTTAATATCTTCTATTATTTGGCAAAATAATTTTAGCATTATTAATCTATTTAAAATTACTTTATTATTTTCATAACTATTTTTTTCATCATTTTTATCTCTATTATTTTCTAGATTAAATGCTATATTCATTATTTTGGCTATACTTTCAGGATATGATGATAATAATAATTTTTGAAATATATAAGAATTAAGGAAAATTTTATAAAAAAATAAATTTAAATCATAATAATAAAGACTATTTGCTTTTGTATCTATAAAATAAGAAATAATAATTTTAAACATTTCTTCATAATCACTTTTATTAATATTGGAAGGATTTCTTTCAATAATAAAAGTATTCTCATTCTTAACATTAGTTTTTAAAATATCTCCAATTTTGTTTAAAATTTGTTTTACTAATATTTTAAATACTTCAAATTTAGTATCAATAACTTTTCTTTTATTAAAATACTTTACATTATAAATATTTTCATGCTCAAAGATAAATAAATCATCATTTTGGCAAATTGTTGATGTTTTGATTTCTTCAAATGATTTCATTATTTCTATTAATACTGGAAAATTTCTTCCCCTTATATTCCATAATAAATTTTCAGTTAGTGAAATTTTAGTCATCAATGAATTATCTTCTATCTCAATTAATTTATATGATAAAACTTCTAAAAATAAATGAAATTGATATTTTAATTTTTCCATAATAAAATAGTCAGCACAATATGTATTTTCGAAAAAAGAGTTTAGCTTATTATATTCATTTCTTATTTTTTTTGAAACTAAATATAATAAAAATATAATATTTCTTTCACAATTTAAATTTAATAATAAATTATCTATTATATTTAATTCAATTAATTTAATTTCTGAATTTATATTTTGAACTTTAAAATATATTTTTATCTCATTAATTCCTATTTCTTTATTTTCTAATAATATTAATACATTATTAATAATAGAGATATTTGGTTCTAAATTTTGATTCTCAGAAGAAATTATATTTTGATATAAAAAATCTATTTTTTCTAAATTAACTTCAAAATATTTTTTCATATCTTCTTCAAAATTAGATTCACTGAATCCTCCTTTTTGTTGTTGATATATTAATCTCATTCTACAACTTGCTTCATAAAAAGAATAAAATAAAGAATAATTTTTAATTGATTTTATTTTTTCAATATTATTTTTAATTTCTTCATTTTTAAATGGTTCTATTTCTTTAATTAAAATATTTAATTTATCATTGCAATTATAGTATTTTATTCCAAATAAAAAAATTTTTGATATTAACAAATCTAATTGTTCATTTGTAGGTACTTTATTCATTAATAAATTTATTTTATTTGATAAATTGTATTTAAAAATATAAAACAATTTATTACAATTATCTATAAAATATTTTTCTTTTTTCTTTTGAATTTCTAATTTATTAAGATTTTTAGTTTTATTTCTATAATTACTTATAAAATTTAATTTTTCAAGTTTTTTCTCTTTATTTATTTCATCAAATAAAATAGTTATATTATCATTAAATTTATTCATGCTATTACCTTTATCATTAAATGATTTACTTAGACTATCTATCAAATCTTTAGTTTTTTCAATAAAAGGGGAAGAAGCAGTTATATTATTATTGTTTATAGGGTCATTTTCATAAAGAGACATAAATTTAAATATTTCAGTTTGATATAATACGCATTGCCTCTTTATTATTTTATCATTATTATATTCATCTATTTTAATATGTAGATCTTCAAATAAAAATATTAAATAATTTATAATGGCTTTTTGAATTAAAAATGCGATTTTATAATTCTCATTATTTATAAATAAATTATACCTATCTTTATTTATTATTGGAATTATTTTTATAACCTTATTATTTTCATTAATATCATAACTATTATGAAATTGAATATTTATTTCATTTATGTCATTATATATATATTCATTACAAAATTTATCAAGATTGACTTGTTGAACTCCTTTGCTTTGAGATGGACCTTCAGGCTGTAATTGATAAGAAGGATCATTTAAACTTATTTCTGCGAAATCTTCTAATGAAAAATTCGAATTAATTATTATATCAATTTTATTTTTCATTTTAATTTTTATGTCATTAGATATGCTATAAAAATCATAATTACTATCATTAATATTTAAAGAATAATTAGTAATTTCAATTATATTATTCATGTCATAATAATCTGATTCCTTTATATTTTGGCTAATTTTATCTAGAGATAATAAAGCTTTATAAATAGCAGAAATATTTTCTTTTTCATTTAAAAATTTTTTATTTGCAATAAGCTTTTCTATTATAAAATAAAAACAACGAAAAATGAAACTATTATGCAAATATGATATCTTATCAAAAGGATTATCACTATTTATTTTTTCAAATATTATTTGATAAACTTCACAAATATCTTGAATACAATTTGATAATATTTGTAATAAAGATATTAATTCCCATTTATACTTTTCTGATACTATGACAAATATTTCAGAAGCTTTAATCATTAATTCTTTGAATAAATAATAATATGATAAATCTAAGTTTTCTTTTTCTTTTTTATTTAAACTTTTAAAAATATTAATTAAATAATTCTTTTCAAGCTGAATAATATACTCATACAATTCTATTTGATTTTTAGTTACTTTTTGCTCTAATAATAATTCTACTAATAAAAGCTTTGTTTTATTATTAATAATATTATATTCACTGGCCAATGCAAATTTAATATCATTAATCTCAATTATTTGATTATTTTTAATATATGATGAAATTATTATTATTTCTTTTAATATTTTATTAAATAATGATTTTTCTTTTACTTCTTCTTTTATTTTAAATATTATTAAATTTTTGAAGTAATTTAATAAATCTTTTATATCATTTTCATTAAATATTTGGCCATTAAATAAGCAACATATTATCTGCTTAGCAATTATAATATAATATAGCTTTTTTTTATCTAATTTTGCATTTTCAATTATAATTTTTATTATAAAAATTAAATTATTTTGTTCAAAATTGCAACATAAAGAAAAAGGATATTTTATTAAATGTTGTTCTATTTCTTCAATTACTAAATCAAAATTCCCGCATAAATTTAAAATTGAAGAATATTCTTTTAATAAATTCTCATATAAATCATTAGTATAAATATTATTATATATATTATATTTAAATGGTAATAATTTTAGATCATCCAATAAACCATTCAAAATTTTTGAAGAATATTTTAAATATAATGAATTTGAATTTACTATATAAACAATAATAAATCTATTATCATTAAAAGTTTCTTGTATAGAAATATTATCCGAAAATTTATTTTCATTTAATTTGTAAAAATTGAATCTATATTCTTTATTTTGATAATTGATAAATTTTACAATATATTTTTCTCCATTTAATTTTTGAACAAAGAATAAATTATTAATACAGAAAGAACTAGACATACTAAAATCATCATCTAAAGTATTAATTACTTTAACAAATTTCATATCTTCATTATATAACCCAATAAAACAATCTATATATTGTAGTTTATTTAATTTATAATCTCTTTTAATCATTAATACTTTTCCTGATTTAGAAAAGCAAAAAACATATTTACTATCATTGAATACTTTTTGAGGAATAAAGGATTGTTCTAATTCAAATATATCTTTTTTTACTACACTCATATCTTTAGCATTATATATTTCATAACATAATTTGTTAGAATTAATATAAAACAAATAAATTAGTCCATTTTTAATAGATAAATTTAAATTTTTGCCAAACATAAAAGTATCTTTTGGCAATAATAAATTATCAATTTGAATAATTTTATTTGTTATAAAGTCATATTTTAAAAAAAATAATGTCTTTTTAGATGCTAAAATAAATATAAACAGAATATAATCACAATTTAAAATCCAATGATGAATAGTATCCCATTTTTCATTTTTTTGAAAAGATAATATTTTTGGTATTTTTTTTATATTATCAATTATTAATAATCCTTTTCACTCTTTATATCAATTAAGTTATTGGGTATAAAATTTATTATGCTATCACCTTCATTCAATTCTAAATTCAAAGAATTATTTAATTTTCCTATGTTTTGATTTATATATTTAATAATATAGAAATATAATTTTGAGGATTTAAAATATTTTAAAATTTTTATACATATAAATGGGAACTCTTTCAAATATTTTGAATCTTTAGATTGCTCAAATTTATTTAATATTAAATTTAATAAAAGTAGTATATTATTTTCAATAAAATTAAATTGAACTAGACCAATTGATTCCATATCAATTATATTATTTATAAAAATTTCTTGTATTTCTTTGAGATATTCAAATAACTTATTTTCATCTAATTCATTTATAATTTTATAAGAATATTCATCCATTTTTGTTCTTATTAAATTGCTATTAACTATTTTTGAATTATTCTCATAAGTATTTTCAATTAAACTAGCATTAGCACAAAAACTATTTTTATAATTACTAAGTTTACTCTTTTTAGAATAAGAACATTCATTTAATTTTAAGGATAAAATTATATTAATTCTTTCTTCTTGAGAAGACATAAAAGTTTCAGAATCTATATCATTATAAAATTCATAATTTTTTTGATCATCAAGAATACTTTTAAAATTCAATAATGATCTGGGAGATAAACAATAATATAAAATATCTTCCTCTAATTTAATAAGATTGTTCTTTTTAAAATCATATAATGATAATTTATTTTTGTTTTCTTTTTTGTTTGCTTCGTTTTTTGGAATTAGTGATAATAATAAGATTTCTAAAGTTAGAATATCACCGTCTAATAAGCTATAATTATCTAGTATATTTCTAACCATTACTAATCTTCCTCTTCTCATAACTAATTGATAATTTCTTCTCTCTCTCATTGGTCTTAGTCCTAACATTTTATAGGATTATATATTTTTGCATTTTTTTTATATCATTTTAAAATAAATTAATTTCCTTAATAATTTATTATATAATTAATTAAAATAAAGAAAGGAGATTCTGGGGATTGGGGATTGGGGATTGGGGATTGGGGATTGGGGATTGGGGGTT
>Ga0247610_10009007_pt1 | contig 10095 bp, 12 predicted proteins | sample 174DNAGHGhighgp2_FD_193483 | JGI IMG/M metagenome (GOLD analysis project Ga0247610, IMG submission 193483) | Sheep rumen microbial communities from Palmerston North, Manawatu-Wanganui, New Zealand - 1742 DNA GHGhigh gp2 | ecosystem: Host-associated > Mammals > Digestive system > Stomach > Rumen... | reverse complement strand
GAGGAGCACGAGGCCGATGACGCCCACGGTGAAGACTGTGGGCAGCAGGTGCACCAGCTTCAGCGTGCCTGGATGGCGCTTGGTGAGGTTGATGCGCGCAATGCCGCTGTTGAACACCTGGCGGAAAAACTTCCTGAAGTCAGTCCTGCGCTTGTGCCATACCCATGCTTCGGGAATGAGGGCGGTCTTGTGGCCGGCCTCCACGATGCGGTAGGAGAAGTCGATGTCCTCGCCGAAGCGCATCTTCGAGAATCCCCCCAGCTCGTTCCACACCTCACGTCGCACGCCCATGTTGTAGGAGCGTGGGAAGAACTTGTCCAGTGCTCCCCGCTTCTGCCCCGACCGTTTCGATGAGCCGCCGCGTATGCCGCCGGTGGTGAAGAACGAGGTCATGGAGTAGCTGATGGCCTTTTGTACGGGCGTGAAGTCCGGGTGTGCCGCGTCGGGCCCGCCCCAGGCTGCGAGCTGCGAGTGGGGTAGGGCGGCGGTCTTCTCCTCTACATTCGCCAGATAGTCGGGCGGCAGCACCACGTCGCTGTCAAGCACTATCAGCCACTCGCCGTTGGCCCGCTCGGCGCCGTAGTTGCGGCTCTGGCCCGGGCCGCTGTTCTCCTTGTAGTAATAATGCAAGTCAAGGATGCCCGCGAACTCGTCGCAGACATCCTTGCACGTGGTCTTGGAACCGTCCTCCACAATGATCACCTCGAAGTCCTTCATGGTCTGACTCGTCAGGCTCTGCAGCAGTTCGCGCACTTCGTCGGGGCGGTTGAATACGGGAATGATGAACGAATATCTCATCTCTTTACTCATTAGCAATTGCGTTGCAAAGATACGATATATAGTCCTTGTCATTGTGAGACAAGCCTGTTGTCTCCGTATTCTGAACTATGATCTTTGCCATATGCAGTATAATTATTCAAGTTTCGCATTCGCTCAACTTTCAGGAGTTAAAGGAGTTAAAGGAGTTAAAGACAAATGACTCTCCATAATAAAGCCTTTGTCTCTGGGTTGAAATACATAGCAAAGCTATTGTCTTTAACTCCTTTAACTCCTTTAACTCCTTTAACTCCAAAACTTGCGAAAGTTGAATAATTAACGGTTCAAATTGCGTTCTTGGCCAAGCCTGCGCATTTTTGTCCGAAGGCTTCGGACTGTTTGTCCGAAGCCTTCGGACGGAGCGTCCGAAGCCTTCGGACAATTTTGGGCACCTTGCATTGGATGACGTGGAACCAGGTTTTGGTAACCACCCCTGCCCCTCCTTTGGAAAAGGAGGGGAATGGCTGCGCCGCCATGGGGCCGTTGCAGAGGTAACTTATTCCCCTCCTTTTCCAAAGGAGGGGTCAGGGGTGGTTTGTCAAAGATGTCCCAACCTATTTTAACCTATATCTCGTAAATGTCTCGTTAATTATATTTTCGGACATTCGCGGGACATTTTCGCTCATTCGCGTTCTTGGACGAGCCGAGCGACGCCGTCGGGGTGACAAAAGTGGATGGTAACATCAGCCCTGAAGGGGCGACGGAACATAGGCAGGGGCAACGCCCCTGTATAGTGCAGCACAACAACAAGCCCTGAAGGGGCGGCAGAAGACGATGGGGAGCACCAATCGTCTTCCGTCGCCCCTTCAGGGCTTCATTTGTTGGTGGGCAACTGTTTACAGGGGCATTGCCCCTGCCTGTATTCCATCGCCCCTTCGGGGCTGTTTGCTGATCCTTGCCCGCCGCGTAGTGCAATGCGCAGCCCTCCCCTTGAAGGGAGGGGAGGGCTGCGCATTGATTCGCTGAAACTTCTTCGCCCCCACTCTACACTGACAGGATATTACAGACATTACAGGCCTCACCCATCGCTCGGCCGCGCTCGACCAAAGGTCGCTTGCTACCGAAGGGACGCACGAAGGACGCTTGCAAGGCCAAAGCTATTGTCTTTAACTCCTTTAACTCCTTTAACTCCTTTAACTCCTTTATCTCCTTTAACTCCTTTAACTCCAAAACTTGCGAAAGTTGAACTCCTTTAACTCCAAAACATGCTAAAGTAGACCGCGTTATTTAAAAAAAACAGAAAAAAGACTTGGCAGATTCGCAAAATAGTTGTAACTTTGCACCCGCTAATCGTGCGCGCTATTCGCGAACGACGCAGAAATGTATAACTATTAAACACTTAAAGTCAAAAAACAGTATGATTATTGTACCTGTAAAAGAAGGCGAGAACATTGAGAAGGCCCTCAAGAAGTTTAAGAGAAAGTTTGAGAAGACTGGCGTGGTGAAAGAGCTCCGTCGCCGTCAGCAGTTCAACAAGCCCTCTGTACTGAAGCGCCTGAAGATGGAACACGCCATCTATGTACAGCAGTTGCGTACAGCTGAGGAAAACTAAAAAAAGTTTCCGGAAAATTTGGTAGTATCAAATAATTTCCGTAAATTCGTGGCCGAAAAGCGTGATTGACCAATTTCTCAAGTATCTGCGCTATGAGCGGAACCGCAGTGAGCTGACCGTTCTGCGATACGAGACAAGTCTGCGCGACTTTGAGGCTTATTTTCAGTCCCTAGAGGCTGGGCTCGACTGGGCATCGGTGGATGCCGACATCATCCGGGGATGGATGGAGAGCCTGATGGAGCGAGGCAACATCGCCTCCACCGTCAATACGGGTCTTTCTGCACTGCGCTCGTTCTTTAGGTTCGCCTTGGCCAGGAAACTGGTTGACCGCGACCCGGCGCATAGCTTGACAGGCCCGAAGAAAGCCAAGCCGCTGCCACAGTTCGTGCGCGAAAGCGAGATGAACAAGCTGCTCGACGAGGAGCAGTGGGAAGATAATTATAATGATGTACGCGCGCGTACCATTATTATATTATTATATGAGGCGGGACTGAGAAGAGCAGAGCTGGTAGGGCTCAACGATGCTGATGTGGACTTTGCAGCCAGACAGCTGAAGGTGACTGGCAAGCGCAACAAGCAGCGCATCGTGCCCTTCGGAGATGAGATGGCCCGGCAGCTGCAGCACTACATGGAGGTGCGCGACAGCGAGGTGGGGCCGACATGCGGAGCACTCTTCGTGGAAAAGAACGGCAAACGGATCACATCCTACCGGGTCTACACCACAACGAAGAAGAACCTGTCCAAGGTGACCACGATGAAGAAACGCTCACCGCACGTGCTGAGACACTCCTTTGCCACTGCCATGCTCAACAACGGCGCCGGACTGGAAAGCGTGCGCCAGCTGCTGGGGCATGAGAGCCTGGAGACAACCGAGATCTACACGCACACCACCTTCGAGCAGCTGAAACGAGTTTACGAGGAAGCCCACCCAAGGGGCTGACCTGATAGTTTAACCTTTTAAAAACAAGAGACAACTATGGAGATTAAGATTCAGTCGATTCATTTCGACGCTACCGAGAAATTAGAGGCGTTCATCGAGAAGAAGGTCGCCAAGTTAGAAAAGTTTTACGAAGACATACAGAAAGTAGAGGTGCAATTAAAGGTAGTCAAACCGGCCACGGCACAGAACAAAGAGACGAGCATCACGGTCACCGCACCCGGTATCGCTCCTGTCCACGTGGAGAAGGTGAACGACACTTTTGAGGAGGGAATAGACCTCTGTGTCGACTCTTTGACGGTTCAACTGCAGAAAATTAAAGAAAAATCAAGAAATAGATAAAAAAAACTCCAAAAAATTTTGGTAGTTCAAAAATAAGTCGTAACTTTGCAGCCGTTTTCCAACAGGTCGTAAATCTGAAACGAGAGCGGCTGTTAAAAGAAGCCTCTTTAGCTCAGTTGGCCAGAGCACGTGATTTGTAATCTCGGGGTCGTTGGTTCGAATCCGACAAGAGGCTCAAGACACGAAAGGGAGACCGTCAGGCAGGAGGTCTGGCGATGGCAAAAATAACTGGGAGGTTTCCAGAGCGGTCAAATGGGGCAGACTGTAAATCTGTTGTCTTTCGACTTCGGTGGTTCGAATCCATCACCTCCCACACTCAGAACTGTTTTTGCGGAAATAGCTCAGTTGATAGAGCACTAGCCTTCCAAGCTGGGGGTCGCGGGTTTGAGCCCCGTTTTCCGCTCTATGAACAATGCTGTAATAGCTCAGTGGTAGAGCACTTCCTTGGTAAGGAAGAGGTCCTGAGTTCAACTCTCAGTTACAGCTCTCTGAGAAATGAAGGAGGAGCAAAAACATTGTATAATCAATAGAACTAATAAAAACAACAAACAATGGCAAAAGAGACTTTTGTGCGCACCAAACCGCACGTAAACATTGGCACCATTGGTCACGTGGACCATGGTAAGACCACTTTGACCGCTGCTATCACGCTGGTTCTTTCGAAGCGTGTGGCCGGTAACGCTGACAAGGTGAAGAGCTTTGACGCTATCGACAACGCACCTGAGGAGAAGGAGCGTGGTATCACCATTAATACTGCTCACGTGGAGTATGAGACTGAGAAGCGTCACTACGCTCACGTGGACTGCCCGGGTCACGCCGACTACGTGAAGAACATGGTTACTGGTGCTGCCCAGATGGATGGTGCTATCCTCGTGGTGGCTGCTACCGATGGTCCTATGCCTCAGACCCGTGAGCACGTGCTGCTCGCCCGTCAGGTCAACGTTCCCCGTCTGGTCGTGTTCCTGAACAAGTGCGACATGGTGGACGACGAGGAGATGCTGGAGCTCGTTGAGATGGAGGTTCAGGAGATTCTCGCTCAGTATGAGTTCGAGGACAACACTCCCATCATCCGCGGTTCTGCTCTCGGCGCACTCAATGGTGTTGCTAAGTGGGAAGACAAGGTCATGGAGCTGATGAACACTTGCGACGAGTGGATTCAGGAGCCCCCGCGCGCTACCGACAAGCCCTTCCTGATGCCTGTTGAGGACGTGTTCTCAATCACAGGTCGTGGTACAGTGGCTACCGGACGTATCGAGACTGGTGTCATCCACGTTGGCGACGCTGTCGAGCTGCTCGGCCTCGGTGAGGACAAGAACTCGGTTGTTACCGGTGTTGAGATGTTCCGCAAGCTGCTCGAAGAGGGCCAGGCTGGTGATAACGTAGGTCTGCTGCTCCGCGGTATCGACAAGAACGAGATCAAGCGTGGTATGGTGCTCTGCCATCCCGGACAGATTAAGCCCTTCAAGAAGTTCAAGGCTTCTATCTACGTCCTGAAGAAGGAAGAGGGTGGCCGTCACACACCGTTCGGCAACAAGTATCGTCCTCAGTTCTACCTCCGCACCATGGACTGCACGGGTGAGATTACTCTGCCCGAGGGAGTTGAGATGGTGATGCCTGGCGACAACGTTGAGATCACTGTTGAGCTGATCTACGCCGTTGCTCTGAACAAGGGTCTGCGCTTCGCTATCCGTGAGGGTGGCCGCACAGTGGGTTCGGGCCAGATCACAGAGGTCTACGAAGACTAAACCGTTCGGTAGGTTGCGACTCGGTCGCAACAAACAGGACAAAGAAGAAAATAAATGACTAAGCCCCCGCTCATGCGGGCGGGGGCTTTCATACACGGGAATAGCTCAGTTGGTAGAGCATCGGTCTCCAAAACCGAGGGTCGTGGGTTCGAGTCCTCCTTCCCGTGCCAAAAGACGAAAGAAGATATGAATATTTTTACTAAATTTTTCAAGTATTGCCAGACGTGCTATGATGAGTTGGCACACAAAGTGACTTGGCCTACACGCAAGGAGCTGACAGGCAGTGCCGTGCTGGTACTTACTGCTTCGCTTATTATCGCACTGGTTGTCTTTGCGATGGATTTCACATTCGAGAAACTTATGGGCTTGGTTTATCCAGGCTGATGTTGTTGATGTAACATGGCTGATACAGGTAAAAAATGGTATGTCCTGAAAGCCGTCAGTGGTAAGGAGGCAAAAGTAAAGGAGTATCTTGAGGCATTAATGAAGAACAATCCCTCTCTGGCAGCGAATGTCGGGGAGATATTGCTGCCTACTGAGAAATATGCCCAGCTGCGAAACGGCAAGCGCGTTGTCAAGGAGAAGCTTTTCCTCCCTGGCTACGTTTTGGTGGAGGCACGTCTTGACAATGAGATAGCCCACACACTCAGGTTTATTCCAAACGTTCTTGGTTTCCTTGGCGGTATGGACAATCCCAGTCCTGTGCGCCAGGCAGACATAAACCGTATACTTGGCGTGGCCGAGGATACGGCTATACGCAGCGAAGAGGTGGCCACACCTTATATCGCCGGCGAGTCGGTGAAGGTCATCGACGGTCCGTTCAGCGGATTCCGCGGAGTGATAGAGGAAGTGAATGCAGAGAAGCACAAGCTGAAAGTCATGGTTATGATTTTCGGACGCAAGTCGCCTCTGGAGCTCGGTTTCAATCAAGTAGAGAAAGAATAGGGTACAATTGTTACGGTGTGCCTGTTCTAATATACGGTCACTGGAGGCTTCCACTCCTTGGCTTATATATGCGAATCAAATAAATTATTTTAAACAGAAATGGCTAAAGAAGTTGCTGGATTAATCAAATTACAGATTAAAGGTGGCGCTGCAAATCCCTCTCCTCCCGTAGGTCCCGCCCTGGGTTCCAAGGGTATCAATATCATGGGATTCTGCAAAGAGTTCAACGCCAGAACCCAGGATAAGGCAGGCAAGATTCTTCCTGTCGTTATCACTTACTATGCCGACAAGTCGTTTACTTTTGTCGTAAAGACTCCTCCCGCAGCTGTTCAGCTGATGGAGGCCGCAAAAGTGAAGGGCGGTTCCTCTGAGCCTAACCGCAAGAAGGTGGCCAGCGTCACTTGGGATCAGGTGCGCACCATCGCCGAGGATAAGATGACTGACTTGAACTGCTTCACAGTGGAGTCGGCCATGAAGCTCATTGCAGGAACAGCACGTAGTATGGGTATCACTGTACAAGGGGAGTTCCCTGGTAAATAACAATAACTTCAATTCTGAAAGACAATGAGTAAACTGACAAAAAATCAAAAGTTGGTAGCTGACAAGATTGAAGCAGGGAAAGCATACTCTTTGAAAGAAGCCGCTGAGCTGGTGAAGGCAATCACCACCACCAAGTTTGAGGCTTCTGTCGATATGGACGTGCGCCTGGGTGTAGACCCCCGCAAGGCAAACCAGATGGTTCGCGGCGTGGTGTCTCTTCCCAACGGAACGGGTAAGGTGACCCGTGTGCTCGCCCTTTGTACTGCTGACCAGGAGGCTGCCGCCAAGGAAGCTGGTGCCGACTATGTTGGACTCGATGAGTATATCGAGAAGATTAAAGGAGGCTGGACTGATGTTGATGTGATTATTACTATGCCCTCGTGCATGGGTAAGCTTGGTCCTCTTGGCCGTATCCTCGGCCCCCGTGGACTGATGCCTAATCCTAAGAGCGGCACTGTTACTATGGACGTGGCTAAGGCTGTGAAGGAAGTGAAGCAGGGTAAGATAGCCTTCAAGGTGGACAAGGCAGGTATCATACATGCCTCCATCGGCAAGGTGACCTTCTCCCCTGAGAAGATTTTTGAGAATGCTAAGGAGTTCATCCAGACCATTATCAAACTGAAGCCCGCAGCCGCCAAGGGTACTTACATCAAGAGTATCTTCCTCTCAAGCACTATGAGTAAGGGTATCAAGGTAGATCCTAAATCAGTTGAATAACTCGTTAAAAGATTAGACAAATGAAAAAGGAAGTAAAAGATACTATCATCGTAGAACTTGGAGAGAAACTGAAGGAGTATCCTCATTTCTACCTCGTTGACTTGACAGGTCTCAATGCTGAGCAGACAAGTGATCTGCGCCGCAAGTGCTTCAAGAGTGAAGTGAAGCTGCTTGTAGTGAAGAACAAGCTTCTGCACAAGGCTTTCGAGGCTTCGGAGATTGATTTCACTCCACTGTATGACTGCTTGAAGGGTAACACAGCCTTGATGTTCACTCAGACTGCCAATGCTCCCGCAAAGCTGCTTAAGGATTACAAGGACAAGAAGCAGGAGGTGCCTGCACTGAAGGGTGCATACGCCGAGGAGAGCTTCTTCGTTGGAGCCGACAAGCTCAACGAACTGGTTGCCATCAAGAGCAAGAACGAACTTATTGCCGACGTTGTGGCTCTGCTGCAGTCGCCTATCAAGAACGTTATCTCTGGCCTGAACGCCGGTGGAAAGATCCACGGACTGCTTGACGCAATCGCTGAGCGTAACAAATAAGCGAAGTAAAATAACGAACATTAACATTAAAAACAATTAAAACATTTAAATAAAATGGCAGATATTAAAGCTATTGCTGAGCAGTTGGTCAATCTGACTGTGAAGGAAGTTAACGAGTTGGCAACAGTCCTGAAGGACGAGTATGGAATTGAGCCCGCCGCTGCAGCTGTTGCAGTTGCTGCTGGTCCCGCCGCTGGTGGTGCCGCTGACGCAGCTGAGGAGAAGACCTCTTTCGACGTTATCCTGAAGTCGGCAGGTGCCGCTAAGCTGCAGGTCGTGAAGGCTGTGAAGGAAGCTTGCGGTCTCGGTCTGAAGGAAGCTAAGGACCTGGTTGACGGTGCACCCGCTACCGTTAAGGAAGGCCTGTCGAAGGAAGAGGCTGAGAACCTGAAGAAGGCTATCGAGGCCGCTGGCGCTGAGGTTGAGCTGAAATAATAGAAGCACAACAATAACACGGATGGTTGGGAGCTCTCCAGTAGAGGGTTCCCAACCTTTTCGTCACTCACTCTATCTACTTACTCCTCCTTCTTTTAATCACATTTTATCAAATGGCTTCAAAAATAATCGACAACAGAGTAAACTTTGGCAGCGTCAAGAACCCCATGCCGCTACCCGATTTCCTCGATGTGCAGTTAAAGTCGTTCCAGGACTTCCTGCAACTGGACACACCACCCGAGGAACGCAAGAACGACGGACTCTACAAGGTGTTCGCCGAGAATTTCCCCATTACTGATACACGAAACAATTTCGTTCTTGAGTTCCTCGACTACTATATTGACCCGCCGCGTTACACCATAGAAGAGTGTCTGGAGCGCGGGCTCACATATAGCGTGCCCCTGAAGGCAAAGCTCAAGCTTTATTGCACCGACCCTGACCACGAGGATTTCGGCACTGTCATCCAGGATGTGTTCTTGGGTCCCATTCCTTATATGACTGCCAACGGCACTTTCGTCATCAACGGTGCCGAGCGTGTGGTGGTGTCACAGCTGCACCGCTCGCCCGGTGTGTTCTTCGGTCAGAACGTGCATGCCAACGGCACACTGCTCTACTCGGCACGCATCATACCGTTCAAGGGTTCGTGGATTGAGTTTGCCACGGACATCAACAACGTGATGTATGCATATATTGACCGTAAGAAGAAACTGCCTGTCACCACTCTGTTGCGTGCCATAGGTTTCGAGAACGACAAGGACATACTTGCCATCTTCGACCTGGCAGAAGAGGTGAAAGTCAACAAGAAGTCCCTGAAGGAGTATATTGGCTCCAAGCTCGCAGCCCGTGTGCTGAAGAGCTGGAATGAGGACTTTGTCGACGAGGATACCGGTGAGGTGGTCTCCATTGAGCGCAACGAGGTCATCATGGACCGCGAGACAGAGATTACCGAAGATAACATGATGGACATCCTGGAGAGTGGCGCCCAGACCATCCTCGTGCATAAGGACGAGGCTGTGGCACAGGACTACAGCATCATCTTCAACACCTTGGCCAAAGACCCGTCGAACTCGGAGAAAGAAGCCGTGCTCTACATCTACCGCCAGCTGCGCAATGCCGACCCTGCCGACGACGCATCGGCACGCGAGGTGATACAAAACCTGTTCTTCTCGGACAAGCGCTATGACCTGGGCGATGTGGGCCGCTACCGCATAAACAAGAAGCTGGGCCTTGAGACCAGCATGGACGTTCGCGTCCTCACAAAGGAGGATATCATCGAGATTATCAAATATCTCATACAGCTCATCAACTCGAAGGCTGCCGTCGACGATATCGACCACCTGTCAAACCGTCGTGTGCGCACAGTGGGCGAGCAGCTCAGCAACCAGTTCTCCATTGGCTTGGCACGCATGAGCCGCACCATCCGTGAGCGCATGAATGTGCGCGACAACGAGGTCTTCACACCTACCGACCTTATCAATGCGAAGACCATCTCGAGTGTCATCAACTCGTTCTTCGGAACGAACC
>Ga0247610_10009003_pt1 | contig 10097 bp, 7 predicted proteins | sample 174DNAGHGhighgp2_FD_193483 | JGI IMG/M metagenome (GOLD analysis project Ga0247610, IMG submission 193483) | Sheep rumen microbial communities from Palmerston North, Manawatu-Wanganui, New Zealand - 1742 DNA GHGhigh gp2 | ecosystem: Host-associated > Mammals > Digestive system > Stomach > Rumen ... | reverse complement strand
ATACTACGAGCTTATCAAAGCCGTATCTTTCCTTAAGCTTTAAGATCGTCTTTGCCTTGGTGCAGTTCTGCGGACAGATCTCCAGCCAGTATTCGTCACTGTAAGTGTCTTTCTGGAACAGGCACTCCCAGCCCTGATATGTCCTAACCCTCTCATATATGGGTCTTATGTATTCCTTCTCACCTAACAGCGTGACATAGCCCGGCTCGCCGCAGAACATGCCGTCAATATCAGTTTTCGGGACCATCATGGGATCATTTTTGTAGTAATCGATATATCCCTGAAAGGCATCTGTGTGCCCGCCTTCCATATATGTCTTGATCATCTTCTCACCTATGAAGCAGGACACAAAACCGCATAAAGGCAATTCTTCCAGCGTCTCCTTCAACAGCTGCACTTCATCAGCTGTAAAGACAGACTTATCTATGTGCCTGCCGGTATTATTGTCTGCGAGCACCGCACCGTTTCTCGTGATGACAGGAAGCTTCAGCTTAAGGCCGCCCGCGATAGGTCTTGCACTCTCGATGGATCTGGCCGTCGCATATGTGAAATTCATTCCTCTATCAACAAGCGCGTTTATCGTCCTGACGGTATAATCTGAGATCGTAATATCGGACCTCATCAACGTTCCGTCAAGATCAGTGACATACAATACTTTACTGTCAGTCAAGTTCTTTAGTCTCCCCTATTATCTTTATCCCGATATCGCAGTTGACCTTATCCTTCATGGCTTCTTTTGCATGCCCGAGGAAATGCCCGTATTTAAACGTTCCGATCGATACAGTAAGGTCAGATCTCACATAAAGATCACCAAGACCCGTGTCGCCGTTAAGCCCGCTGTTGATATCTGCGGAAACAACATAAGCACCGGATGCGTTTATAATCTCTATAGCTGTTTTCGCAGGCTCTTTGACCTCGCCCTTAAAGCCTGTACCGAAGATGCAGTCCAGGATGGTGTTATAAGCGCCGTAATTGCCCTCTGTTACGCTCCGCACGCCTTTTACCATACACTTGTCATAGAAATACCTGCCGTCCTCAGAGAACGCGTCCTCGTAGAGCAGGACGATCTCGCAGTCGATCCCGTGATCTTTAAGGAGTGAGGCGACAACAAATCCGTCACCTGCATTATTGCCTTTGCCGCATATGATACCGACAGGTGCTTTCCATTCCACCTGCCCGAAAATAGCCCTTCCGGCTCTTTCCATCAGTTCTTTCGACGGGACAAGGTGTTCGATGGTCCACCTGTCGCTTGCTCTCATTACCTCTGTAGATACGCAGACCGGCATGTCAGGCCTTCTTCGCCTTTACCATGGTGAAATAAATAACGCCTGCAGCAGCGTAGAGGATCATGGCAGTGATTATGATGACCGTATAGTTGTTGTTCGTATTGGAAAGGATGATCTCTGAAAGGTTATTTCCCGTGATTCCCGCAACAGCCCATGCCGAAAGCGAAAGGCCGTGGATCTTTGAGATATTCTTCATTCCGAATCTGGATTCAAGAAGCGCCGGCAATGTGGAGAAACCGCCGCCGTATCCGAGATTAATGACCATGAGGAGAATAATGATTACCCATCCGCTTCCCGCAACTGCTGAAAGGCCGCAGAGCACAACGCATGACAGGAATATGATGCCATATACAGTGGCGCGGTCCTTCATCTTATCTGAGATCGTCGAATAACCGATTCGGCCCAAAGCGTTGCATACAGCGGTTACCGAAGGAACAACTGCAACGATCGTAGCAAGGACAGCAAGCCCGGCGAACTTCTCGTTAAGAAGCTGCTTCTCATATGTGATGAGCATGAGACCGCAGTGGATATTGATATAGAAGATGAGCCAGATGCCGATAAATGTCTTGTCCTTAAACATCGATGTGGCCTTAAAGCTGCTGTTGACGGCCTTATCCTCAACCCATCCCTCAGGCTTCTTAAGAAGGAGATGGCCCGCAAACATCATTACAAAATAAACGCATCCGAGTATAAAGAACATCGTCGCAATGCCGAACTTGTTCTGGAGGAATTCCATAATGGGCGTAGCAATAGCTTTTGCAAGACCAAAGCCCATGATGGAAATGCCCGTGGCAAGTCCCTTATTGTCTTTAAACCATAGCATCAATGTCTTAACCGGTGTAAGATAACCGATGCCTAAGCCGATTCCCATTATGCAGCCGTAGAAGATGTATATCAGGATAAGTGCCAAAGGTCCCTGGCAGAACTTTATCGTGGCGCCTGTTCCCAGCATTCCAACGGTAAAGCAGACAGCAGAGATCAAAGACGACCTGTGAATATTCTGTTCAACTATCTTGCCCGCAAAAGCAGCAGACATGCCGAGGAAGAAGATCGCCAGACTGAATGCCCAGCCTACAGCAAAAGGACTCATACCGATGGCTTCAGCTATAGATTGCTTGAACGTACTCCAACAATAGACCGTACCGATAGAACAGTGAATCAACAAAGCCGGTATGGCCGCCCTGGTCCATTTATTCATAGATCTTCCTCCCTAAGCGTTATGAATTAAGTGTACCATTTAATTGACTAAAGCAATAATCGATTTTTATAGTTTTTGCGAGGGTCCAAAGCGCGGGTGTTTTCCAGGCTGTAGCCGTACATTTAGCCGTGATTTTCGCTGTTTTGGGCAATAATCCAGGCTGTTTTCCAGGCCGTAGCCGTACATTTAGCCGTGATTCTGAATATGAACGGCGAAATGAACGGCGCTGCCGCATGTTTTGCCGTTCATTTGGGCTAAAAACGGCATTTTGAACGGCGAAATGAACGGCGCTGCCGCATGTTTTGCCGTTCATTTGGGCTAAAAACGGCATTTTGAACGGCAGAATGAACGGCGCTGCCGCATGTTTTGCCGCATATCAGGCGGAACTCAAGGCGGCGCCTGATGTTTAACCTGAAGTTTGGGCTTAAAACAGTCATTTTCCAGGCGGAACTCCAGGCGGCGCCTGATGTTTAACCTGAAGTTCGGGCTTAAAACAGTCATTTTCCAGGCGGAACTCCAGGCGGCGCCTGTAATTCCGCCTGTATTTTTTCGCATACTCATGAAAAAGCCCGGCTTTTCAACCGGGCATATACGCAAAACAAAAACATCACACGGTTACATATAGTCGTCGACATCGAACTTTCTATCACGAAAATAATAGTGTCTGTCTTCTTCGGTGATCTCCCTTAACACGCGGCAGGGATTGCCTACAGCGACCACATTATCGGGAATATCCTTGGTTACTACGCTGCCGCCGCCGATTACGACGTTATTTCCGATAGTAACACCAGGGCATACAAGAACGTTGCCGCCGATCCAGACATTCTCGCCGATATTGATATCAATACCATACTCATAACCTGAGTTTCTTGATTCGGGATGAATGGGATGTCCTGCAGTGCAGATCTGGACATTAGGGCCGCACATAAAGTGATCGCCGATCTTAACCTTGCCAACATCAAGGACTATGAAGTTATAGTTTGCGAAAAAGTCCGTTCCGACTTCGATGTTATAACCATAGTCGCAGTGGAAAGGCGATTCGATGCAAAGATAGCCTTCCTTTGTCTTTCCCAGGATCTCGCGGAGGAGCTTTTCTCTTTCCGCCTGCTTTTCGGGATGCATATTATTGTACTCGTAAAGCTTCTTCTTACATTCCATGCGCTCTTCATTAAGTCCGTCCATCCATGACTTATAAGGAAGATTCGCAAGCATTCTTTCTTTGTTATTCATTATTTGTTTCCTTTAATCTTAATATTCTTTGCCCGGTACAAGACGTATCTCGAATGTCTCTCTGTATTTAACGTCTTTCTTAAGGGGCTGGGTCGAGATGTTATCCTTGGTTCTCTCGATCTCCTTTGCTGCGAAGTCAGCGAAAAATTCGCAGAAATCATTGTTCATGAGCTGTTCTTCATGCAGGAACTCGTTCATCTGTTCAGGAGTATAAGGAAGCACCGTAAAGTCGAACTTAGGGTTGTATCCGATCCTTCTGATCTCAATAGAGTCGCCGTCTCCATTGGTTAACTTTACTACCTGTGTATCTGCGTGAGACGAGTTCTCAGAAGGTCTTGCATAAGGGTGATAGATCTTGCCTGCGCCTGCGGAATAAACGCCTAATCTTGCCGCATTCTTACGGTCTACATAAGATTCACCGGGGCCTCTGCCGTACCATGAACATACGCAGTCGTCCTTGACTATAGGGAATCTGATTCCGTATCTGACCATATCGTACTTAGGCTTGAATTCGAGCGTTACTCTGACAGTATCAGCCTTGGGAACTTCATAGAATACGAGGACTTCACCGTGCATCGCAAAAGACTTGTAGCGTGAGATCATGGTGAACTCACCATCTCTGCTGCCATACTCGGAACCGATGAACTTAATGGAGCTCTGGATATGCTCGTAATCACTCTCCTTGGAGAATACTGTACGGGCAAGGATAAAGCTTCTGTCTGTTCTGTCGATATTTGAAGGACAACGGTAGAAGCTCGGCATGAGAGGTCCCTTAAGGAAATTGAAGCCGGCGATCTCAAGTCTTTCAAGGCTTCCGGGCTCTCTGGAGAATCCGATCCTGAATTTGCCTGATCCTACAAGAAGACCGTGAGATACAGCTGATACCGAGTTGTGTGTAATAACGTCAGAAATCATCTCCTCTTCAGGTGAGAAATCATCCTGATATTCGCTGAGCTCTGCTGGCTGGTTCATTCTCTCGAGCCTGCCGCCGTCTTCTTCTGTAAGAAGAGCCTGATCATCCGTGCCGGGAAGTGCAACATCGCTGTCTATGCCTGTATTAAGGCCGCTGTTGGGAGACCTGCCTGAACCGAGCTGCATCGCAGGCTCTGCCTGAGGCTTTTCGCCGCTTCCTAATCCTGCTGCAGAAGATACATTCTCTGCCACAGGACTTGCGATCTGGTCTGTCAGAACGTCCTGATAGAAGGCGACCTCATAGCCTGCCTTCGCATAGTAGGTATCCTTGTGGAGCTTTAACGTGATGTCGAAAACCAGCTCTTTCGAGAGCGCATTCATATACATCTCAACGAATTCAGCCTTGCCCTGTGCCCAGCCGGGTGTCGTAAACACTTCTGTGGCAAACGGAAACTTCAGAGTTCTTGAGCCGAAAGGTTCGATCTCAGGGATCATGCCTCTTCCTGACATAATTGCTCTGCCGCCGAGAAGGATCTTCCATTCAAGATCCAATTCCTGCGTATAGCCGAACTGGTTGGAATTGCGCATTGTAAGAGTTGCCGGGTCGCCTGCAGATGCAAAGATCGCAATGGACTGGCACTGCTTCTTGATATCAAGATAGATCGGATGGGGGTTGCGCTCTGCGTCAACAATACCCTGACCGATACAGGAGTTCTCCTTCTGCTTTCCGCCTACAAGATCTGCGTGATGGATCCACTTATAAAGCGTGTCATCATCAGTAAATCTGGTTCTTCCGGGAATGGATTCGAAAAGATTCCTTCCGGTCCTGTTAAGGCCGAAGATCTTCTTTCTGTCGAGACAGAGATCTTCCCATGGTCCGAAAACAGCGCCTGCCTCACTAGGCAGCGGCTTCATATCGGATATTCTCTCAATGGGCTTTCCCTTCTTGCCTGAAGAGGCTGCAACAACAGCTTCGGTATACCAGGGTCTTGTATCGTCGATACGGAGGCACTCATGCTTTACTCTGCTTGCAGTCTCATAGTTGAAGTGGTACTTCTGGAATCCCCACATAACGACTGACGGATGGTTCATGCAGCTCTCCACATAATCTCTCATGTAGAAATCCGCAGAAGTCGCGATAACGTACATACCATACTGGTCACAGAGATTTAAGAACTCGTCAGACAAAGGCATGCCGTCAGCGATAACGCCGTTGATGCCTGCGCGCTTCATTAAGATGATGTCCTGGCGCATACGGTCCTGGGGAACGGCGATACCGTTCTGCGGATCGAACTCGTAATACTTAACGAGCATCAGGTTGACTCTTCTGTCGTTGATGTTGAGCTTATCCTGAACGATCTCAGTCGTTCTGAAACCGAATCTCTTCTTCTTTGCGCAGATGACTTTTCCTTCCGAATCCATGACCTCGAAAACGATGTCGTACTGGACCGGTGTGCAGTCAGACCACTGTGCAACATCAAGCGCTACGAAGTCCGTGCTGGCTCTCGTGTCCTTCAATGCGTCCACAACTCCCACTACAGGCTCGCTCTGGCCCTTGATATTAACGAACGGGAGTTTATAAGGATCGTACTCCGCCCTCGCCTCGAGAAGCGAAATGCGGACGGAATAAGGGATCATGTAATTCGTGTGGTTTCTCATCTTAAAGTCGACTTTTATCATGAAGTCGCCGTGAGGGACACGGGATACGGATGAACGCGTAGCAAGAGTATCCATTTTTGCGACTTCGGAGATATAAGCCGAAGGAACATATTCAAGCTGGATATGAAGGTTCGATAACTCGAGCAGAGAATCCTCAACGATCATGATGGGCCTGAAGATGCCTGAAAAACCGTAGTTCATTGCATCAAGAATAATATGACCGTCATCGTCCCTGTCATAGCGGTTTACGATGATCGTAATCTGGTTGACGCCAGCATTGACAAGACCTGAGATAAGAAGTCTCTTTCTCGTGTAGAGCGCATGTGAATTGCAAAGGAGCTTATCATTAACAAACACCTTGAAGCTTCCGCAGATACCGGATGTCTCAAGATAAAGCGCTCTGTCGATGTCCCCGGGCTTAAATACGACTGTGGTCCTGTAGATGCCTACTTCGTCATCTTCATTGCCGACAGACTTGAGAACATACTTGTCACTTATCGTCTCTTCTTTTCTTGCTGTATCCTGTGCAAGCCTTTCCGGATAATCGTAGATAAGATTCTGGGGAAGTCCGAAGCCTTCTGTCTGCCATGTAGAAGGACAGTTTACAAGAGGCCAGTCTGAATCATCGAAAGAGGAATTCATAACGCCGAACGGGATCTCGGACTGACCGTTCGCAAGATAGAACTTCCATGTCTTAAGAGGCTTCATAAAAGGTGATGCGACCTTGCCGAATTCAGGCATTTCGCGCTCACTGAAGATATAGTCAAAAGACTCGTACGGCAGGAAACCGTCGTTAGAATATGTAAAATCCAAGGCCATGTACCCCCTTAGAGAATTGTCCGATAATACTCTACTGTGATTGTATCATTTTAAATAAAGGACAAAGTTTCATGTGCGTTACAAAAAGGAGTAATTCTGCGGTAAATCTTCGGCAATTAAAAAGCCCTCTTAATGAGGGCTTTAAGCTTTGTTTTAGTACTGGATACCGCCTACGTACCACTTGCCTTTGATCTTCACGAAATAGACGTGGGCGTCTGTCGGAAGCACTTCAGGTTCTTTAGATCCGAAATACATCTGCATGTGCTGCTCAACATAAACTTCCATGTAGACGATCTCATCTGAGAATACCGTGACATCCTTTATCTCGCCGTTCTTGATCTCAACTTTTCCGTGGTTTGTATAAAGCTCTCTCGAAGAGTTGCGCTTGATGTAGCTCAGTGCCTTGCTTCCGCTCGGGAAATACTTATCAAGAGCAGTAGAACCTGCGTCCTGCGAGATAAAGTTAGCAAATGTTGAAGCGAACTTGATAGCATACTGCGAGAGCTCTTCCTTGCCTTCGAAATCCTTGATGAAGCCAACAGAATAAGTATCTGTCTTCTCATCATAAACGCAGTCACACTCGTGTCCCAAATAGTCCTTCGCAGTTACTACAGGCTTTTTGTAAAGACCTGTAACCTTATACGTCGCAGTGCCGGGGATCCTTCCGTAGGGCTCAACATACTGTGTAAGCTCAGACTCCTTGATATCGCCTGCCAGATTGCCTTCTGTAAGCTCTATTCCGTTTACATAGACTGTATAAGTCTCAGGTGCAGATACATTTACCTCAACAGATGCCGCGGTATAGAAAACAAGTCCGTTTTCCTTCCAGGCCTTAAAGCCGTAAGGGAGCTTCTTCCCGCTGTCTTCCGCGAGATTGATCTTTGCAACGAGGAATCCGTCTGAAGTCTTAACGTTGAACTCGGGCGCTGCTTCACTGGAATTATCCGATTCAGAACATGTGAAAGTCTTACCTTCAAGAAGTTCAGTGATGTAGTCTCTTACGACCGTATCATTTTCGAAGCCTGTAACAGGAGGCTTCTCTGTCATGTTCTCAAGGATATAGTCGATATCGTGGTCATTAAAGTGCTTTGTGATCTCTTCAGCCTTATGGACAGGGAGAGATGCCTGGTACTGTGCTTCGTAGCTTGCGGCAAAATCATTGAACCTTAAAAGGAACCAGCCGATAAAACCTGCAACGACTACAAGCCAGCAAATCAGAAAAACGAGGAAGTAGTTGATCTTCCCCTTCCCGTTTTCCTTAGTGCTTTTGCTGCTGATGCTTTGTGAGGATTTCATTTAACCCTCCGTACCCTTCGCATTTCCGTCCTTGGGAGGAAGGATAATGAATGCCGTAGGCATCTGGCGCGATACTCTGATGGATGAGCTTGATACGAGTTCGTCGTCGTAAAGCCACATTGCAGATGACATACCGCCGTCCAGGTTAGCTGCGTTAACTGCGCCGTAATCCTGCATTACTTTGATAAGGTCAGCCATTGTAGCGCCCATTGAAGAAGTCTTTCTTCCTTCGATAACGAGGAGAAGGATAGCGCCGTCTTCTCTCTGGCCGATAGCTGTTCTGGGGTTAAGTCCGCCGCCTGCACCGCTGTACTTTGCAGCAACACCGTTAACGATAAGAGCAGGGCCGAATGATACAGCGTCTCTTACGCCGATATCCAATGCCTTCTGAGCGGTCATGCTGCCTACTACGAGAACGTTGTCGTTTGTGAGTCCGTAAACATTATATGTGCCGCCCTTGCTGCCCATTCTGAGCTTGCCTTCGGAGATAACGATACCTTCAGGCCATCCGCCAATACCCATACCGTTTGTATCTTCGTACTGGCCGCCGTTGATACCGCCAACACCGCCGTACTTATCGATGAGCTGCTTTAATGTAAGGCCTGCACCGTTGTGGTTATAGTTATCGATCGTAGCTACCATGATACGGGAAGGATCGTAGATAACGAGCATCTTTCCGTGATACATCGGGCCGGATACATCGTGGACTTCAATGCCGTCACCGTCAGGATCGAGTTCGTTTACAGCCGCAGCATTATCTTCAGCCTTCTGCTTCTGTTCTGCTGCCATAGCATTAACGAGTGTCGTGTCAGTGATCTCATCGAATCCCTGTGTCTTGTTAGAATTAAGGATAGCGTCGATCTCCTCGTCAGAAAGGATCATTCTGGCAAGAACACCGCCTGCTGAAGACTCCATAACGGAAGGAACGAACTGGTCTCTTAAGTGAGGGGAAGGTCCCTTCATGATGATGCCGAGGAATGTATAAAAACCTGCAAGAACGAGTGCAAGAGTCGTAACAACAACACACATAGCTCTGCCGAGATATTTAAGGGAGATCTTCAGCGCCTTCTTTGCGAAAACCTGATTCCTCTCCTTCTTCATCTGAGCCTCATATGCTTCACGCTCTCTTTGAGCGATCTTCATAGCAACCTGATTCCTTCCGGCTCTTGCCACAGCAGGTTCAGCCCTCTTAATAGGACGCTGCTGGGGTCTTACCGCATGGGTGGAAGGTGCTCTTCTGCCCGGATTTTTAACGATCTCGATACCTGATTCGTCAGGCATTTCTCTATATGTGCGGGGTCTTGTAACTTCATAATCAGCCCCGGAAGCAACAGCTTCCCTGCCGCCTCCTGCCAGGACCTTGGGTCTTGCCGTGATCTCAATCTTGCGCTGCTCGGAAATCTCGACCATGCGGTCAACCAGCACCATGGCCTCTTCTTTGGACATGCCCTTCATACGAGCCATAAGAGCCTCTCTCTTAGCTGGCTCCAAACCGGCAACTATCTTGCGAAATTTAGTAAGATTGTCCGTCTCCATAAATACCTCAAAAGCTTGCAAAAACGCAATTTTTCATGACTAGATATTTTGGAGTATAGCATAAGCATTATTATTAAAAGTGAGGTGAAAACGTAATGTCAACAAACTGTAATATCCTTATATTACAGGCTTTGTAACATTGTTATTCAAAAATAAGAATC
>Ga0247610_10009002_pt1 | contig 10097 bp, 9 predicted proteins | sample 174DNAGHGhighgp2_FD_193483 | JGI IMG/M metagenome (GOLD analysis project Ga0247610, IMG submission 193483) | Sheep rumen microbial communities from Palmerston North, Manawatu-Wanganui, New Zealand - 1742 DNA GHGhigh gp2 | ecosystem: Host-associated > Mammals > Digestive system > Stomach > Rumen ... | reverse complement strand
ATTTTCAGATAAGTGAGTAGTTGTTTGTGATGAACATTCATTAAGGTTTCTACCGACTTTAATTCCACGATGACTTTGTCTTCAACCAACAAGTCCAAACGATAATCAACAGGAAGAACAACTCCATCATAAACCACTTCGACCGGAACTTGCTTCCGAACACATAATCCGTCTTTAGTCAATTGATAACACAGTGCAGCCTCGTAGATGGACTCTAACAATCCGGGACCGAGTTCCTTGTACACCTTGAAAATAGCGCCTCTGATTTTGTAGGAAATTTCGTTTTCTGTCATAATTTTAAATTTTATCGACACTTTGTTTAGGCCGCAAAGATACTATTTTCTTTAATTCATTTGACAATATCTTGCATATATTTTTTCTGCGCAAATCTGCGAGTTCAGCGGGGCTAATATCTCCCGCAGATTTCGCAAATTAACGCAGATCTTTTTTTTCTGCGCAAGTCTGCGAGTTCTGCGGGAAAATCAACAAAACACAAGAAACCTTACAGAAGATATAGAACGGAAGAATTACAAGTGTTACTCCTCAATCCTTCTAACAAACACCAATTCGCCAAAAGGGAATTTCATTTTATGGTCATATCCGGCACGCTTATCGTATAATAAGGATGAAACAACGGGTACACGGATGGTGTCACCGAACTCGCCACCCATTTTATTTACACCAGTAGTTCCCCATGCGTATTCATAACGACCCATATCAAAACGTTTCCAGCTAGAACCTGTGACAGGAAGATTCACATCCCATAATTCAACAGGGCAACATCCATTGTTCAAGTCAACCACTTTTAATAACTGGGAGTAAGTCATAGCTGTGTCGCCACGGAATAAATATTTGTCATCCTCATCCAACTGATGGTCGTTCTCTTTCAAAATATATGCAATGCCAGGAATGGTTTGCATCGTGTCGTATAATCCGATCAACTGCTGGTCCTTTACGGTCTCGCTATTCTCATAATACAAGCAATGCTCCATCGCCGTGTCACCATAGTCATACCAATGCATCCACTCAACCCACACTTCATTGAAAACTAATTTTATGTGACAAATGCTATCTTCATATTCGAATGGAAGAGCATCGTAATATGCCACAAAAACACCTCTTTCCTTTGATTCTTCTGAAGAATGGGTACTCCACCACTTGGCAGTGCCCTTTCTAAGTTTTAGCGAGTCAACGATTTTTTCTCCTATTTGTTGACGGTAATGGTAACAGAGCAGACTGCCTGCTATTAGGACAAAGCCCAAAATCATCAAAATAACATAGCGTTTTTTCATCTTTTCGAGTATTGATTCAATCTGACTGCAAAAGTAATATTTATTTGGCACACACCATGCTGCATGAAAACATCTCGCAGATCTCGCAGATTAACGCAGATTTTTTTTTCTGCGCAAGTCTGCGGAGTCAGCGGGAAAATTATATTTTTGCCCCAAAAAAAACGAACAACTATGATCTTCTACTTTTCGGGCTGCGGGAACAGCCGGTTTGTCGCCGAGAGCATCGCTAAGGAATTGGATGAAAGACTGTTGTTTATTCCAGAGGAGGAACGCAATGGCAACTTTGACTATGAGTTGGGCGACGGGGAACGATTAGGTTTCGTCTTCCCCATCTACTCCTGGTGTCCTCCGCAGTTGGTGCTGGATTTCGTGAAAAAGCTGCACTTCGACCGGCAACCCTCCTACGTGTGGATGGCGGTGACCTGCGGCGACAACGGCGGATATGCCGACCGCGTGTTCCGGCAGCAGTTGGAGGAAATCGGTCTGCCACTGCAAGCCGACTTCTGCTTCCAGATGCCGAATACCTACGTTAACATGGCGGGCATGAGCATCGACAAGCCCGAGAAAGCGGCCCGCAAAATCGAGAACGCAAAGGCGCACCTTCCCACTGTTATCCAGAGCATTACCGAACGAAAGAGTGCCTCGGAGATGCGGCGTGGCATCTTCCCGAGGTTCAAGACCTACGTCATCGGGAAGAGCTTCCACAAGTGGGTCTCCGACGAGCCGTTCTTCAGCACAGATGCCTGCATCTCCTGCGGCAAGTGCGTGAAAGTCTGCCCGTTGCAGAACATCACGTTGGAGAACGGCCGCCCGAAATGGCACGACCACTGCACCACCTGCGACGCCTGCTACCACCACTGCCCGCAACACGCCATCCAGTACGGGAAGGCCACGAAGGGGAAAGGACAGTACCGTTTTCCGAATGCTGAATGATGAATAAAACATTGTAGGGACGTATCGCATACGTCCTGTATCGCATACGTCCGAATTTCAATGATTTACGAAATATTTTTGAACATGCTGCAACCATTGGGATTTTTTGCGTCATAACATTAGATAATGAAAAAACGACACACTATGTCAAAGAGAATCTTTAGCATCCTGTTGGGGGCGCTGCTGTTCGGGGCTTCGGTGCAGATGGCCTGCGCCAATGGAGACCCTGTGTCGGTACGTTCCGCCATCACCCTTTCGCCCACGCCCGTGGCGGTACATGTGCCCGAGGTGCAACTGGTGGACGAAGTGGTCTCCTTCGTGCCACGCGACCGCTACATGGAGGTGACAGTCCGCTACCTATTCCATAACAGATCCGCACGTTCCTTCGACAAGCTGCCCTATGGTTTCCCCATCGACTATTTCGGTAGCGGAGAAGCCCGTTGGGAGTCACTTGACGACATGTCTGAATCGGAGCAGGAGGTGGGCTGGCGCGATGACTATATCCATAATGTCTGTTTCACTATGAACGGGCGACAGCTCTCGTGGCAGTGTTCCCGCGACAGCATCATCATGCCAGAAAGTAAGGAATATGCTTTCGATGCCTTTCTTGACATAGAGCCTGACAGTGCTGGCGGTTACAGCAAACGGATAGTTGACAGTCTGTATGCACTTTATGGGGAAGAGATTTACTACTATAACAAGCCTGTTTCGCGCCGCTGGTTCTACACATACTTGAGCATTCCGGCAAACAGTTTCGTCACGCTTGAGGTGCGTTACGCGGTGGAGTGCGTTCAGGAGGGCACTTTATATCCTCGGAACAACAATTTCATTGATCATATTTATGATTTGTCGTTCCAATACGACTTCACGCCCGCAGCCTATTGGGGTGACGGCTATGCCGACCATTTTTCAGTTATACTTGATGCTTCAGAAATCAACCTCGTAGAGGGGGATTTTTCTTTTGCTAAAACGTATTATAATTTCAAGAACGGATTCAGCGGGATTCCGCTACAGCAAAAGGGGAAGCTGTGGCAATACGAGACACGTCGTTTCGATTTGGCTTCGGCCAAACCCTTTACCGTGTTTTATACCCTTCCCCGTCTTCCCAACCAGCCGCTTGACCGCATCCTCAATCACCGCATCGATCCTTCGGCCTACACCGTCGAGGTCAGCGGAGCCGACGGCAAGTATCCTGTCAGCAACCTCAGCGACCTTGACCCGGCCACGGCCTGTGTGTTGCGTCCTGACAAGAACGACTCACTGTACATTATCATCCGTTTCAAGAATCCAACGGTGCTGGAAGGGTTGCTGCTGCTAAACGGCTACACCAAAAACGCAGAAACGTACAGAAACAACTCTCGGATAGACAGCTTGTTGGTGTTTGCTGACCGTTTTGATGTATTTGACGATGGTGAAAAGAAGCACACCACCTCTCCGGACAAAAACATCATGCTATTAGGTAATGTTGACCATTGGATAGTCAAATATACGGATTTTGTTCCCGCTGCTGCCAAAATTCCCGGGAAGATGCCGAAAACCTTCGATTGGCAATCACTTGTGGACAACGCCATGCAGTTGAACCTCAGTTTCGCCCCCTTCTATGACACCCACTACACCGAAATCCGAATCGTAATCTCAGCTACGGAAAAAGGATTGAAATATGATGACCTTTGTGTGTCGGAGATTCTGCTGATCGGAAAGTGACTCGTGCTAAATTAGCATTCCCGCTGTTTTTTTTAACTGGCAATTAAATGATATCTAACCAGTATCTTCTGCGTTAATCTGCGAGTTCTGCGGGGAAATTATTGTCCAAACAATTCCGCATGACTCCCCAATCTGACGAGCTGGATGATATTATTCATCTAATAAGTCGTCCACACTATCATAGACCTTATTTTGGTTACGCCCTGACATGGCTTCTGCTATAGCCGCTTTTGTTATATCGTTGGGCTCATCATAAACCACGTCAAGCAGAACGCTTTCTACATAGTTGTTGAGCGTTCTGTTCACCTTGGCGGCATTTTGTTTCAGCCGTTCCAACAGGTCTGTTCTGAGACGGAACGAAGTGTTCTTTCTTACAATAGTTTCCATTTGTAATATAATTAAATATTTTCGGCTGCAAAGATAATACTTTTTCGGATAGAAAGCAGATTGTCTAAATAATGTATTTTTGCCCACCATAATAACGAACCACGATGTCAAAGCGCAAATCTGCGAGTTCAGCGGGAGAATATTTTTCCTATTTTTGTGCCCTTAAAAACAGCCCCTTATGAAGAAATACAGAACCTTCATTCTCCTCTTCGCCATCTTTGAGGTCATTGCCGTATCGCTTTGGCTCTCAACAGGTAACATCTTCTTTCTGCTGAATTTTTCTTACATCGGCATCTGCCTCGGTGTTGGGGGGATATTGATGACGGCGGGGTGGAAACACGCCCGCGAGTTCGTGCAGTTCACCGTGGGCAGCTACATTCTGGTGTTCCTCGGCCTTGTCTGTCGCGAGAACATGCAGATGGAGGGATTCTGGTACTATCTGCTCTCCGGGGTTGTCGGGGCGGGGGTGCTGCACTACCTCATCGCCAAGATCTTCGGACCGCTGCTGTTCGGGCGCGGCTGGTGCGGGTTTGCCTGCTGGACCGCGATGATCCTCGACCTGCTGCCCTACAAACAGCCCGCAAAACCACGGAAATCTTTCGGATGGGTGCGCTATGTGATGTTCGCGCTGTCGCTCGCCGTCGTCATCCTGCTGATGTGCCTCGGCAAAGCCGACAAAACGACGATGTTCTACCTTTTCGTGGCCGGGAATGTGCTCTACTACGCCGTCGGAATCATCCTGGCCATCGTGCTGAAGGACAACCGCGCCTTCTGCAAGTACATCTGCCCGATCACCGTCTTCCTGAAGCCGATGAGCTACTTCTCGTTACTGCGCATCAAGTGCGATGAGGAGAAGTGCATCCATTGCGACAAGTGTCTGAAAGTCTGTCCGATGGAGGTGGAAGTCAACAACAATTCGCGCAAGCGGAAGAACGCCACCGAGTGCATTCTTTGTCAGCAGTGCAAGAAGGCGTGTCCGGTGGGGGCGCTGAAATAGTTTCTTCCGCAGACTTCGCTGACTGACGCAGACCTTTTTTCTGCGCAAATCAGCAGATTCTGCCGGGTTTACCATCAGTAACTATCCAGAACATTTCCCTGCTTGTCAAGTTCGAACCAATGGCCACGACCTTTCATCACCTGCACTGTGCCGAATTGGAATCGGCCCACGAGATCGTATTTTAACGGAATGACTACATTCCCCGTTGTGTCAATATAGCCCCATTTCTTCCGCAGACACACTCCCGCTCTTTCTTCATTAAAATAAGACACATTTTTGAATTGTGGTTCGATGACTATGATTGCATTTGTGTCGGCGAATCCCCATTTGTTCCCAACACACACGGGTATCAAGCCGTCTTTACCCCACCATGGATATTCTTCGTATGCCCTAAACCATTCAATGGATGAGTCCGAAACACGGCATTTTTCCTGGAAAGTTTCTATCCAAGCCTCTTTTGTCATCTGATCCAATTGTCCGTCCTTATTTTGCGCCAAACAACTTACGGAGAACATCATCGCAAGAGTGCATATTAAAAACAGTGTTTTATTTCCCAATGTTTTGTTTCTTGTAAAAGCCATAATTCCAAACGAGCGATTTTATTAAACGATATCTTGTAAAACAACGCAAAAATATAAAATTCAGCTTAATAAAGCTCAAGTTTCTCTTTCGTTAATTTTCTCCCGCAGATCTCGCAGACTGACGCAGACCTTTTTTCTGCGCAAATCAGCGAGTTCAGCGGGCATCCCACTACCACACAAACGGGATCACTTTGTACCGAACTTTCTGTTTATACTCCGTGTATCCCTCTAGTCCCTGCTCCAAGACGGCCTCCTCGTTACGGATGCGCTTGGCGATGATGGGGATGTAGAGCAGCATAATCAAAAACGACCACGGGGAAGCCAGTACCAAAGGCATAGCGAGGAAGAGGACCAGCGTGGCGGCGTACATCGGATGCCGGACAATGCCGTACAGCCCGGTGTCCACCACTTTCTGATGCTCCTGCACCTCGATGGTGCGCGACAGCCAGACGTTCTCGCGGAGCACCTCAGCGTAGAGGGCGTAGCCGATCAGGAACACCACGGAGGCCACATATACCGCCCAATCCGGCAAGAGACACCATTGGAAACGATAGTTGAGGCCGGCCACCACGAACATCGCGAGGAACATCAGGCCGCTTAACGCGACCACCCACTTCTGTTCCCCTTCTTTCTCTTTGGCATCCAATCGTTTACGCAATAGTTCAGGCTGGCGGAGCAACAGCACCACGCCCGCAATGAGCATCGGCCCGAACAGCAGGGCGATGAAGAGCCATCCCTGCCAGTAGGCGAAGGTGCCCGCCGGCAAAAACAGCAACACTCCCACCAGCACTAATCCGGCGAGGAACTTTGTCAGAGCTTGGAAAAAGAGTTTTGAAGTCATATCTTTTATGTTTTGTTTCTCCCGCAGACTGCGCAGATTATCGCAGACCCTTTCTGCGCAAATCAGCGAGTTCTGCGGGAAAACATATTTCCCGTTTATTTCAACACCTCCCAATGTCCACTCTTGTTGCTGCCGACGCGAGTGATATAGCCCGCTGCCTTCAACTCGCCAAGTCGGCGCTTGACAGTGGCTTCAGACACGCCCAACAGAGCGCCGTACGCCGCATAATTGAGACCGTTGTCCTTCAACACAGCCTGATAGAGCCGTTCCGTTATCGGGTCAGCGAAACGTTTTATCGGGTCAGAAAGTGGTTTTATCGGGTCAGCGGACTGGGTGTAGTCTATCTGTTCCGCAATCCCCAACGATTGATACTCATTGAGTGCGTCAAGCAATTGTTGTTCCTGTTTCGTGACCATCGGAGTTATTATTCGGCGGCAAAAGTACTATTTTTCCTGATATTTCTCCCGCAGATCTCGCAGATTAACGCAGATCATTTTCCGCGCAAATCAGCGGGTTCAGCGGGAAATCCGGCTAATCCTCTTTCACAATCGGGTAAAGCTCCACGAATTCGCCCTGATGGCTCTGACCGTCGTTGATGAGTTCGGCCATCTTTTCCCCCACCGTGTCGATGTCGTGGAAGCCAGGGAGACTCATGTTGCCGTTGAGGTCGGTGGTGGTGGGGCCCGGGTGCACCGAGAAAATCTCCAACGGGGTGTTGTTCTGTCGGAACTCGATGGCCATCACGCCCATCATGGCGTTCTGGGCGGCCTTGCTCGTCACGTAGGCTAACGGATGCCAGTAGGGACTGATTTCCGACGGCACGGTGACATTGACGATCCGACCGTGGTTCTTCGCAAGCAGAGGCATCAGCAGCTTGGTGAGCGCGAAAGTGCCGACGAAGTTCACGTCAAGGGTCTCCCGGATGTCGCCGAGTTCCGTGTGGAGGCTGTCCACGCCCATGTCGCCCGGGATACCGGCGTTGTTCACCAACAGCGAAAGTTCAGGGTGTTTGTCGTTCAGCTCGCGGGCGGCGTTTTCCACGCTCGCGAGGTCGGCCAGTTCCACGTGTACCCATCCGGGCACGTCGATGCCCAAGGCGGTAAGCTCGCGGATGGCCTTCTCCGCACGCTCCTGATTTCGCGCCCCGATGATGATTCTCCAGCCGCTCAGGCCGAGATGTTTCGCTATGCCGAATCCGATTCCTTTGTTTGCGCCCGTGATGAATGCAGTCTTTTCTTTCATTTTTTAACGTTTAGAAATTTGTTTGATAAGAGGCCGCGAAAATACACTTTTATTGGTTTTCCCGAAGATTTTGGAAACTACCGTAAACCCTATTCCTCCCGCTTCCAGAGATAGTCCGCTATCTGTAACAGTAAACGGGCATTGTCGAAACTCCCTTTGACGTAAAACTTCTCTGGAAGGCACTCCGACACCCAACGTGAAAGCGCAATGCTGTAGCATCGGAACGGGATGCCGTTGTATTCCGTCAACCACGGGATGAACCAGGCATATTCGTTACGCAAATTGAAATGGATGAAACAGAGCGTGTCATGACGGCTGTTGATGACCTGAACCTCGAACCAATAGACTCCGCCTGTGGTCCTCCAGTTTTCATCTTTGTACAGGATTTTCCGTATTGTGTTGGCACTCAGCGTGTCGATTCGATCTGGCACTGATTGGTAGAAATTCTCCGCATAATCATAATCAAAAGCATTAGTTCCTCTTCTGGGGTACACATACATCATGTCCTTTTTGTCCAATTCGTCCAATAGTTTGTAGTATTTCCGGCGGTCTTTTTCAGCGATTTGAAATTCGGCGATGTTGGGAATGTGGGCGTAGTCGCGGTTGATGTCGCGAAGGATGCTGTCCAATTCGTGACGACTGGCGGTATGCGGGAACTTTATGCTTTTCCGTTTGTATTTGGCGTTGGCTTTCGGAAAACAGGGGTCATACTGGTCCAAGACCAACGTGGCATGGCTCGCCTGCAGATCGCCGTCAGATGTGACAAGATAACGGACCGTGTCTCTACGATATTTGGTAAGCCCACCGCAGAGAACGACCTCGATTATCGGTGCTTTCAGAAAACCCTCCAAAGGCGCGGAAAGGGTGTAAGGACGCAGCTGATCGTCGGCAAGGGAGTACGTGTAATGCCGCTGCCCGTCCCAAAACAGCGCCACACTGTCACTTAATAGTTTGAATGTTTCGACATCCATTGGGAGATACTGCTTGCGATACCATCTGCCATCCGATTTGTCGGCGAAGCAGAGCGTGTTGCGGAAGTCAACGCCCCAAAGCTGCTGGCCGCCGTCCCTCACCATATAGGGTTTTTCGATGCCCTCATCCGAAGTATAGTTACGGAAAGCGAAAACCACCCCATCCTCGTCTACCTTGCAGAGGAAGCCACCGACCGTCCATACATACAATTTTCCGTGATAGACAGCGGCCTCCGCAGGCGGCGCGGGCAGCGGTTCGCGGGTAAACGACCGGTAATCTGTGGGGGAACTGAAATCAACCACATTGAGATTGTCGGTGATGGCAATCAGATGTCCGCGTTCCCTGTCGGGATAAAAATCCGTGACCGTGATCGGGAAACGCTGCCACTGAAGATTTTGAGAAGAGGAGTAATAGACCTCCCTTCCTTGCCGAATCACCCATAAATCATTCCATATCAATACTTTGTTGATTTCTTTGCTTTCTCCTAATGGAGAGGGAATCCGTTTTGAAGTGCGCCAATTGTCTTCCGTCAGCATGAGCGGAAAGGTGTCGTGCTTGATGTTGACTCCAGCTAAGCCGTACAGCCCGTCGCGCATGTCAAATGCCGTGACATTTACCCAATCTGTTGAAATAACCGGCCGTTCCAGTGGTGTGAAGGTTACGCCATGGTCTTCGGAATAGTAGAGAACAGCTTCTTTGCCGGATCCAGTCAACCAAATATGACCTTGCGCATCTGCGCAAACTTGTCGGAGAACCACATCCCCGCTTACGGCTTGCTGAAACCAACTTTTGCCATGGTTTTCAGTGCGATAGCAATGATTCCATTTTCCCCACTCGTCGTATGTGACGGCTATGGCGGTGTTCGTGTCTATAAAAGAGAGTTGATTTACGGTTATCCAAGTGTTATCGTTAACGAGAAAAAGCGGCGAGGCGCAATGCCAGTCGGAGTGGATGTCATCGGTGTAATAGACTTTGCCCCGCCCCGATGTCAGCCAGCAGGTTCCGTCAGGTGCGAGCGCGAAGACGGGAAAGCCGCCCAGCAAATCAAGTTCAGCACGATAGTCACGGTTTTCGTGTTCCTGCGCCATACCCGAGAACAGCAACGAGAGGATAACCAGCACAAAGGAGATGTTTTTCATATTGAGTTC
>Ga0247610_10009001_pt1 | contig 10098 bp, 6 predicted proteins | sample 174DNAGHGhighgp2_FD_193483 | JGI IMG/M metagenome (GOLD analysis project Ga0247610, IMG submission 193483) | Sheep rumen microbial communities from Palmerston North, Manawatu-Wanganui, New Zealand - 1742 DNA GHGhigh gp2 | ecosystem: Host-associated > Mammals > Digestive system > Stomach > Rumen ... | reverse complement strand
AGACAGGGTTCTTGACATCGTGGAGAATGAAGACGATGTAAAAAGTGATGCCATCCGCTATGTCCAAAAAGTCATCAAATCAGGAAAGTGATGACAAGTGGGGGCGATGAAAAATCTCAACATGGTTTTGCAAAATCCCGGAACACCACGGGAACACACAGATGTGTATTTAAACGTATTCATAGATGTTCATCAATTACTTAAAAAATATAATATGCTGATAATCAGAGCAATTTAGTAATCATAAGTAATCATAAATATTTCTGTGTGGTGATAAGAGTACCAATAAATGTTAATTGACATTATGACATATCTAAAAGCCCAAATTAAGTGGAAACGCAGTCATGTGCTTACTACTTGTAACGCTATCAAGATGCCTGTAAGGATTGCCGCTTGTAAATTACCCCAAAACAGGGCAAATATGGCGTTAACATTCTTTAGTCCTTTTATCACCGCACAGAAATAAATATTTACATTTTGAGACTGTTAATCAGGGGGTCGTTGGTTCAAGCCTATCCTGAAGCACTTAAAAATTAAGGAGTTAGCAATGATAACTCCTTTTTCATTTTGGTGGTGAAACGGTTTTCGGGCTTTAGAATCTATTTTTATTCTTTTCCAATTGCTTCACTGAAGACCAACATCCAGAATTGATGTCAAACCATAACTCATCCCCCTTCTGCATATAGAACCTGTTTGGACTATTGATGACAAAAATGTCGAAATCCCTTCTGACGTTGCCAACCTCATCGTCTTTGATGTTTCCGTCGAATATGATGATGCCATGCTGGGAGTTAATGTCGATGAGTTTGACTTTTATTCGTTCCCATGAGTAATCAATGTCTGTTATCTTACCTTTGGGCAACCGACCGTAGTTCTCCGTATCAAACCATATCTGTTGTTCTTCCGCTGTCGAACACCCAAAAGGATACTGAAAATAAACGGTTTCACCCTTTGCATAGCCCTCTTCCTTCATTTCGCGTCTCGTCTCACGGAAATCTTTACTCATGTTATTCTTGAGTCTTACCCAGAACTTCTTCAGCGGATTCTTACTCACTTTGTACTTTTTGGGAGTTGGAGTGCTTGCTTCAATATCATCTTCAGTAGCATAATCCAATCCTTGAATCTTTTTCTTATAATATGCCTTTAGAATATTATCCGACATATCATCAGGGTGGAAAACATTCTTGTCGACAAAATACTTTTGAAGGCGTGAACCTCTCCACAACCCCCAATTGTTCCTAATCCACATTCCTAATCCATGATGACAATTGATGCGAAAATCATCCAAAGACAGGGAGTCGGTAATGTAGCGTTTGTCCCAGGACTAATTATTACGTCCAAAGAGTCAATGGCTTCGTCCATATCCTTGGGAATGTAGATTCCATCGATTCTATCCACGAGATACAGATAGTCTCGCTGGGATGAAACTTTCTCCTGTGCTGCTGATGAAACACACAGAAGAAATGCCACGAAGATGGATGTCGATGTCTTGTATGTCATTGTCCCAATAAACCTTGATTTCATTTTGTTTTTTCAATCAGTAATCTGATACCGGAATAGGACTTCCACAAATCGATTTTTACGCCGTTTAATGTCCAAATGTATGTCTTATGGTCACTATTCTTTTTGCTTGGCGCCTATGCGTGCCTCGACGACGTTGACCACGTAGTCGCCCAGTTTCTCGCATTCGGCGATGATGTCCATGTAGATGGTGCCTACGGCGTAGGTGTATTCGTGGTTGTTGATGTCGATGATGTTCTGTGTCTTCAGTTGGTTGCGGAAATTGTTGATTTCGTTCTCGATGTTGAAAGTGCGATTGACGTCGAACGATTCCTTCCTTCCCGACATCAGCACGTTCATCTGTTCCAAGGCGTTGTTGGTGAGTTCCATCAATTGGTGGAGGTGCTCATACTGCTTGTCTGTGAAGTGGTCTTGCTTTCCTTGCACCTTGCGGTTGATGGTGCGTGCCATGTTGTAGCAGGCATCTCCGATGCTTTCCAATTCAGAGATTTCGCGCAGCATGGCGCGTATCTTCGCCTTGGTGTCATCACTCAGGTGAGCCTCAGACACTTCGTTGAGATATTTGGCAATCTCTATTTCCATATTGTCGGAGATGCCTTCGTATTTCTCGATGCGTTCGTAGAGTTTGTTGAATTTCTGCACATCCTTTTCCGTGAGCAATTCGCGCACCATCGTGAACATGCGCTGCATGCGCTCGGCGAACGATTTGACTTCCTTGTAAGCCTCGAGCACGGAGAGTTCTGGCGTCATCATGATGCCTGAGGTGATGAAATGCAGTTTGGAGTCCTCGTCTTCTGCTTCAGCGTTGGGTTTGATGACCCAGCAGACGAATTTTTCGATGTAGGGTATGAACCAGATGAGCAGCAGTGTGTTGGCGATGTTGAAGGCGGAGTGGAAAGTGGCGAGCACGAGTGATGCTTTTCCCAGGTTGTCGGCATAGCCTGCGGCGTCGGGGGCCATGTCGCGCTCGAAGCCCATCAGTTTGCAAACGAGGTTGACAAAGGGCTTGAGCAAGAGAAGCGCCCATACGACACCTATTATATTGATGAACATATGTGAGAAAGCGGCACGTCGTGCCTGCGTGTTGGCATCCTTCGCTACGATGTTGGAAGTGAAGGTGGTTCCGATGTTTTCTCCAAGCACAAGCATGATGCCTTGGTCGATGTGCAGCACGCCGGTGGCGCAGAGCGTCATGGTGATGGCCATGATGGCGGCTGATGACTGTACGCAGAGGGTGAGCACCGTTCCTATGAAAAGGAAAAGGAGGGCGTTCCAGAAGGAGGGAGAGTTGTAATTGGCAAAGAAACCGTTGATCATCTGCTTGGTACCCTCATCTTCCATCAATAAGAACCCCGTGGTTTTCAATGTTCCCAACCCAAGGAAGAAAAATGCCACGCCAAAGATGAAGTCGCCCAGGATGTGCCTCTTCTTCATATAAATGAGAATGATGCCGATGAAGAAAGCCGGATAGACGAAGTCGGTGATGTCGAAGGAGAAATCAAGGCTCATGACCCATGCCGTGAAAGTGGTTCCTATGTGGGCGCCCATGATGACGCTGATGGCAAGGAAAAGTGTAAGCAGCCCGGCATTGACAAACGACACCGTCATGAGTGTCGTGGCTGTGGAACTTTGCACGGCGGCGGTGACGAACATGCCAGAAAGCGCTCCGGTGAAGCGGTTGGTGGTCATGGCACCGAGGGCGTGGCGCAGTTGGGGGCCTGCCATCTTTTGGAGACTCTCACTCATCGATTTCATGCCGAACATGAGGAGTGCGAGCGAGCCAAGAAGCTTGAAAAATATCCAAATAGACATATTTTAAAAAATAATAGGGTTTCAATAATCTGATTTCTATAATTATTTACTAATTTTACACGCTGAAATAATAAACAACTTGCATACTATGAGAGAAACTATTAAAATCCGTTGCAAAAATAACAAAAATAAGTTAGAAATAGCCATCGGAAGCACACTTTCTGACATTTTTTCCATTTCAGGTGTGGAAATGGAGCATGGTCCTGTCGTGGCCAAAGTGAATAATCGTGTGACGGGACTGGGGCTCCGTCTATACCACAACTCTGATGTCGAGTATCTCGACCTTTGTTCCAGTTCTGGCAGTAGGACCTACACCCGCACGCTCTTCTTCGTCCTTTGCAAGGCGGTGCGCGACCTGTTCTCCACTAGCAACGTGGTCATCGACATCCCCGTTTCCAACGGTTATTTCTGCGACTTGCAAATCGGGCGTGCGATTACGCCCAAGGATGTGGATGCCGTCAGAAAGCGCATGCAGGAAATCATCGATGCCAACCTACCCATCCGACGCCATGAGTGCACCACGGAGGAGGCTGTAAAGGTGTTCAAGGAAAAAGGCACCGATTCAAAAGTGAAATTGCTGCTCTCAACCGGCGACATCTACACCGTGTATTACACCCTCGACGACTATGCCGACTACTACTATGGCGCCTTGCTCCCCCGCACGGGCATGCTGCGGCTTTTCGGTTTGGAGCCTTATTATGATGGCATGCTGCTCCGCATCCCCGCCCTTAACGACCCCACCGTGCTGGGTGAGATGATCAAGCAGGACAAGATGTTCGGCATCTTCAAGGAGCATCATCGCTGGCAGAAAATCCTTGGCATCAGCACCGTTGGCGACTTCAACGATGTGGTGTTGAAGGGACACACCACCTTCTTGATCAATCTGGCTGAGGCATTGCAGGAAAAGAAAATTGCGCATATCGCAGAGGAAATAGCCAAGCGCGATGGAGTGAGGATGGTGCTCATCGCCGGTCCTTCCTCCAGTGGAAAGACAACCACATGCAAGAGAATCTCCATACAGTTGGTGTGCAATGGACTCAAGCCCATACCCATCTCACTCGACGACTATTTCGTCGACCGCGAATTCACACCACGCGATGAGAAAGGCGACTACGACTTCGAAAGCATACATGCACTCAACATAGAGTTGCTCAACAAGCAGCTTGAGGCTCTCTTCAAGGGGGAGGAGGTGGAACTGCCACGTTACAATTTCCAAAAGGGAAAGAGTGAGAAAAGCGGGAAAAAGCTGAGGATGGGGGAGAACGACATCCTCGTCATCGAAGGAATACACGCCCTCAATCCCGAACTCACCACTCACATCCCCGAAGAGTTGAAATTCCGCGTTTACGCCTCAGCACTCACCACCATCCTTCTCGACACCCACAACTACATCCCCACCACCGACAACCGTTTGCTTCGTCGCATCGTGCGTGACGACAAGTATCGTGGCGTGACGGCACAGGAAACCATTCGCCGCTGGCCGTCGGTGAGGGCTGGTGAGCAGAAATGGATATTCCCATACCAGGAGAACGCCGACGAGATGTTCAACACCGCCATGATTTATGAGTTGGCGGTCATCAAGAGGCAGGCGCTCCAACTGCTTGAAAGGGTGCCTCAGAATGTGGATGAGTATTCCGAGGCATACCGCCTGTGCAAGTTCCTACGATATTTCATGGACATTCCAGAGGGTGACCTGCCCCACACCTCGCTGCTCAGGGAGTTCCTCGGAGGAAGCTCATTCACCTATTGACGGGATTTCGGAATGACGGAATGACGTTATACCGTTATACCGTAATACCGTTGTAACGACAAACGAGACAATCCTTTTTTGCGCATATTTATCACAAAATTGTGGTAAATATGCGTTTTTTTAACATTGTGTGCGCAAAAAACGATTTTTTATTCATAAACATTTTGCGTTTTCAATATTATTTAAGACCTTTGCACCAATTTTTCAAGGGATGTCCCTCGATATGATAAAGTAAAAGGAGAACTCAACTTTCGTATGCAAGGAATAAAAAGGAAAGAACAGGCTTAAACAAGGTCTTGAGGAAGCATGGGTGGAAATGGCGGAACAAGTGAACATATGTCCCTTTAACTCCCCTTTAACTCCTCTTTAACTCCTCTTTAACTCCCCCTCTGCCTGAGAGGGGGTGCCCGCAGGCCAGGGGAGAGGGAGAACTCCCCTTTAACTCCCGAAAGTTGATGCGAAACTTGATATGAGTACTTATTTAAATAATACACTTATGGCAGAAAAAATGGAAATCAAGGAATTGGACCACGTGGTGGTGCGCTTTTCAGGAGACTCCGGTGACGGCATGCAGTTGGCAGGCAACATCTTCTCCACCATCTCAGCCACCGTGGGCAATGGCATTTCTACCTTTCCCGACTACCCCGCTGACATCCGCGCCCCGCAAGGGTCGCTTACCGGCGTTTCGGGATTCCAAGTCCACATAGGCCAGGGCAAGGTTTACACCCCTGGCGACCTTTGCGACGTCTTGGTGGCGATGAATGCCGCAGCACTGAAGACACAGTATCGTTATGCAAAGCCACAGGCCACCATCATCATCGACACCGACAGCTTCGGGCCTGGCGACTTGAAGAAAGCCAATTTCCAAACCCCCGACTATTTGGGTGAGATGGGCATCGACCCCGACCGTGTGGTCGCCTGCCCCATCACAAAGATGGTGAAAGACTGTCTCGCAGACAGCGGAATGGACAACAAGGCCGTGCTCAAGTGCCGTAACATGTTCGCTCTTGGACTGGTATGCTGGCTCTTCAACCGCGACATAGAACTGGTGTTCAATTTCCTCAAGGAAAAGTTCGCCAAAAAGCCCGCCATCGCCGAAAGCAACATCAAGGTGGTGCAGGCAGGATTCGATTACGGTCACAACGTGCACGCCTCAGTGCCGGCCACCTACCGCATCGAGTCGAAATCGAAGGTGAAAGGCAGATACATGGACATCACCGGCAACAAGGCCACTGCCTATGGACTGATTGCAGCAGCAGAGAAAGCAGGCCTGCGCCTTTACTTAGGCAGCTATCCCATCACGCCCGCCACAGACATCCTGCACGAACTCTCCAAACACAAGTCGTGCGGAGTCATCACCGTGCAGTGCGAGGATGAGATTTCAGGATGTGCCAGTGCCATCGGTGCAGCGTTTGCCGGAGCACTTGCCGCCACATCCACCTCGGGGCCGGGCATCTGCCTGAAATCAGAAGCCATGAACCTCGCCGTCATCGACGAACTGCCTTTGGTGGTGATCGATGTGCAGCGCGGTGGCCCATCAACGGGACTTCCCACGAAGAGCGAGCAGACAGACCTCCTGCAGGCCCTCTACGGACGAAACGGCGAGTCGCCCATGCCGGTCATTGCCGCAAACAGCCCCACCGGTTGCTTCGATGCCGTTTATGCCGCTGCCAAGATGGCATTGGAGCACCTCACACCTGTCATACTCCTCACCGACGCCTTCGTGGCCAACGGGTCGGCAGCATGGAAACTGCCCACCATGGAAGAACTTCCCGACATACATCCGCATTATGTGACTCCGGAACAGAAAGGCAAATACACACCCTATGAGCGCGACCCGGAGAATCTCGTGCGCTACTGGGCGGTGCCCGGACAGGAAGGCTACACACACATCATCGGAGGATTGGAGAAGGACGGCGACACAGGAGCCATCTCCACCAACCCTGAGAACCATGACAAGATGTGCCGGTTGAGGGCTGAGAAGATAGCACGCATCAAGGTGCCTGATGTGGAAGTGGCTGGCGACAAGGACGACGCCCAGTTGCTCATCGTCGGATTCGGAGGCACCTACGGACATCTTTACTCCGCCATGGAGGAACTGCGTGGTGCTGGTCACAAGGTGGCGCTCGCACACTTTGAATACATCAACCCGCTCCCAGCCAACACGGCAGAGGTGCTCACACGATACCCCAAAGTGGTGGTGGCGGAGCAGAACCTCGGACAGTTTGCCGCTTACCTGAGGACAAAGGTCGACGGCTTCACACCCTACCGCTTCAACCAGGTGAAAGGCCAACCCTTCGTGGTGGCCGAACTAACCAAGGCATTTGAGGAAATCATCAAGAAATAGGAAAAAAAGACAACCATGAGCGAATATCAAGCACAAGACTATAAGAAGGGGCAGCCAAGATGGTGCCCCGGATGTGGAGACCATTTCTTCCTCGCATCATTGCACAAGGCCATGGCAGAGGTGGGCGTGGCGCCCCACGACATGGCGGTGATTTCCGGCATCGGATGTAGCAGCCGACTGCCTTATTATGTCAACACCTACGCCATGCAGACCATTCATGGCCGTGCCGCCTCCATCGCAACTGGCGCCAAGGTGGCCAACCCCGAACTCACCGTCTGGCAAATCAGCGGAGACGGTGACGGACTGGCTATCGGAGGCAACCATTTCATACATGCCATGAGGAGGAACATCGACATCAACATGATCCTGCTCAACAACCGTATCTATGGCCTCACCAAAGGCCAGTACTCACCCACGTCGCCTAGGGGATTCGTCTCGAAGTCAAGTCCTTACGGCACCGTGGAAGATCCTTTCAGGCCTGCTGAGCTGTGCTTCGGTGCAAGAGGAAACTTCTTCGCCAGGGCCGTCGCCACCGACTCGCCCGGAACGGTCGGCATCCTAAAGGCCGCCTATCATCACAAAGGGGCGGCCGTGTGTGAAATACTGCAAAACTGCGTCATCTTCAACAATGGATGCTACGACCCTGTCTACAACAAGGAAGGGCGCAAGAAAAACGCCATCTATGTGAAGCATGGAGAGAAACTCGTCTTCGGAGAGAACGACGAGTATGGACTCGTGCAGGAGGGTTTCGGACTCAAAGTGGTGAAGATAGGCGAGGAAGCCACCATCGACGACGTACTCGTGCATGACGCACACTGCCAGGACAACACCTTGCAGTTGAAACTCGCCATGATGGACAACGAGCACGGGTTCCCCATCGCACTGGGTGTCATACGCGACGTGGAGGCACCCACCTACGACGCATCCGTCGCTGCACAAATCGAAGAGGTGTCGGCAAAGAAGAAGTACCACAACTTCATGGAACTCTTGGAGACCAATGACATCTGGGAGGTGAAATAGCAGCATAGGCTTTTTCAGGATTTCTTGTAATATCCTGAAATCCCACGGTTCATCCTATAATCTCCCATATTTTGCAAACCCCATGTGGCAAATGAGCCACATGGGGCTTTGCTTTCATAAAATATTGAACTTTTTTGAATTGCACACCACATTTTTTGTGTGCCATTTTTTGCCATTACACGCTTTTTTGCTAATTTTGCACTCGATTTCAACAAAGGTAAAATAGAATATTCACACAATTAAAATATTTAGTGAAAATGGCAAAGTTTGATAAGGCAATTTTACTTGAGAAGTACGGCATCGCCGGAACCACAGAAGTGGTTTACAACCCCTCGTATGAACAACTCTTCGAAGAAGAGATGAAAGCCGACCTCACGGGGTATGACAAAGGCCAACTCACAGAGCTTGACGCTGTAAACGTGATGACTGGCATCTACACCGGACGTTCACCTAAAGACAAGTTCATCGTCATGGATGAAACATCCAAAGACACCGTGTGGTGGACCAGCGATGAGTACAAGAACGACAACCATCCCGCCAGCTTGGAAACATGGGTGGCCGTGAAGACTCTTGCCAAGGCCGAACTGTCGTATAAGAAACTTTATGTTGTGGACGGATTCTGCGGTGCCAACAAGGACACACGCATGAAGGTGCGTTTCATCATGGAAGTGGCTTGGCAGGCTCATTTCGTGACCAACATGTTCATACGTCCTGTCAACGACGAGGAACTTGAGCAAGAACCCGACTTCGTGGTCTTCAATGCCTCTAAGGCCAAGGTGCCCAACTACAAGGAACTGGGACTCCACTCTGAGACTGCCGTCGTGTTCAACGTCACCAGCCGCGAGCAGGTCATCCTCAACACCTGGTATGGTGGCGAGATGAAGAAGGGACTCTTCTCCATGATGAACTACTACCTGCCACTCAAGGGCATCGCTGCCATGCACTGCTCTGCTAACACCGACATGGAAGGCAAGAACACCGCCATCTTCTTCGGACTCTCAGGTACAGGAAAGACCACCCTCTCCACCGACCCGAAACGCCTGCTCATTGGCGACGACGAGCATGGATGGGACGACAACGGCGTGTTCAACTTCGAAGGTGGCTGCTATGCAAAGGTCATCAACCTCGACAAGGAGAGCGAGCCTGACATCTACAATGCCATCCGCCGCAACGCACTGCTCGAGAACGTCACCGTCGATGAGAACGGTAAAATCGACTTCGCCGACAAGAGCGTCACCGAGAACACACGCGTCAGCTACCCCATCGAGCATATCGAGAAAATCGTGAAGAATGTCAACCCCATCAGTGCAGGACCTGCTGCCAACCAGGTGATATTCCTCTCCGCCGACGCATTCGGCGTGCTGCCTCCCGTGAGCATCCTCACACCGGAGCAGACCAAATACTACTTCCTCTCTGGATTCACCGCAAAACTCGCTGGTACGGAGCGTGGCATCACAGAGCCCACACCTACATTCTCCGCTTGTTTCGGTCAGGCCTTCCTGGAGCTTCATCCTACAAAATATGCAGAAGAGCTTGTGAAGAGAATGGAAGTCAGCGGAGCCAAAGCTTATCTGGTTAATACCGGATGGAACGGAACCGGCAAGAGAATCTCCATCAAGGATACCCGTGGTATCATTGATGCCATCTT
>Ga0247610_10009000_pt1 | contig 10098 bp, 10 predicted proteins | sample 174DNAGHGhighgp2_FD_193483 | JGI IMG/M metagenome (GOLD analysis project Ga0247610, IMG submission 193483) | Sheep rumen microbial communities from Palmerston North, Manawatu-Wanganui, New Zealand - 1742 DNA GHGhigh gp2 | ecosystem: Host-associated > Mammals > Digestive system > Stomach > Rumen... | reverse complement strand
CTTTATAATTCCCATATCAACCATTTTGGAAAGCAACTCGGCAGCTCTACTTGTTTTTAGGTCAAGAATATCTTCGACAACGATTCTTCTAATAGAACCATATTGCTTAATATAGTCAACAATCTTTTGCTCTTGTTCTGTTAATTCTTCTGATTATATTGGATTAATGATAAGCCATTACCTACATTACTGTAAGATCTTATTAATACTAATTAATTATTAAAATGTTAATTTGAAGCATGTTCCTTCATTTAATGCTGAGCTTACTTCAATCTTAATGTTGTTATTAATACAAATATGCTTAACTATTGATAAACCAAGACCTGTGCCACCATTTTCTTTAGATCTTGCTTTATCTACTCTATAGAATCTTTCAAATATTCTTTCTTGATCTTCTTTTGAAATACCTATGCCAGTATCCTCTATTACAAATGTATTATCACTTATTGTTATTTTAATCTTTCCATTTGCTTTATTATATTTAACTGCATTATCAATTAGATTTCTAATTAAATGATATAAATCATTGCTAGCAATGCTTACAATAAAGTCATTATAATCCTTTACTAAGGTAATATTTTTATTTTCAAGTAAAATATTATAAGATAATAATATTTCATCAGTAACATGTGAGATTGATAATACATTCTTATCTTCTTTTTTATCTGATTCAAGTTTTGCAAGCTCAAGCATCTCAGATATTATTTGATTCATTCTTGATGCTTCCTTAACAGTTTTAATAGTTGCATCTGCGATTTCTTCCTTTTCGACTAAAATACCATTTTGAATTAATTGTTGATATCCAATTATAGTTGTAAGTGGGCTTTTAAGCTCATGAGATGCATTTGCGAAGAAATCTAGCTTCATTTTTTCAAGTCTTTTTATATCTGTTACATCATAAAGGAACATTGATACACCATATGATATAGCAGTTTTTACAAACACTGTATTAAGTGATGAAATATTTATGACATAATTCTCATATTCAATACTAAAGCTTGATTCTTCAACCATACATTTAGAAATAGCATCTACAATATTTTCATCAAATATACTATTATATGAATCATTTATAGATAAATTATTAAATATAGTTAATGCAATTTTATTAGCTATAATTATTTTGCCTCTTCCATCAATAATAATTAAACCATGGTTGATATTTTCAAGAATATAATCAACCTTTTTCTTTTCTTGTTCAATATCATCAATCTTATTTTCTATTAAATCTCTTGTTCTATCAATTTCATATGATAATCTTTCAATATCAGAACCATTATAAAGTGTTTTACCACCAACTATATCAGAAAGCTTACTAATCTCACTTTTAAGTGGCTTTACAGACAATTTAGATATTACCCACATAACAAATATAGAAACAATACCAATTAATATAATCGCAATAGAACCATATGTTATAAGTGAAATAGAAATATCTGTAATTGATTCCTCAGGCATAGATACTCTTATATAAAGAGAATATGAATCTAAATATGTAGCTACATAAAACATCTTTTCATTTGTTGTCTGTGAATATCTATGAAATACTTTTCCTAGTGATAATATTTCATCCCTTTTTAAGTGATTATCCTCACTTACAGTTGATGTATCATATAATACCTTACCATCTGATGAAATAAATGTGATTCTAAGCTTTGAGTTTGCCTTATGCATTTTATCTGCAACATCTTCCATGTTAGTACCATCATATATTTCTTCTGTAATAGATAGATAATTTTTAATTTCACCTTCCATGTTTCTTTGGTTAATGGTAGCAACAATATTTACTGATACAAGTAAAAATACGATAAGCGACAACACTAATATTGCCGCATTTAATATATTATATCTTTTTTTCATACATTCACCTTATAGCCAAAGCCATATACAGTTTCTATGATATCAATACCAAGCTTTTTTCTTATTGATTTAATATGCATATCAACACTTCTAGTTTCTAGTGAATCAAATCCCCATATAATATCTAATATTTCTTCTCTTGATACTGCCTTACCTTTATTTTTAATTAATAAAGTTAAAAGCTCAAATTCCTTAACAGTTAGATTAATAGCTGAATCATTATATTTTACTATATGAGAATCTATATCAACAACTACACCCTGTGCCTCATAAACCTTTACGTTATGATGACGAAGCTGTACATTTACTCTTGCCATAAGCTCTAATATATCAAAAGGTTTTGATATATAATCATCTGCACCTAAATCAAGACCATCAACCTTATCTGTAATCATACCCTTTGCAGAAACAATTATTACAGATACCTCATCACTTGAATGCTTATCTCTAATTTTCTTTAATATTTCTTCTCCACTATAATCTGGAAGCATCATATCTAGTAATACTAAATCTGGTATTTTCTTGTTAAAAGCGTCAAAGAATGATTTTCCATTACTAAAGCTTTCAACAATATAACCTTGTTTTTCAAGTGTCTTTTTGATTATTTTTTGAATGTCTAAATCATCCTCAACAGAGTAAATTAAATGATTCATTTTTATACCTCTAATCTGCTGTACCAGTTGGGTTTACAATACTATAACCGACATTAACTAGGTGGTCGCCGACTCTTTCTAAATTTGAAATAATTGATGTGTAAAATGAAGTAAGCTCATAGCTACAGTTATCATTTTGAAGTCTAAGATAATGTCCCTCTGATAATTCATCCTTCATTTTATCTGTAATTTCTTCTAATCTTTCTAATTCCTTAAGTTCTGATGAATTATTATTTGAAAAGCATGAATATGATATTTCAAACATATTCATAACATTATTATACATCTTATTTATACCATTTATAGCAACAGATGAAAATTCATATCCATTTTTATTCATTTCTTCTGTTATTTCAAGAATATTCATCGCATGATCACCAATACGTTCAATATCATTTATAACATGGAAATATGAACCTATTTTTTGATCCTCTTGATATGTAACCTGATGAGTTATTTTAATTAAGAATTTAGTAATTGCCTCATTTAAGTAATCAATACTATTTTCCTTTTCCTCAATTTCATCCTTAGAATCAATATTCATATTAAGTAATGAATCACATGCAAGCTTCATATTATCCTTAGATAAATTAAACATATTCTCTATTTCCTTTTTAGCCTCCATAGATGCAATACTTGGAGTAACTAAAATATGATCATCTATATACTTAATGCATGTTGATCTAGTATCATTCTTGTCTCTAATAATTTTGTTAGATGCAAGTACTAAATATTTAATAAATGGTAATAGCATTATTGTAGTTATTATATTAAATATTACATGGAAAATTGCGATTTTTAGCTCAATTGATAGATTAATCTTATCAAATACACTTACAATTCCATCTTTAAATATTAATAAAACAATTGTAAATACGAATGTTCCAATTAAATTAAATAGTAAATGAATCATAGATGCCCTTTTAGCATTAGCTGACGCTCCTAAAGACGCAAGTATTGCAGTAAGACATGTACCTATATTTGTACCTAAAATAATAAATAATGCAGAATCAAATTTTAATACTCCACTACCAGCCATTACAATAACAATACCAGTCATCGCAGATGATGATTGTAAAAGGGCTGTAAATAATAAGCCAAATATAATTAATAAAATTGGAAAATCAATTTTAGAAATTATATCCATCACAAAATCATTCATTTGTGGATTATTAAATGCACTACTCATTAAATCAAGTCCAATAAAGACAATACCTAAGCCTGCTACAATCTTTCCTATATTCTTTATTCTATCTCTTTTAAAAAACATTAGTACAACGCCTATAAATGCAAATATAGATAAATAGGCAGTTATTTTAAATGATGAAAATGACGCAAGGATACCAGTAATTGTTGTCCCTATATTGGCACCCATAATTATAGATGCAGCTTGTGTTAATGTGATTATTCCAGCATTTACAAAGCCAACTACCATGACAGTTGTCGCACCTGATGATTGGATTATTGCAGTAACTCCTGCACCTGTTAGGACACCTTTAAATCTATTATCACTGATTTTCCCTAATAATCTTTTCATTCCTGCTCCACAAGAATTTTGTAAGCCCTCAGACATCATATTCATTCCTACTATAAAGACCGCACATCCAGATAATAATGCGAGTATAGATAATACTACTTCCATATAGACACCTCTCGCTAATTGTAAATTATTTGTAAAGATAGATGGTGTAATAATAGTAAATGAATTGTAAAAAAGTTGTAAATTTCTTAAATTAATGTTTGTTCATTAATAATAAGCTTAAATTTAATATTAAGCTTAGCTGCAGCTGATTTACACATAAGCATTCTTGTTAGAAATATTTCGAAATAATCCATAACTGAGCTTACTTTTGTATCTATTTCTAATTTTAATTTAATAATAGTGTGATCATTATTAATTTTAAGTTCTCTTTTCTTAACAGAATAATTAACTCTATCATGAATATCAGTATATTCTACTTTTTCTCTTACTCTACTTTGTCTTACATCAGATTTATCCGCAATGATTAGCGCAGCAGCAATTGCATTAACAGGATTACCATTATCCTCATCATGATTGCCTATTGCACTAATAATATCTGCAATATCATCTGGATCCATATTCATATGATCTAATAATCTAAATGCTAATATAGCACCACTTTGTGAGTGATTATTTCTATTAATTACATTTCCTATATCATGCATATAACCTGCAATTTTAGCAAGATTAATGCTTCTTTCATCATAGCCTAATGTTTCTAAGATATATGCAGCGTCACTTGAAACCTTAGTTGCATGGGCAAATGAATGCTCAGTAAAGCTAATAGCCTCAAGTGTTTCATCAGCCTTCTTGATGTATGTATTAATTTGAGCATTATTTTTTATATCTTCAAACTTTATCATGAAAAATCACCTTAAAATATTTGCTTGTCCTTATAATATCCACTATCTATATAGATAACCCATTCAGCAATATTTACTGCGTGATCTGCAATTCTTTCAATATATTTAACAATTAATGTAGTATATATTGAGCATTTAGGTGAAAATACATTTTCACCAAGTGATTTAATTAATATAGATAAGCAATTTTCATATAATGCATCTATTATGTTATCTCTTTGAATAACATCATTTGCAAGCTTAATATCATTATTTTCAAATGCACTAATTGAGTCTTTAACCATTTCTAGTGATTTTTCTACAGCATCATCTAGTTCTTTAATTTTATGCTTATTAGTTCCCTTAAGCTTAGATGAGAAATCTCTAATATCCTCTGCATGGTCTCCAAGTCTTTCTAAATCTGATACTAATGTTAAAATACCAGATACATATCTTAAGTCACCTGCATAAGGTCTTTCTCTTAGCATAATATTTAAACATGTTTCTTCTATTAATCTTTCCCATTTATCTACTACATCATCATTTATTAAATCAGCCTTTGCATCATCATATTCATAGTAAATATCTATTGCATTTCTTAGATTTTCTATAACTATCTTACCCATTTTTAAGGTTAATAGCTTTAAGTCCTTAATTTCCTCTTCTAGCTTCATTTTATCCGAACCTTCCTGTTATGTAATCTTTAGTCTTTTCACACTTAGGATTTTTAAATAATTCATCTGTTTCAGCATATTCAACAATTTCACCAAGCATAAAGAAAGCTGTATAATCACTTATTCTTGTAGCTTGTTGCATATTATGAGTAACAATGATTATTGTGTATTCCTTTTTAAGCTCATCAATTAGCTCCTCAACCTTTAGTGTTGCGATAGGGTCAAGCGCTGATGTTGGTTCATCCATAAGTATTACATCAGGCTTCATCGCAATACATCTTGCAATGCATAATCTTTGTTGCTGACCACCAGATAATGATAATGCAGAATCCTTAAGTCTATCCTTTACCTCATCATATATTGCAGCTTTCTTAAGTGAATCTATTACGATTTCATTTAATTCCTTTTTGTTCTTTATTCCTTGGCATCTTGGACCATAGGCAATATTATCAAATATTGACATTGGAAATGGATTAGGATTTTGGAATACCATTCCAACTCTTGTTCTAAGAGATATTGGATTAATATCTAATAAATTACTATCATCATATGTAATAACACCTGTTATATTACATTCATCTATTAAATCATTCATTCTATTTAAACATCTAAGAAGTGTAGATTTACCACACCCAGATGGTCCAATAAATGCTGTAACCTTATTTCTATATAAATCTACATTTATATCTTTAAGTACATGCTTATCACCATAACTTAAATTTAAATTTTCTATTTTAAAAGCAATCATCTTTTTACCTCGAATTTATTAAGCTTAATACTAACTAGCTTAACTAAAATATTTAATACAAGTACAATACCTAAAATTATTATTGAAATTGCGCAGGCTTGAGAATAATTTGGATTTTCTCCACCTACTACACTCCATATATGAACTGATAATGTTGTTGAACCCTTAGTAATATTTATATCATCTTGAATAGATGTACCTATCGCAAATATTAATGCGGCACTTTCACCAATAATTCTACCTATTGATAATATTATTGATGTTAAAATACCTGGTATTGCGTTAGGAAGCATTATTTTAAATGTTGTTTGTGTTTCACTAGCTCCTAGGGCAAGTGATGCCATCTTATAGCTCTTTGGTATATTATTAATTGCTTCTTCAGTTGTTCTTATTACAACTGGAAGTAGCATTACTGCGAGTGTAAGTGCACCAGTTATAATACTTCCACCTGGATTATTTGTCATATTACTTACGATAGGAATAAATACAATAATCGCAAATAAACCAAATATAATAGATGGAATACCAGATATCATATCTATTAAGCTTCTTAATATTTTTGTGATCTTATTATTTTTTGCGTATAAGGCTAAATATAATGCCGCAATTATACCAATTGGTGTAACAATTACTAATGTTAATAATATTAAATATATTGTAGATATAAGAGAGCCTCTTATTCCTCCACCCATCTTTAGATAATATAATTCATTTATTTTATCAGATGAATCTAGTACATCTCTTATTTTTTCTGCACCATCTCTTGCGGTTGCAATACTAATATGTCCACCACTTTCCACTTGTACTCTTCTTATAATAGTACCTGTCTTTACAGAAATTTTATCTCCATCTAATGTATTTGCAGATTTAAGTGGTGATTTAGAGCTAACATATACTATTTTTACACATTCGTTATTTTCTAAATCAAATGAATCTTTAATACCAATTCCATATTTTTTAGAATAATAAACATCCTCTTTATCTTCTAATTCAAATTCCTGTGTTGATTCTGCACACACAAAATATGGTGTTTCATAATAATCAGATGTTAACATCTCAAATGATAAATTATTCCATCCTTTATTGAATATGAAGATAATCATCGCAAGTAATATTAATAATGAAAATGAAGATGCTAAATATGTAACTACATTTAGAATAATATCTTTTACTTTTCTACTTCTTTGCATTAGGATTACCTATCCTATTCTTAATGTAATTTAGGCCGATATTTGTTGCAATAATAATAATTATTAGTAATAATCCTATTGAGAATCTAATATCATAATCCATTCCTGATGTTTCATGAATACCTTGAAGCATGGTAGATGTTAATGTTCTTGTAATATCAAATAAGCTAAATGATGGTCCACTACCCGCATTACCACAAACCATTGATACTGCAGTTGCCTCACCTAAGGCTCTACCAATACCTAATATTATTCCTGCAAATATACCAGATTTAGCACTTGTTAGTACTACCTTAAAGTTAGTTTGTGTAGTCGATGCACCTAAGGCAAGTGAGCCTAGTATTATTGATCTATTAACTGACTTTATTGCTGTAATTGATATCATTGTAATTGTTGGAATAATCATAATAGATAATACTAATACAGTTGATAAAAGTGATTTGCCACCTGCAGTTTGTATTCCAAATACATCTCCTAAATTAGATACAAATACAGTTATTACACCAGAACCAAATAAACCATAGATAATAGATGGTATTCCTGATAATAGTTCAATAATTGAATTTAATACAATTCCTATTCTTCTTTCTGCAATTCTTGCAATAAATAGTGCAGTTAATATTGAAATAGGTACTGCAATTAATAATGATAATATTGTTACTAAAATAGTATTAATTATTATATAGCCTGCACCATAATGATTTGGGCTTTTAAACCATGTATTACCGAATATAAACTCAAAGAAATTAACACTGTATTTCTTTCCATTAATATCATATGTTTTAAAAAATGGTGTTAATCCTTTAATCGCTATAAATATCGCAATTAATATAACTATGATTGAGCATAGTATAGTAATGGATAAAAATATCTTTTTTACTATATTATCAATTAATGTCTTTCTTTTTATCCTTTTCATAAAAGAAAAGTAGTCTAAGACTACTTCACCTCATTCCACTTTGAAATTTCACCAGTATAAATAGACTTAAGTGCATCAGCTGTAATTTTTGATACCTTATTTTTTTTATTTACAACTGGTACTATTGCATCTATACACATTTTACCCTTAAGAGATTCATCCATAGCCTCATCACTCTTGAATTCACGAGATGCAAATGCTAAATCACATGCATTTGTACCATTCTTTTCACTACCATTTGTTCTCTTATAAGCATCACCAGATCCTGTTGGATTATAGTTATACTTGAAATTACCACACATACTTGAGAATTCTAATAATAGTGCAGATACAATCGACTTTACTGATGTAGAACCACCTACATTGATTGTTACATTTGAATTATCTAAGCTTGAGATTGAATAATCAGTCTTAATTTCATTCCAAGACTTATCTAAACTTGAAGTTTCTAAGATACCACCCTTATCCTTAATTGTAGCCTTTCCTTCAACAGTGCTTGTATATGCAATGAATGCTAAGCAGATTTCCTTATTCTTTTCATTTTCATATGATTCTCTAATACAATAATTAAAGTTTCTTGTTAACTTATATGATGAGTTTAAAACATTTGCTTCTGTTGGTTCAACTCCTTCATATACTAAGCCCTTTAGGCCTGAATCTTCTAGTGATGATAATGAAATATAACCAATTCCATTCTCATCATTCTTAATAGCACTAATCATATCACCATTTGAATCAACTTCGATATAGCCCTTTTTAAGTGGTGTATTATCTTCCTTCGCACTAGATAGACCAATTCCTGTAAAGAAACCATCTCTTGTACCAGATGTTGTATCTCTTGTGTAAATTTTAATTACTGCATCATTAGACCCACAAGATGAAAGTCCAATAACTCCTCCTACTACTGCAAGTGCAGCAGCAATCATATAAAATACTCTTTTAATCTTCATATTTATCTTCTCCTTTTTACAATTTCATTATAAATAAAGAAAAAACTTGAATCCTGCAGGTTCGAGTAAATAAATTGTAAAGGACAAGTAAATCTAGAAAAATACAAGTAATCCTTGAGCAATTATGAATATAATCGATATAGACTTAATAATTAGCCCTTTTTTATCGTTTTTGAGGAATAATATAAAGCCAACTCCAATCATGGCTAAAGCATGAATTAAAGTGATTATATATGGGTTAATATTTGTATTTAATAATGTTATGAATAACACTAATAACGAATATATTGACCATAAAGTTATAATAATTTGACATATATCTGATTTATCTTTCATAATATCATCCCTTTTCTAGAATATTATAGAAAGAATTTATTCATTAATCATAAATAAGTTGTAAATTTAGTGTAAATGAATTGAACGGACAAATGTAAATTGATTAATAATCATTAGGCATATACTAATTATTTTCTCATAATTCAAAGTGAATTTTCTTCTATTTTAATACTATTCCTTTTCTTGGGCACCATGGACACCATAAAAATAGGCACCATATAGACACCTCAAAGTTGTTATTAATGATGAAATTTATACAAGTTATACAAGATATTCAATAAAAATATAGTAAATATCATTAAATATAATAGATATACAAGATATTCAAGCCGAGCTTCATAACTCCTAAGCGGGCTGCCGTGCGTTCGACTCGCATCTAGTCCGCCAGACTTAAAGATAAAATC
>Ga0247610_10008998_pt1 | contig 10099 bp, 16 predicted proteins | sample 174DNAGHGhighgp2_FD_193483 | JGI IMG/M metagenome (GOLD analysis project Ga0247610, IMG submission 193483) | Sheep rumen microbial communities from Palmerston North, Manawatu-Wanganui, New Zealand - 1742 DNA GHGhigh gp2 | ecosystem: Host-associated > Mammals > Digestive system > Stomach > Rumen... | reverse complement strand
ATAAATGAAGATGATGAAGATTTTCCTCCTACTTGAGAGATAAAATATCCTAAATCAATGTTATATGAAGGAAATGTTTTAGCTTGTATTCAATTAGTTGATAGTGTAAGTATTGCAACTTCTACTAATTTTATGATACATGTATTGATTGACCCTAATGATGGTTCAAGATATACTGCTACTGATGATTTTACTGAGTTCCAAAATGCCGTTATATCTTTAACAACACTTTCTGATGAAATGCAACATCAAATGGCAGATCAAAAAGCTGAATTTGAAGATATGCAATTGGAGTTTATGGATGTGCAGCGAATAGCTCAAGAATCTGAGAATGTCTCTACTCAGGCTCGTGAGATTGCTGACCAAGCTTTAATAACTGCTAGAGAAGCTCTTAATACAATTGTTGATTTAACAGATGTAGCTAGAGATGCTAGAGATATCGCTCAAGAAGCTAAAGATGATGTTGCACAAGCTAATCAAGAAATTGATGAATTAAAAGAGAGGATGGATCGCGAAGAAAATGTAGTGACTGCAATTAACAATGTTGCAGAAAGTGCATTAGAGATTGCGAAAGCCATTGAAGAACGTCAATGCTGCGGAATTTCTGAGGAAGAAATGAATGAAGCTATCAATGCTGCTAAGGATGAAATGGTTACATTAATCCAAGAGCAAGATGAAAGTACCGAAGAAGATATCGCAGTTATTCGTCAAGAATTATCTGATTCTATTGGACAAGCCAAGGAAGATGTAAAAAATTGGCATAACGATGAGATAAACAGATTATTGACGATTAAAGAGTTTATTTAAGGAGTGGTCATAAATGGCTATGGTACAATTTGTTTATACCACTTCTGCAAAAATGAATGATCTTCCTGTAGAAGATGGTCAAATTATTTTTGTTCCAGACATGGCTACGATTGCAATGGACATGTATGGTCAAAGATTCTATTATCAAAATATAAAAACTTTTGAAACAGAAGCTGAAAGAGCTAGTTTAGCTTTTCCTAATGTTGGTTTTTATTATGTCGAAGAGACGGAAAGTATTTGACGATGGAATCAACGCTGAGCTAAAATTTCGTCCTCTAGTAATAGTTCAGTTGTAGAAGCGGAGAAAAAAGAAGATTTTCCGCAAGAGGGCACAAATAATACTTTGTATTATACTGATGATGGTATTTATAGATGGAAAAACCCATCTGATAAATATAATCTAATTGCAAATGCTAATACTTGAGGAAGTATTTAGCGATTAAAAGAAGAAAGGACATTTATACTATGGCTACTAATTTAGTTAAATTTGTTTATGTTCCTGGCACAGTAACTGCTGAGCAGATCGCGACTTTTGATGCTAATACAATTTACTTTATTGCTGGTTCTCACCAAATTTATAAAGGCACAGTTCTTTATGATGGTGGCTCTTCAAGTGCAGCTGCCGACATTGCTCTTCTTCGTGAGCAGATTGGTACTCTTCCTGTAGATGTTGAGTATACTGACCTTATTGATTATATTGATAAATCAATTGCGGCCGGTGACGAAACAGTTACAGGTCTTGTTGAGACACTTGACAATTCTCTTGCTGCTGTAGCTAAAAGTGGTACTGCCGCAGATGTAGCAGTTGTTGATACTGCCGGCAATCTTGATTCTACTAATGTAGAGGCTGCTCTTGCTGAGATTGTTGGTAAGATTGGCGATGCTCAAAACGCTTCTGCTGTGACTGTTACTAAGACAACTGGTGGGGCAAGCGATAATTTCTCTACGCGTTATACATTTAGTCAGGGCGGTGTTGCAATCACTAATGGTACAATTGATATCTCTAAAGATATGGTTGCTACCAATGGCGAGTTAGTTAATGTAGATGGCGATGGAAATCCTGGTACTTTCATTAAAATGACTATTGCCAATGGTACACCATTCTATATTCCAGTTGCAGACTTAATTGAGTATAATGCAGTTTCTAGCACAGATGAAATCACTTTAACAGATACTAACCATACAATTTCTGCTACTGTTGGAGAGATCGCTGCTTCTAAGATTATTTATCGTGCTGAGTCTGGTACTCCAGGTGAAGATGGATATGTTGCTAAGCAGACTGTAGCTCAGGCTATTAATGCACTTGAAACTGCTTCTACAACTGGTGTAGATGATAAAATTGCGAATGCTATTGGTGCTCTTGATGCCGATGTTGATGCCACTGCTGGTTCAGTAATTACTGGTATCACTGAAGTTAATGGTGTTATCACTGGTGTTGACGAAGTTGCTCTTACTGCTGCTAACGTAGCTTATGGTCAGACAACTGCTGCCGCTGCTCTTGATACAATTGGCGCTATTCCTGCTACTTCACAAGCCTCAACTGTTGTTGGTTATGTGGATGAAAAAGTTGGCGATGGCGTTAGCTCTCTTAATGCTAATGTTGATGCTACTCTTGGGGCTGGCGATACAGATCCTGAAGCTGTCGCAGTTGTTACTGGTGTAACTGAGGTTGCTGGCGTTATCACAGGCGTTGATAGTGCGGCTGCTGATGCTGCTGGTGCAGCTACTCGTGCTAAGGCTGCTGTAATAGGTGCTAATACTGATGCTGCTTCTGCTAATACAATCTACGGTGCTAAAGCGTATGCTGATAATGCTGTAACTACAGCCGTTGAAGCTCTTGATGCAGATCTTGATGCGACCCTTAGCGTTGCTGATACTGATACTAATGCCGTTGCTGTTGTAACTGGCGTTACTCAGGTTGATGGTGAAATTACTGCTGTTGACAGCATTGCTGTTGATGCTGCTGGTGCTGCTACAACCGCAGAAGCCAATGCTAAAGCTTACACCGACGCAGCTCTTACTTGGGGCAGCTTAGCTTAATTTTATTTTTGTAATACTCGGGAGGAAATTTTTTCCTCCCTTCTTAATTTATTTATTTAAAAGGAGGTTATATGCCAAGTCAAGTTAAATTCTTTCGCGGCTCTGAATCCTCCTTACCTCAAGGACAACATGATGGCGCCATTTATGTCGTTGACACAGGAGAAGCTGCCGTTAACGGTCTAACCAGAGGAGAATTATATGTAGATTCTGGTATTAAACGTCTGCGGATAGGCGCCCAACCAGTTTATATTTATACTGAATCTCAAATTGCATCTTTAATAGGAGTAACTTCTGAGAAAGGTGCTATTTATATTATTACAGATTCTAATGGAGAACAAACTGGTATAAAAATTGGTGATGGAAGTGCTTATGTAATTGATTTACCAACAGTAGATTTTCTAAGTATTCAACAACATGTTAAAGCATATTCCACCCCAATAATAAATGAAATTGATTCTGGTTCTGGAGAGGTAAGACTTATACTTGCCGCAGACGTAAGTTATTCTAATTAGTAAAGGAGGTCGAATAACATGGCAGATATTTCTCAAATCACGTTACCTAGTGGGTCAACATATCAAATCAAAGACACACAGGCACGTCAAGCTATTGAAACCCTTACTGGCTCTTTAAGTGGCGCACTTCATTTTCTTGGCGTAACCACTAGTAATATTGCAGATGGTAGTGAAATTAATCCAATTGTAATTGATTCTAAAAATGTTACTGCTACCGCAGGTGATATAGCAATTAAAGGTGATAAAGAATTTATATTCTCTGAGGTTGATAATAAGTGGCATGAATTTGGTGATTTAGGTTCTCTTGGAGCTTTAGCTTTTAAGAGTTCTGCGACAGGTAATTTTACGCCTTCGGGTAATGTATCTCAACCAACTTTTACTGGTACTGCTAATACTGGAATAGATGTCAGTACAGCCGCAGGGACTGCAACTTATACCCCAGCAGGAACAGTTTCACAACCTACTTTTACGGGTACAGCCAGTTCTGGTAGTGCAACATATACCCCTGCTGGTGGAGTTACTATTAGTACTGGAACTGGTACTGCTAATTATACTCCAGCTGGAACAGTCAGTCAACCTTCATTCTCAGGTACTCAAGCAACAATTGCTGTTTCTGGTGGAAGCGGCACTGCTACGTATACCCCTGCCGGAAGTGTTTCTAAACCGGATGTCACGGTAACTCCTTCAACAACTACTGTTAACTCCATTACTGGAGTGGGGACATTACCAAGTCTTACAACAACTGTTGCTAATGAGACCCTTACCATTGGTTTCTCTCAAGGAACTCTTCCTACAAAAGGTAGTAATACAACAGTTATGACAGGTGCTACCGCAGCTTTAGCCGCAACACCTACTTTTACGGGAATTGGTACTCGTCTAACTGCTACTTACACACCTGCTGGTACAGTTTCTCAACCAACATTTAGTGGGTCAGGAGTTAATCTTAAAGGTTCTTTCAGCGGCACAGAGGCTACAATTACAACTTCAATTACTCCTTCAGGAACTGTTTCTAAACCTACGTTTAGTGGTACTGGAGTGCATCTTAAAACAGCTGGATTTACTCCTGCCGGTACAGTTTCTAAGCCTACATTCAGTGGCACTGCTGGAACTGTTACAGTTGAATAATCTTCTTTATCTCTTGGGATGAAAGGAGGTTTAAATGGCTAATATCTCAAAAATTACTATTCCAGAAGGAAATAGTACTGCAACTTATGATCTTAGGGATAGTAGTGCTGTTCACGATACTTCAGACTTTAGTACGGTAAAACTTGTTCCTGTCACAGGTCTTACAGCTTACTCTCAAACTACTTTAGGAGTTGCAAATTTAACTTCTTTAGGAACTGTCACTATTGATGAAACTTCTGTTACAAAATATAAATTAGATTTAACAGGAATTATTAATGGATTAACTGCTACCGGACAAACTGGCATTACGATAAATCGAGATATTCCTGCTAATGGCCAACAAGTATTAACATATGTTGGTGAAGATCCTGATGAAGTTTTACTTGTCGCACAATAAAATAGATCATAAGTAATATTTATAATGAGCCTCTTAAATTTTAAAATAGGGGCTGTAAAAGCCCCTATTATTTTGTATCGGAGGTTTGAAAAATGGCTAATCAAATTAATTTTTATGAATCACTTAATGATTTACCATCTAATATAAAAAATGGAAATATTTATTTTATTTTAAAAGATGATAAAATTGCTGAATTAAAAGTTGATTTAAATAATGAAAGATATACTGTAAAAACAGACATTCCAGAAGCAACTGAAGATAATGCTGGGTTAATGTCTATTGAAGATAAAAAGAAATTAATTCCTATCATTATTGAAAAATTTAGTGATAGTGATGTAAATATAGATACAATTGATGGAAAAGACTTTAATTTCCTTCAAAATATAAAAATTAAAAATGATCAAGTTTTAACTCAAAATTCTATTGCAGGTGTTGAAGTTATTCCTATTATGGAAGACGATCCAGCCCAAGAAAATAGAGTAGAAATTGTTTCTACTGATAATGGTTTTAAATTAATTTTGCATTTAAATATTCCTAGAGGAAAAACAGGTGGAGAAGGACCTGCTGGCCCAAGAGGAAAAGCAAGTAGAATTGGAAAAGTGCGGGCTACTATAGATGAAGAAGTTGGTGGTCCTGATGTTGCGGTAGATTATAATACTGTTGAAACTGACGATGAATTTATTACCAATTTAGATTTTAATTTTGCAAATTTAAAAGGTGAACAGGGTATCCAAGGTGAACAAGGCATTCAAGGTGAGCGTGGCCCGCAAGGTAAAGTGGCCAATCTTGACTTTATTTTTCAATCTGGCACTAGTGCTGGTGTAGCAGATAGAATTGAAGAATATGATGATCAAGGTTTGTTAACAGTAAAATATATAGTAAATGTTCCGCATGGAGATAAAGGTGATAAAGGAGATTCGTTTAGAATTTCAAGAACATTTACCTCTAAAGAAGAAATGTACGCTTCTATAGATGATATTCCTTTAAATACATTTGTTTTATTAATTCTTCCTCAAGCAGATCCTGCTAATGGAGAGTTATATTATAGACCTATAGAAAAAATTGAAGCTCCTGTTAATGGTGAAGAAGATAAAAGATTAATTTTTATTACGGACATGTCTCCAACTCAACCAGAATTTAATATTGAAAGAAATGTGTCAATAATTCCTTGAAATCAAACTGGTGAAGTTAATATAGATAATAGTCAATTAGATCATCCTAAATTAACTTTCACCCTACCTCGCGGCAAACCTATGGATTTTGGAGAGGTTAATGCAGATGTTACCTATGATAATAATTTAGATGCTCCATCTATAGAAGTAGAAACTAACGATGTTTTAGATGAAGATGATTCAGATTATCGTCGTCAAGATATTGATTTTAAATTTAAAAATTTAGGTAAAATATATAGTGCTACAGCTAGTGTAGACGATAATGTAGGTATTCCTAATGTGACTGTTACACCATCTATTGAAGATAATAGACAAAAACTACATTTTAATTTTTCAAATATTAAAGGCGAGCAAGGCATTCAAGGTATTGAAGGACCGATGCCGCGATTAAGACCTGAAATCAATTTAACTGTAACACCTGGAGATTCAAGTCAAGATCCTGCAGGAACTGCAAGTTGATCTGAAGAAGAAGGCTTAAAAGTTTTAAATATTAGTTTAACAAATGTTAAAGGTCAAGATGGTAATATTGCTAACATATCTTATAGCGGCGATGGGAACGCTGTTTCAGATTTAACGTATGTTAATAGAAACTTGACTGTTAAAAAAGACTATCAGTTTGCTACAGAAGAGTATGTAAATAATAAAACAAGTCAAATAATTCAAGTTTCTAAAGGTGGGACAGGTCAAACATCGTTTACATTAGATAATATATTATTGGGTAATGGAACCGATCCAATAAAAACTATTAATATATTACCTGTTACTCTTGGAGGGACTGGTCAAACTAGTTTTACTAGAAATCAAATTCTTTTAGGACAAGGTCAAAATAATATTGGTAGTATTGAAACTATTTCAGGAGCTTTATATGCTACTAATTCTACAGATGCTCCACATTTTGGAACATTACCAATTCAACAAGGTGGTACTGGTAAAACTGGTTTTGTAAATAACGCAATAGTAGTTGGTAATCAAAATAATGAATTAAAACAAATAAACAGTTCTAAAGGAGCTTTTTATTCTACTGATACAAATGCAGAGCCTCAATTTGGTATATTACCTATCTCTCTTGGAGGGACTGGTGCTACAACGGCAGAAGAAGCTAAAATTAATTTAAATATATCGCCCATGAAGATAAAATTTATATCTGGGACAAATTATAAATTAATTTTTTCTAATGTAGAAGAAATTGATTTTCCATCTGGTGATAATAATGAAAATAATAATAGTGATGATGAAGAAGTCATTGCAGTTGCTCAACCAGATGATTCTTCTACTCCATAATTTAAAGGAAATAAAATGATATAGAAGGAACCATTCGTGTCTCCTTCTATTTAATATAAGCGTATATTAAAATGAAAGGAGATATGATATGGCAAATAACACTATATCACAAGTAGAAATTAATGGTACAACTTATGATTTATTAGACGCTAACACCTTAAACACAGTATCGTCACTCAAACAAAAGGTGACAGATTTAGAAGCTTCGGTGGATGATCTTCAAAAATTAAATTTATTCAATGGTAAAGTTACTATAAGACAAGAAGCTATTACTTTTTATGATAATAATGGAAATGCTATAGGATTAATTTTTAGGACAGCTGGAAAAAGATGTTTTCTTACTTATTACGATAAACAGGCAGAAAGTTGAAGTGAATATACTCTAAAACAATGATAATATTCGGTGACTATTGTTAAAAGTGATTCTAATAATTACGATAAATATATTTGAGATATAGATACTGAAAATACCACAGATGTTTGAGTTCCTGTAATGAATAAAAATTTAATTCAACATAGGACAATAGAAATTAATACAACTTATGTAACAACTCGTACCATAGGAGGAAGTTTTCCTTCAAATGTAGATAATACACAAGTTACTGCGCCGACTGTGCCAGGATATTCTTTTGTTTGTTGAATTTCATGTGCTTCTAATGGATGAGTAGGATTAGTTTACCCAGACAATGTTACAGCTTCTACCACAAATCTGTGAACTAATAGAGTAACAACTAATGGAATTGTTAATCATAATGATGCTTTATCTTTTTACGCAACAGCATTGTATAGAAAATCTTAAAAAATAACATTTATTAACTTAAAAAATCTTAGGGCAAAATTTAATAATTTCCTTCTTTTAATTTTTATATATATTTGAGATAAACTAAAAAGTCTCAAAATAATATAAACAAAACTAGGAAAAAAGAAGGGAGAGTGTAGGAAATGGACGAAGAGTCTTTAGTGATTGAAGAAAGTACTGGTTTTTCTTATGAATATCCTATTATTGATCAAAATAATCAAGAGATTTCTAATCCTGATTTAAATCTTGGATATTTAAGAAAAGAAAAATTTATAGTACATCATCCTTCTGTACCTGAAAAATGGCATTATAAAGTTATTTCTTTTAATTTTGCTAATGGAGAAATTTATGTACCAGAGTCAGAAGATGATCCACACATCCGGACTATCGATGCTCAAAAAGGTATTTTTGAATATCTAAATCTTGATGGTGAAGAAAAACAAGTTATAACAGGACAATCTATTACATCTGTTATAGATCAATCTGCTAAACCAGCTTACGATGAAGAAACAATTTTTTATCGTTATATTCTTTATACTGACCAAGAATTAGCTGATAAAGAGTTTATTACAAATGGTCCGGCTAAATTGGCAGAAGCCCAAGAGACAATTGAAGATCTACTTCTTATGCTTGCAGAACTAGTTGGCGGCGAGGAAGAAGAGGTGGTATAAATGGTTACAAATACCGCTTATAAGATTATAGAAAAAGCTATAATTATTCGTTTAAAAAAGAGCGAAAAGCTTGAGGATATTTTAAATTCATATCCTAAACTTTCCGATGGTCAACGTGCTCAGATGATAGAAGATTTAATTCAAAAAGGTTATGTAATAGGTGAGTAATATGGATTTTAATTTATTTACTAGTCTTGTATCGCCCTTAATTGTAATTGCATGTTTAATAGTTGGTTATATTTTAAAGAATTTAGTGCCAAATAATGATATTAATCGTTTCATTCCATTAATCTTGGCATGCGTTGGCATTTTAGCTAATACTTGGGCTTTACAAATTTTTGATTTTAATACAGTCATGGTTGGTGCAGCAAGTGGTCTTGCTTCAACAGGTGCTTATGAAGCTTTTAAAAACTTAATAGAAAATAGATAATTTTTTGGGATAAAAGGAGGAAAAAATGTATGAAAATTCTTTCGCGGGACAGATGCCGCAACCCGCTAATAATTTATGGGTAGGGAATAATTATTCCTCTGGTTATTCTCAAATGTCAAGAAATAACTATTCTCCAATACAGCAAAATCCGCAAATGCAAAATCAAAGACAACCTATAAATAATGTATTAGAGGTAATGGGACCGGAAAGTGCGCAGGCATATCAAGTTGGACCCAACTCAAGGGTGATTTTAATGGATACTAACAGACCTGTTTTTTATTTTAAACAAAGTGATGATTCTGGTTATTCACAAACTAAAGCATTTAGTTTTAAAGAAATTCCTTTAATGCAGGAAGAGATCATTCAAACTCAAACACAAGATGTTAGTGATTTTGTAACCAAGACTGAATTTAATGAGTTTAAACAATTAATGGAAGATTTGGTGATGAAGAATGAGTAATCCAATTTTTTCTTCTTTTAATAGGCAGTCAGTAGCTCCACAATCTAATTCTAATTCTCTATTGGACTTAATGAGACAAGTTAAAAATTCTTCAAATCCAACAGAAGCAATGGAAAAAATGTTAACAAATAATCCTAATTTTCAAGGTGTAGTAAATTATATAAATCAAAATGGTGGAGATGCTAAAACTGCTTTTTATAATTTGGCTGCTCAAAAAGGAGTAGATCCAAATACAATTTTAAGCCAATTAAGATAAAGAAGAAAGAAGGTTTATTATGGCTGATATGAATGGTGGTCTTACCGCAAGCGACGTTGCTTTAATGGCTAGAAATGAAGATGGTTGGGGCAACGGCATGGGCTTTATGTGGATTTTTGCTTTACTAATTCTTGCTAATGGTGGTTTTG